>PVML01018255.1_pt1 | contig 10804 bp, 9 predicted proteins | sample 1853371 | NCBI WGS metagenome assembly PVML01 (sample SAMN08533508, study PRJNA380276) | Human gut metagenome, whole genome shotgun sequencing project. | isolation source: participant 1, chromium library | host: Homo sapiens | collected 2017 | reverse complement strand
ACTCAGTTTTAACATTAGTAATATTGTTATTTAACTCAGTTTTCACATTGTTGATATTTGTTTTAATATCAGCAATTTTAACATCTACATCTTTGTTAACATTATTGATAATAGTTGTATTGTTATTTTCAATAGTCTTATTAACTTGATTTAAAATTGTAGTGTTATTATTTTTAATTTCAGTATTAATGTTTTGATTTACTTGGTTAATAATATTAGTATTATTAGCTTCGATGTGTTTTTTAACACTTGCATCGATATTAGTGTTTACATTATTAACAACATTGTTCGTGATGTTAGTAACTTGTTTATTGATTTTTGTATCGATGTTGTTGTTGATTTCAGTAAATCTAGCATCGATATTATTGTTAATATTCGTAATATCTTGTCGAATATTAGTAATTTGAGTACCAACTTTACCTTTTAGGCCTTCAATATCTTTACTATTTTGATTAACTTTAGCATTGATATTAGTAATATCATTTTTAATGCCTGTAATGTCAGTTTTAACATTACCAACTTGCTTGTTAATATTCGTAATATTAGTAGTATTATTTTCTACTTTTTGGTTAAGAATATTAATGTTAGCTGTGTTTTTCTTAACATTTTCAACATCAGTAGTTACATATGTATTGTAGTTATTAACAATAGTAACTCCGTTAGAACCACCTTTTTTAGGTTCTTGTTGTTGCTGTTGTTGTGGCACTTGTTGTTGCCATTGTTGTTGCTGTTGTTGTTGCTGCTGCTGTTGTTGCTGTTGTTGCGGCACTTGTGGACGTGGACGTCTTTGTTGCTGCTGTTGTTGTTGTGGCACTTGTTGTTGCCATTGCTGCTGCTGTTGCTGCTGTTGTTGCTGCTGTTGTTGTTGCTGTTGTTGTTGCTGTTGCTGTTGTTGTTGCTGTTGTTGCTGACTTTGCGCTTGTGGATCAATTGGATGTTGATATTGGTTATGACCCCAAGCATTTTGCTCAGGTGTTATCCATCTTTGGCTACCAATAAGATCAGCTCTAGCCCAATCCTCAGGGCTGGATGCATTAGCAACACCTCCAGAAAAGCTAGCCGCCAAAATAACCGCTGCTACGATTGTAGTAGCGGATTTTTGATGTGACTTAGCCAACTCAGACGTTACTACGTAAGCGTGCTTAGTTGCACTCCAAACAACTTTGAATACCTTATTCATATAAGTTCCCTCCCAACATTTGTGGCTCTCACCCCACAATGAAGAAATAAATCAAATATTGCACTCTTTTCACTAAATATTCACAATATTTAACATAATATTACCATATAATATTTTAAACTTCCATAAAAAATTTAATAAGTTAAACTTATGCTTCATTTTTTATTCATCGTAAAATCAATAGAAACACATATAAATACTAGGGGTTTGAGTTAAGAGCATCGTATAAAATGAAATTTTAAATTTTAAACTAAATTTACTTTTATAGTTTTCATTTTATTCCTAAGTATTCAAAACATGAAAAAGACCTCATCAATGTATCACTTATACATTGATGAGGTCTTTTTTACTCTATATAGTTTTATCTATAATATTAGAATTTAGATTCGATAGCACCTTGAAGGTCGCCTTTTGGCAAGAAACCAATTTTACGATCTACAACTTCGCCATCTTTCAAGATAACGAATGTAGGCAATACTTCTACTTGCATATTACGTGCTAATTCTGGTTCTTCATCAGCATTTACTTTTACAAAGTTAGCTTTACCTTCAAGCTCACCTGCGATTTCTTCGATGATTGGCATCATACGTACGCAATAACCGCACCATGGAGCCCAGAAATCAATAACAGTAACGCCACCTTGATTTACTAAATCTTGATATTCAGCAGTTTTTAATTCTTTTAATTCGCTCATTGTACCCTCCTACGGTAATTGAACTAATACACAATCTTGAATGACATGCAGGTTTAAAGCATGTGCTTTTTCAACAACAGATGGTTTATCCGCTCCCGGTTGCAACCACACAGTAGAAATGCCAAGTTCTTTACATTCATCTAATGCAGCCAAACCCGCTGCTTCTGGTACAACAAAATCTACCACAGCTGGTACAACAGGAAGTGCAGAAAGACTAGAGTAACATTTGTCTCCATCTATTTCTGCAATATTAGGATTAACTGGATATACTTCATATCCGTGATCTTTAAGACGTTTATAAATCTTATAGCCGAACTTTTCGGTTTTATGAGTGGCTCCAATAACGGCCCACACTTTTTGATCTAAAGCTTGTTGAATTGTCATTTTGACCACCTCTTATATACTATTATATAGGAATATCGAATATTGTCAATATAATATATCGAATTTTATAACCAAAGAATTATTCTCTTTTAGCAAACATCCTATAAGATAAAGCAATAGCCGTTTTATGCTCTTTATCTATATTTTTATCTCAATCGTTTTCTGACTAAGACTAGGTAAATTTAAATCAATCTTAATTAATTCAGAAATACTTATTTCCCGATTATTTAATGTATTAGCATTAACTAACCCGCCTACGATAGCTAATTCACCGACGATTCTATTAGCAGACCATTGATTATCACGCAATTCCCGAATAGTAATACTCTTCTGTCGTTTAGACAATCTATGCCCTTCAGAATCAATTAAGAGCGGTGCATGACCATACGATGGTACTTTTATATGTTTAGAGTGTAAACACTGTTGTAATGTTTTATATAAATATATTTGCTGTCCTGTAGTATCTAGCAAATCATCTCCACGAATGACCTCCGTGATTCCCATTGCAATATCGTCTAGAACAACGGCTAAATTATAGGCATACATACCATCACCACGACGTAATACATAATCATCTAGCTCACCTTCTAAATGAATATGTTGAACACCTTGCCAGCGATCTGTAAATTCTATATCACAAGAATCTATGGATAAGCGCAACGAAGGATCCTTTTCAGCAGAAAACGTTTTCACCTTTTCCTCATCTATATGGCGACAATGTCCATCATATCGATGAACTACCTCTCCCACATGAGGGGCTGAAGCAATAGACTGTAATCTAGCACGATTACAAAAGCATGGATAAATTAGTTTTTCTAATGCAAGACTTTCTAATATATTAGCATAGTATTCTTGTCGTTCACTTTGCCAATATGTTGATTCTGGTCCGCCAATACGCGGACCTTCATCCCATTCAAAGCCAAGCCACTCTAAATCATCTAAGAGTGCGTCCCCTAATTCCCGTTTAGAACGTTGAAGATCTATATCCTCCATTCGAACTACATAAGTTCCCTTTTGTTGTCGCGTAGAAATATATGATAATAAAGCAATCCACACATTGCCAAGATGGATATATCCTGTTGGGCTTGGTGCAAACCGGCCTTTCATATTAGCCCTCCTACATTACAAAACAAGTGGCATATTCTGTACAATCAAACAGAATATGCCACTATATTATATTAAATAATTAGCCTAAAGTAATGATATTATCGAATACATCACCAGCGTCTTTAATTTTTTGTTCGTTACCCATTGTACAAATATGATTATCCTTTAATACAGGTTCAACCACATCTGCTAAAGCAACAATATCCTCTGGCTTACAAGCGATAACTTGTTTACGGAACTCTACCTTATCCTCTAGTTTAGCACCGCTAAAGTACATGCCCATTGCACGTGGACCACGCAACGCTGGAGTCATAGGCAAGTCTAAGGAGCTCATCGTACCAATAATATATTTACGCATTTCACGGTCAGTTAAGGTAAACTCACGAAGGTACTGAGGTAACTCTTTGTACACATTCAATGTTTCTACCAAATTTGGATCGCGATAGCTACAGAAAATCATATTGCCATCGTCATAGAAATTAGCAAAGGCACCATAAGCACCACCTTGAACACGAATTCGAATCCAAAGGTACTCATACCGCAAAATCGTTTCTAGTACACTCATAGGACCAACATGCTTAAACCCATGATCGACAAAGTTACCACCTTGCGCTACGTATTGCACCTTACCAGCTGTAACGATACCGTCATTACCGGATAGTCGAGTAATTTGTAATACATCATCGCTTAACTCAGTAGTATCCCAAGTTTCAACCAATGGTTTCATTAAGTTTTCAAAAGCCTCTAATTCGCCTTCTTCACCAACAAACATAATATCTACGTTGTTAGCACGGAAAATCTTACGAGCTACGTCGGCTAATTTTTCTGGCAGTAATGGTAATGCTGCGGGGTTAGAAGCTAATTCGCTAATCTTCTGATAGTAACCAAAGTTCCCATTGTCTCTAAATTTACCAACCGCAGATACTTGTGCCATAACGCGTTGGCTTACGATGGAGTTACCGCGACGGAATGCTTCGTTATCCCAAATGGCTTTACTATCTTGAACAAGCTCAGTCAAACGACGATCATCGCTATAATCTGCTTTTTATACTACTTCATTTATCAAGCGACACAAATCAGGTAATTTAGAATGCAATGCTTTAGCACGTACAATCATAAGCGGTGTAAATTCATCGCGCTTACCATCTTTGCTGATTGCTGTAACATCAGAGCTTAAACCACCAAGATTCATATTGATATCTTTAGCCAATGCTTCACAGCCGCGTTCAGATGTATCAATGCGACCAAGGATATCACTTAAAATATCCGCGTAAAACAATTCATCTTCTGTGAGGCAACTCAAGTTAAAGTATAAACCTACATAGTTAATACCTTTTGTGAAAGTTGGCACAAAGTGTACTTTCGTATCGCCAATCTTGCTTTCACGGCGTTCTACAGCTTCAATATTAGGATTTAAATCAGATAACTCAAGCAATGGAATCGATGCCAATGCTTCTTCACTATCTGGAGTTTCTTGACGGATTTTAAGGCGTTTAGTTTGCTCTACAATCGCGTCAATCTCCTCTTTTGACATATTCGCTTTTATAGCAGCTAAATGTTCTTTAACCTCTGCATCTTTGCGCTCTTGAAGTCCACGTTCAGGATAGATAGATACGAGTACTTTGTGATTGTTATTTAAAATAGATTGACGAATCAAATCTTCAAAGTACGTACCAGATAAGCCTTTTCGAATATTCACTAGTGCTTCTTCGTAGTGTAAGAGCTCAAGCGGATCATTATCGTATAACCAGTTATCCATCATACGGATGACATAGGCAAGACCGATTGGACGACCACCAAAGTCGCTTTCACGAAGAGCAAACTCAATGCTATTCAAGGAAGCTTCTAATAATTCTTTATCTAAACCTTTATCACAAAGCTCTTGTAATGTAGATTCTACAATGCGTTGCAAGTCAGCTTGCTTATCTAGATTAGAGCCTGTTGCTTGTACAGTCCACATAGGTTGGCGAATGCTATCTAAATAATAGCCACTCACATCAGAGCCGATACCTGCTTTTACTAAAGCCTGTTTTAAAGGCGCCGCTGGGGACGTTAATAAAGCATGTGTTAAAACCTCGAAGGCCAAGCTATGCTCAGGAGTCACACTAGGTAATACATAGGCAAAGGAATGCAAAGTACGATTCTCTGTTGGTTCCTCAGAACCTACACTATACGGATAGCTCACCACTTTACCTTCTGTAAATGGAGCTTGTAAACCTACCTCAGTATGAACCTCAATAGCATCAAAGTGACTTAAGTATTCATCATTCAAAAATGCTAATTGTTCTTCAATATTCATAGCCCCATACAAGAAAATATAACTATTGGATGGATGATAGTGAACGCGATAGAACTCTTGGAATTCTTCATATGTTAAATCTGTAATATGATCAGGATCCCCACCAGAATCAACACCATAAGTAGTATCTGGGAAAAGTTCGCGCATCATTTGGCGCTCTAATACAGAATCTGGAGAAGAGTAAACACCCTTCATCTCATTAAATACAACACCTTTATAGGTAAGCTCATCATCGGCATGATCTAGCTCATAATGCCAACCTTCTTGCATTACGATTTCTGCATCGTCACGTACGCGAGGATACAATACAGCATCAAGATACACATCCATTAAGTTGCGAAAGTCTTTATCGTTCTTACTCGCCACAGGATACATCGTCTTATCAGGATATGTCATGGCGTTTAAGAACGTATTCAAAGAACCTTTTACGAGCTCTACAAAAGGCTCTTTCAAAGGAAACTTGCGAGAACCACATAATACGGAGTGCTCCATAATATGAGCTACACCAGTACTGTTGTGAGGTGTTGTTCTAAAAGCAATATTGAATACTTTATTAGAATCTGGTGAATCGATATAAATTAATCGGGCACCAGACTTTTCGTGCTTCATTTCATAAGCGGTACCATTGATCTCATCAATGCGCTCAATGCGGTCAAGGCGAAAGCCAGAATAAACCTTATTTATTTCCATGCTGTCCCTTCTTTCTATATAAATAAAATGATTTCTTTCTTAACAATTAATTATACCATATCGATGACTTTATATATAGATGTTAAGAATAATTATCGAATTTGAATAGAAAAGCAAAAACATACCTCTTATACCATCATAGATTGTAATTCTATAATTTCATAAACAAATTATGCTAAACATATTATAAAACCCCATAGGCAATAGGCCTATGGGGTTTATATTATTTAGTATGTTGCATTTGCCACTTTTGATTGCGGCGCAAGGTTAATAAGCCTTCTAGTACAGCTTGAAACTGTACAAAGCTCAATGTATAAGGTTCATACATATCCGGTACTACCTTGTAAGAAATAGTAACCTCTGCTTTATCATAATCGTAGAAGATACCATGTAAATTACTTACCGTAGTATAACCAGTTTGAGCTTGCTCCAATGTTGGAATAGGCTGATTTTTTAGATTTCCTAGTAGATCGCTAATGAAACCTTCCTTACGACCTTGGTCATTGAGCATTTCATCCATAAAACTACGTAGACTATCCATAAATAGATTAACCTCTTTGGTCTAACAATAAGCCATTGTGGATTACACGAACAGCATCTTTAACGCGGTCTTCAGCAACAAGGCAGGAAATACTAATTTCAGAAGTAGAAATGATTTCAATATTGATGCCTTCTTGGCTCAAAATATCAAACATTTGAGCAGCTACGCCTGGTTGACCTAACATACCTGCACCAATGATAGATACTTTTGCCATTCTTTCGTCAATATTTACAGCTTCAATATCAACAGTTTTTTGTAATTCTGCTAATACTTCACGAGCTAGTACAACATCATCCATAGCTACAGTGAAGATGAGGTCAGTTTTAGGTTCACCTACGGCGCGGATAGATTGAACAATCATATCTACGTCTACGTTTTTCGCAGCCAATGCTTTGAATACAGTTGCTGCCACACCTGGTTTATTTTCAACGCCTACAAGGGCTACTTTTGCAGTATTTTTATCATCAGCTACGCCAGTAATTACGCGTTTATTTGCTTCCACAGTATAATCCTCCCGAATAATAGTACCTGGTTTATCATTAAATGTAGAACGTACATGAATAGGCACGCCATAACGGAAGCCCATTTCTACGGCACGTGGTTGCATTACACCGGCACCAAGGCGCGCCATTTCGAGCATTTCGCCATACGTTACTTCTTCTAATTTGAAAGCTTCCTTCGCTACGCGAGGGTCTGTAGAATATACGCCGTCTACATCTGTGAAGATTTCACATACATCTGCCTTCATAGCGCCTGCCAATGCAACTGCTGTTGTATCAGAGCCACCACGACCTAATGTAACCATGTCACCATATTCAGTAATACCTTGGAAACCAGCAACAACTACGATGTTGCCTGCATCCAACGCTTCAAACACGCGATTTGGATCAACGCCCAAAATGCGGCCTTTATTGAAACTATCACTAGTTGTGATACCTGCTTGGTCACCTGTTAAGGATACAGATTTTTGACCACGTTCGTTAAAAGCCATTGCCATCAATGCAATCGTTACTTGTTCACCTGTGGATAACAAGCGGTCCATCTCACGACCATAAGGCTTGGATGTTACTTGTTTAGCCAATGCTACCAAGTCATCCGTTGTATCACCCATTGCGGATACAACAATAACGATTTTATCGTCTGCTTGCTTCTCACGAAGGACGCGATCAACAATATTAAATATTTTTTCTGGTGTAGCTACGGAACTACCACCAAATTTTTTAACGATTAAGGCCACAATAATCCCTCATTTAACTATGTTTACTAAATATCAATATGAATATACTTTACCACAAACAAATAGCACTGTAAAGGGATGTACAGCAATCATTCCACTGGAATAATACAAAAATCCTTTTTCTGCGGACATTAAGATATATGCAAAAAGACCAGCCCTAAGGCTGGTCTTTATTAGTTGTTTTAGTTAATTAAGCAACTGTAATTTCTTTTTCGGATTCCCACAAACCGTGAAGATTGCAGTAAGATACAGCAATCAATTTACCAGATTTGTTCAAGGAAACTGCCAAAGAACCTTCAGAAATTGCATGTACAGGGCCTTCGTTTGCAGTTGCGCCATCACCATGTACGTTGAAGGAAATTTCACCAACTTCGAATGGCAATTGAGTACCTTCAGCTACGAAGTACAATTTGATCCATTCAATGTGATGTTCTACAGTGTTAGGATGTGCGATATCTTTACCAACGGACAAAGTTACGTGGAAAGTTTCACCTGCTTTTACAGTGTCAACTGTTTCGATAACAGGAACGTGTTTTTCAGTAGCGAAATCGCCAGATTTAATGTAATCATGTACAGCCATAGTTAACCTCCTGGTTATTGTTATATACATACTTAATGTCAAGAATATTGAGCACTATTGTGCTTATGACTATATTATACATTTTCGATATAGTTTTAGCAAGGACTTTTTCGAAACTTTTAGATTTAATTATAGTTAAAACTCATAAATACAAAATATCAGTTGCTAAATGTACTACTAAACATGCTACTACACATGCCTTTAGGAGTATCCTTAAGATTTAAGTACATATACTTAAAACTCAATACCTTTAGCAGCCTTAATACCCTTCTCATAAGCATGCTTTACTACGTTCATTTCTGTTACCGTATCCGCTATTTCAATAATTTCTGGTTTAGCATAGCGGCCCGTCAAAACTACATGAAGTCGTTCTGGTTTATTCTTTAGCATATCTACTACAGAGTTTACATCAATAAGCTCGTAATTAATGGCATTGTTGATTTCATCCATAATGATAAGATCCCATGTATCAGAGTTAACCTCCTCTACCAAAGTATGCCAAGCAGTTTGAGCCGCCTCTTTGTGTCTTGCGAGCTCTGCCTCTCCTACTTCATCACGTTTATAGTAAATAAAGCCTTTACCCATGGAGCGTATTTCTACTTGATCACCTAATTTAGCGAGACCTGCTAATTCACCATAGCCATTACCACTTTTAATAAATTGTAGTATGAGAACCTTAAAGCCTTGACCAACAGCACGCAATGCAACACCTAAAGCGGCCGTAGTTTTACCTTTACCATTTCCTGTGTTGACTAAAATTAAGCCTCGTTCACTCATAATTAGCTCCTTTTAGCTTTATACGTAGCACATATATCTACAAAGTGTTGCGCCCCTTCATCAGAACCAGCAAAGTTCAAATGTAAATAGGATGCTAATACATTATTAGTAGCATAGCCGCCATCATAAGATTGAGGCTTACGGCCTCCTTCTAAATGGAATGCCCACGGGAAGTCTTCTACTGTGGGCTCCATCGTAGAGAAATGGAACTCATGCCCACGAAGGGATGTATTTGCGGCCCCTAATAAAGTATCTCTTTTGGCAGTAGCCGTAACATAGCCAACCTTTTGCAGTTTTTGTTGCATCACACAGTTAGCCGGTACAATCCCTACTGTTTCATATACAGAGCCTTCAAAATCGTGAATCGTTTCACAAAGGTACATAAGCCCACCACATTCAGCATAAATCGGCATACCTTGTTCATTTGCTTGGCGGATAGATTCCTTCATAGATTCATTGCTAGATAATTGGAACAAGAACATTTCAGGGAAGCCCCCACCAAATACAAGGCCGTCTACTTCGGGAATCATTAGATCATTAAGAGGGCTAAAATAAACGAGCTCGGCCCCCTTCTCTTCTAAGGCCGCTAAACTTGCGGGATAGTAGAAAGAGAACGCCTCATCATAGGCTACGCCAATTTTAACTCGCTTTTCAACGGATTTAGAATCTACAGCCTCTGGTAACTCAATAGCAGGTGCACTAGATGCAATGTCCAACAATTGATCTAGATTTACCATTTTCTCAACAGCTTCGCGAATCGTGTTGATTGCCTCTGTTGGATCAATCTCAGTAACAGGTGTGAGTCCTAAATGGCGCTCCGGAGAGTGCATACGATCATCTCGATAAATAGCACCAATAACAGGTACACCTATCTTATCCATGCCTTCACGAACCATGCGCTCATGATTGGCAGAACCTAAGCGGTTCAAGATGACGCCACCAAAGTTTACCTCCGGATCATAATCACGAAAACCTTTAGCAATAGCTGCCGCACTTTCACCCATGGCCTTGCAATCGATAACAAGCACCACCGGTGCATTCAATTGTTTAGCAATTTGAGCTGTAGAACTAACGCCTTCTCGACCACCATCATAAAGGCCCATAACACCTTCAATAATAGCAAGGTCTACTCCATGCGCCATAGTAGCAAAGAAAGGATTTAATTTGTGCGGTGGCACAAGCCACGTATCTAAATTATAGCTGTCACGGCCGGATGCAATTTTATGAAAGCCCGGATCAATATAATCCGGGTCCACTTTAAAGGATTGCACCGTACGTCCACCATTTGCATAAGCAGCCAATAAGCCCGCTACGA
>PVML01020163.1_pt1 | contig 10830 bp, 10 predicted proteins | sample 1853371 | NCBI WGS metagenome assembly PVML01 (sample SAMN08533508, study PRJNA380276) | Human gut metagenome, whole genome shotgun sequencing project. | isolation source: participant 1, chromium library | host: Homo sapiens | collected 2017 | reverse complement strand
TCAGAAAGATTAACTCAAAAAAGTATTTTTACAAATTTCAATTCTTTTAGGGGGCTTTTCCTGATTTTCCGCAATATTAATATTAGGAGGCTCCTGAATATGAAACAAAATAACTTACTTCTCAACATTTCCGATCAACAATTACAGCAGGTGGGACTGACCCGCGCTCAGGCTAGAAAAAGTCTGGCCGCCCTTGATTATCGGGATAACGACGTGTTCCGTCATGTGATGAACGCGGAGAATCCGGTTTCCCGAAAGATTCTGACGATGTATCTCTCGGATTTGCTTCATCGGCGGATTGTGTGGATAGGATCGGAAGCGACAGAACCGGTGAAGGCAAACTTCCGGGAGAAAGGGGTCCGCTATGATGTCATGGTGAGGATCCGGGATGATCAGGGAAAGCCGATGCTGGTGAATTTAGAAATGCAGAATTATCGGATGGCGGAATCGTTATCGCTGCGGTCGCAGGGCTATGCCTCAAGGATGGTTTCCGATCAGATTGAAGTGGGCGGCAGCTTTGATTTTATTCCTGTGCTTCAGATCATGATTACCAAGCGGATGCCGGAGATGAAAGCGAGTCGTGAATACCTGCATTACCACCGGTATACCAATGAAAAAACAAGGAAACGGATGCCGAAGGAACGCTGCCGGACGCTATGGATCGAGATGGAAAAAACACAGGCGCTGGAGAAAATTCCGACAGAACAATGGCGGATTTCAGACAAGATCACATATATGCTTCGATACAGCCGGGATCCGAAAAAGCAGAAGATCATTCATGAATTGATAGAGAAAGAAGAGGTTATTCGAATGATGGAAGAAAAGCGGATGGATTTTTTAAAGGACACCAGTTATGCGATTGCCAAGATGCGGATGAAGTACGACGAGATGGATGAAAAGACAGTGTATAAAAAAGGCATAGAAAAAGGGCTGGTTCAAGGGTTCGTAAAAGGAAAAGTTTCACTGCTGAAGGATATATTGCGACTGAAATGGGAGCTGACGGAGAACGATGAGAAAGTTTTAGATGATTTAAATGAAGAAGAAGTGAATGAGATCGTCAAAGTTTTAAATAGAATGAATACCCCGAAAGATCTTCAGGATCAACTGAAAAAGCTTTCAGATTCAAAGCGTCAAGCGGATAATCGTAACCAATTTTCATTTTCTCATGACTAATCGAGGGAGATAATCTAATGGAAGAAAAGCGGATGGACTATCTAAAGGACACCAGTTATGCAATTGCCAAGATGCGGATGAAATATGACGAGATGGATGAGAAGACGGTATATAAAAAAGGCATAGAAAAAGGGATGCGGAAAGGTGTAAAGAAAGGCGTGAAACAAGGAATGGTTCAAGGAATCATAAAAGGGAAAGTATCCTTGTTGAAGGAGTTACTGCGACAGAAATGGGAATTAACGGAAAGCGATGAGAAAGAGTTGGATAATTTAAACGAAGCGGAAGTGAATCAGATCGTCCAAGTTTTAAATAGAATAAATACCCCGAAAGATCTTCATGATCAACTGAAAAAGATTTCTGATCCAAAGCCTCAAGCCGAGAATCATGCTCAGTTCGCTTTCTCCCAGGATTGATTGGTACAAGACATTGAACAATCAAAGAATGATGGTGTGAGGACTGAAAAGCTAATCAGGTAAGCGATGGCTGGGAATTCGTTAAGATCGAGGAAATTAAATTGTCCCGGCCGCAGAAAGCTGCTCATTTCCAGTGTAATTTCCTGTAAAATCGGCATTCATAAGTCAAAATTACAAAAACCCCCGGTTAAAAGAGTCGGGGGTTTCGTCGTTTAAATGGTTTTGTCTTTGACATTCGAGCCCTAAAGATTGAGTTAAGAATTAAATCACATCGTATAACTGAAGATGACGCTGGTGAACTCCTCAAAGGTTTTGCATTGGTGCAGGACTTCCAGAATCGACGGATCGGAGAAAAGCAGGATCAACGCTTCGTATAATTCCTTAAATAAATGCGAGTTTTTCTCATTGATCGCGATCAATAAAACAATATGCACGCGCTGTGTTCCCCATTGGATGCCGCCGGGAGAAATGGCGATGGCCAGTCCGGTTTTTTCGCAGTCCATTTTCATTGAATGGGGAATCGCGATCTGTCCGAAAGCAGTGGAGGCTGCCTGCTCCCGCTTCAGCACTTCATCCAGAAAGTGAGAGGAAACGAAATGTTCGTTACGCAGCTTCCGGCATAAGATTCTCAGGATGTCTTCGCGCCGGCTGTCCGCTTGTTTGTCAAGATAAAATAAGGCAGGCGAGAAAAACTGCGGATAATATTCCGTCAGAATCTGCATTTTTTTGCGGTCCAGAACAGTCTGAATTTGACTGTAAATCTCTTTGAGATTCATCGCGCTGATCATCGGCGGAAGCAGGATCGTAAAGCCCCGGTTCGCATGGACCGGCACGGTGGTAAACAGAAGCTCATAGCTTTTATCCTCCAGCTCCTCCTCGAACGAAACTACCGTCGGAATGATAATATCCGAATCAAAATGGATTAACAAACAGTTGTAAATCTGTTGCTGATTCTGCTGATAATCCGGGCAGAGCAGCGCGCATTTTAACTTCTTGATGTCCTTCTGCTGCCGTTCGAGATCCGCGCCGATGTGCATTGCCAGATAAGCCGTTTCATCGGGACTGATCTGAATGTTGAAATGTTCGTCGAGATAATCCGTAATGCAGATCGCGCAGTCGTAAAGCAGCGGACAGGAGGATTGAATCGTTTCCAATAATGGATTTTTCAGGCTGGTCTGCTGCTGAGAACGGTAGAACAGATTCTTGAAATGCAGAGATAACGGCACTAACAACGTTTCTTTGTTCAGCTGCAGGTGATAGCGGCGGTTGACCTCGTCGATAATTTCATGCGTCAGCTTAAAGATCTGCGGCCCGACGATCGTTTTTAATGTTTCATCATCTTTGCGCTGCATAAAATTGATGTTTGCGGTGATCAGCTCGTTCATATTCTGCCGCTCCAGCGGATTAAATTGTACGCCGAAGTGGGTGGAAAACGTGGCGATCAATTCCTCACAGATCGGATGGACTGTTTCCTGCCGGCCGTCGGTTTCGCTGAAGGCGTTGCCGTTGAGGATCCGGTCAAGAATAACCGTGATATGTAAAAGCAGGTTGGTATACCCAAAGTCGTTGATATAACAATTATACTTCATGAAAATATTGTGCATCGTTGTCTGCAGATACGCGATATCGATTTCCGGGAAATGTGTTTTCAACATCGCGGCGTCGACAAAGTGGCCGGCTGCCTCCTTATATAAGGTCTGCGTCAGAAAGCGTCGCTTGTTACGCTCGGTACCGACGACAAAAATCGTGTCATTCTTGCATTTTAAAGACAAATCGTAAGCGTCGTATTGTTGATTCACCTTGGAAATCAGCTGTTTCATCGAAGAATAGCTCAAATACAGCTCATCGCATAAATCGTAAAGATTCAGCGAGGATGCGTGATCGACAAAAAACAGATGCGTGATGTAGGAAAACCGCTCCTCATAGGACTGAGCCAGTGTTTCTTCTGGAACCGGCAGCGGCATTTGCTTATTTAAGAGGTATCCTTTCGCCGTCGCCTGGATTAAATTAGGCTGTTCCTGATTGATCTCCTTGATGTGATTCTTGATCGTCCGGCTGCTGACATGAAGTTGTTCCGCCAGACGCGTGGAGCTTATCGGCTCCGGCTGTTTCTGCAGCTGCAGGATGATTTTCTCTTTGATCGGATCCATTCGGTTTCCCTCCTTCCGATTGGATGAAACGAGAATTGTGGTATTTTTGATGGACGTTGTTAACAACCCACTTGTTCGACAGACTGAAATGTCGGAGCTTTCATCAGGCAGCCGCCTGTTTTGAGAACAAATCTAGGTTGAACACGGGTGCTTTGTTGATCTTATTATACGCATGAGATCCCGCCGGGTTCAATCAATGAAATTCACCGCGGGTATGAAATTGTTGGAGTTTTCACGCAGGCAGTGAAAAAAGAGAGTGGAAAGGAAAACTGTTATTCGCAATAATGATAGCGTAAGAACCGGTTCTCATACGAAAAGGAAGGGAAAATCAAGATGGATAAAATCAGAATTCTGCTGTGCTGCGGCGCGGGTATGTCGAGCGGATTCCTCGCTCAGCAAATGCGGATTGCGGCTAAGAAAATGAATGTCGTCGCCAAGATCGAAGCTAAAAATAAGAACAGCGTTCAGGATGACGTGAACGCGATCGATTTGCTTCTGTTAGGTCCGCATCTGGAATATGTGAAAGCGGAGATGACGCAGCTGTGCGAGCCGTATCATGTGCCGGTGATCGTCATTCCCAAAGAAATGTACGCCGGACTGGATGGCAAAGGGTTGATGGAATTAAGCATGGAAGCAATTAAGAAGAATAAGGGAGAATTCAATCATGGATAAGTTGATTCAATGGCTGGGCAGCGATTTTGCCCCGAAAGTCGCCAAGTTTATGGATAAAAAAATCATCAAGGCTCTCTCCAGCGCACTGATGGCGAACGTTCCGATCCTGTTGCTGGGATCGTTAGTCTCCATCTACAATCTGATCGCCGGTTATCTGCCGTTCTTGCCGGATTTATCGCCGGTATACACGTTCAGCTTCGGCATTATGTCGCTGACGCTGGTCTTCTTAGTCGGCTATCACGGCGCAAAGGAATACGGCTTCGGCGAATATGGCGTTTCAACAGGCTTGATCTCATTGATGATGTTCATGATGATCATTCGTCCGTCAATCGAAAATTTCCAGTTCCAGGTAGCTTTCGGCCGCTTCGGCGGGACCGGTATGATTCCGGCATTCTTCGCGGGGATCGTGACGATTGTGATCAGTAATCTTTACTTCAAGCTGCATTGGTTTGAGGATTCGGAAGCGATTCCTGATTTCTTAGTCCGCTGGCTGAACCAGGTCATTCCGGGCATCGTCGTACTCGTGCTGACTACGACCTTGATCTATGGCCTGAATTTGGATCTGTTCGCGCTGATCACGCAGCTGTTCAGTCCGCTGATCGCGATTGGACAGACGTTCCCGGGCTTCTTGTTATGTATCTTTATTCCGGCGTTCTTCTATTCCTTCGGCGTTAACAGCTGGTTTATGAATCCGATCACGACGCCGATTGCGCTGGCCGGCATCACCGCCAATGCGGAAGCCTTTGCCAACGGTCTGGCACCGACCAATATCTATACTTCCAATATCACCTTCAGCGTTATCTTTATCGGCGGCATGGGTGTGACGCTGGCGCTGAATGTCATGATGTGTCGTTCCAAAAGCAAGCGCCTGAAGCGCTTCGGTCAGGTGGCACTGGTTCCGTCGCTGTTCAATATCAATGAACCGCTGGTCTACGGCGCGCCGATCGCGCTGAATCCGATTCTGATGCTGCCGATGTGGATCAACTCGCTGGTTATCCCGACAATCGTCTGGTTTGTCTTAAAGGCCGGGCTGGTCACCATCCCGCATGCCGTGATGAACGTCAATCAGCTGCCAATGCCGATCTGTTCCTTCTTGGCGACACATGGTGATTTCCGGGTCATTCTGCTGGAAGTTGTCCTGTTTGCGGTATCCTGGGTTATTTGGTATCCTTTCTTTAAGGCCCACGAAATGAAAGTGTTAAAGGAAGAGGAAGAAGCATGAGCGAACAAAACACACAGCCAGCCCTGGTCAGCGCCGCGATGGGAATCATCCTGCACGCCGGCGACGCGCGTAACTATGCCAAGCAGGCCCGCGAAGCGATGCGGGAAATGAATTTCACTGAAGCCCACGCGCTGTTGGAAACGGCGAAAAAGGAAATTGCGGAAGCGCATCGGGCGCAGACGGAAATCATCCAGAATGAAGCCCGCGGTATCCGCTATGAATACAGCATGTTATTTAATCATGCTCAGGATACGCTGATGACGATCAACAGCGAGATCGAGCTGACTGCCGATCTGATTCTGACTTTTGAAGTCGTCATGCGCAAGCTGACGGAAAAGGAGGGTTAACGATGGCGAAGTTTCCGGAAACCTTTCTGTGGGGCGGCGCCAGCGCGGCAGTCCAGATGGAGGGCGGCTGGCAGGAAGGCGGCAAAGGCGTTAATGTCGCCGATATCCAGATCTGCCGGGCACACGATGCACACGGCGGCAACGTCAATTATACACGGCAATCCTTAACGGAACGGATTGCGGATGTTTTCTCCGATCACCCGGTTCATCATTATCCCAAGCATGAAGCGGTTGATTTCTATCATCGCTATCCGGAATACATCGAGCTGATGAAGCAGGCTGGTTTTAAGGCCTTCCGCATGAGCATCAGCTGGGCACGCATTTTCCCTAATGGCGATGATGCACAGCCTAACGCGGCGGGCATAGCCTATTATCGCCAGGTTTTTGAAGCCTTGCATGAGGCCGGGATCACGCCGATCGTCACGCTGTCGCACTACGATATGCCGCTGGCGGTCGTCCAGCATCATCAGGGCTGGTATGGCCGTGAGACGATCGAAATGTATGTGAATTATGCCCGGACCTGTTTTGAACAGTTCCACGATTTAGTTCCGTACTGGATCGCTGTCAACCAGATCAATCTGATCTTCGGCGAATCATTCAGCTCGTTAGGCATGATCATGGACGAATACGAGGACTTCACGGCGGCGAAGTACCAGGCGGTTCATCACGAATTTGTGGCGAATGCGCTGTTAGTCCGGGCGGCGAAGGTAATTGATCCGCAGATCCAGGTCGGCGTCATGCTTGCAGATCAGATGACTTACCCGCTGAACAGTGACCCCAAAGCCTGCGAGCAGGCGTTGGAGGCAAACCGGATGAAGGATTATTTCTATTCCGACGTGCAGCTGCGCGGAGAATATCCGGGATATGCCAAGCGTTATTTTAAGGAACATCACATTACGATTCGGATGGAGCCGGGTGACGCGGAGCTGATCAAGGAAAACACGATGGATTTCCTGGCGGTGGCGTATTATTATTCGCACTGTGTTGACGCTTCCGGAAAAAAGGTGGCCAATCCGTTTACGAATGCAACGCAATGGGGCTGGACGATCGATCCGACCGGGTTGTATATCGCGATGAGCTCTTATTGGGATCGTTATCATGTACCGATGATGATCGCGGAAAACGGCATCGGCGTGGAAGAAACTTTGGACAGCGAAGGTCAGATTCATGACGATTACCGCATCGCCTATCATCGCGAGCATATCGCGCAGATGCGGAAACTGATAGAGGATGAAGTGGAATTGTTTGCTTATACGCTGTGGTCGCCGTTCGATATCGTCAGCGGCAACAGCTGCGAGATGGGAAAACGCTACGGCCTGATTTATGTCGATGTAGACAATAATGGTCAGGGTACACGCAAGCTGGTGAAAAAAGACAGCTATGCCTGGTATCAGCATGTCATCGAAACGGAGGGTGAAGAATTATGAAGTCCTGGAGTCATGGCTTATTAGCGGCGAGCCTGTGCCTGAGCTTAGCCGGATGCGCTTCTACTCCTGCACCAACGTCAACCCCAACACCCGATCCTGAGAACCTCCCGGAAACGGTGAAAATACCGACCAGCGAGAAGGTTGAGATTGATTCCGTCCGCGGCACTAAAATCCAGGCTGTCCTGGACTTACCGGCGGACATGCCGGAAGCGGGTTATCCGTTAGTCGTTTTCGCTCATGGCTTCCAGGGAAGCAAGGAAGAGAGCGGGGCGTTTACTGATGTCGCAAAAGGCCTGGCCGAGCAGGGCATTGCCAGTCTACGGCTGGATTTTCCAGGTTGCGGCGAGAGTCAGGAAGACTTTATGGCCTATACGCTGGAAAATATGCACGACGACGTTGCCAGCGTGTTCGCGTTTGCCCGCGCGAACTACAAGCTTGACGAAGATCGCATTGGGATGCTGGGGTACAGTGTGGGCGGCCGCGTGACTTCGCTGTATTTAAGCGAGGAAAAGATCGGAACGACCGTCTTGTGGGCACCGGCTGCGGCCGACGGGCTGAAGTCGCTGACAAGCATGGGCGATGAGGAAACGATTAGAAAACTGATCGAAGAATCCGCGGACAGCGGTGTCGCCGCTATCCGGATCTGGAATCAGGAGATTCCGGTCGCGCACGACTTCTTAGAACAATCCGCGCAAGCCAAGCCGATGGTCAATCTCAGCGCCTATACCGGCAGTCTGATGGTAGTCACCGGCGGGCAGGATAATACCGTAACCAAGGCGATCACCGACCCAATCTTTGAGGCGGCGGTCAACACTAAAATCACAACTCATCTGGATGTGCCGCGCGGCACGCACTCGCTTGGAGCCGGGGAATTCGGCAACGATCCGGGCGTCCAGAATGCCGTCGTTGAGGCAACCGTCCACTTCTTTGCGGATCAGATGAAATAATGGAGGATTCTTCCTGTGAAGAACTAAAGCATCACGCACAAGAATGAAAATGAGAAATTCACTCCTTTCAAAAACCTCCCAGGCAAAAAGGCATGATCGTATGCCTTTTTGTTTGCGTTAAACACAAACAAAACCGACAATTGTATGTCTTAACGAAGGATGTCATCTGCAGCGGACTTTTCACAAGTGCGATTCTGCGGATTGAAAGCAAGATTAGCGAAAAGACAGGCCATTGTTTTAAAAGAAGGGAGTGCGCAGGAAGAAAATGAAATGGAGAAGCGGGAATAAAAAAACTCCCGGAACGTATGACGTCCAGAAGAAACCTTTAAAAATAAAAGGATTAAAGTTAGATTAAAAAGGTATTAAGAAAGGAAAAAGAAGGATCCCAGCGTTCAATCTGTTCATATAACTTGTCACTTTCCGGACTTGGTTTTTGCCGATAAGCGTCGGTGAATGAATGCAGGAAACGGAAGAAGACCTGTGTGTAGTGGATCGGGGCCTGGGAATCTGTACGATGGCGCAGGATTTGTAAGAGAATGCCGCCGAACAGAATATCGGCTGCCGCAATCAGGTTTTCCACATCAACTGACAGGAAATAACCCTCCGTGACGCAGGGAAGCAGAATATTCTGATTCTTTCGCGCGAAGTCTGTTTCTTCAGTCTGCGCTAAGAGTCCGGGGCTGAGCTGTTCGCGAATCTCGGGGAAGACCGCGAAATAGTCGGGTATCCGCTGGTAAATCTGCGCTTTCTCTTCCAGTTGAAAAAAATACAAAAAGAGTTGAGGACGCTGGAAAGATTCGCGGCATTGGGCGAGCCATTGCCCCAGATAGTGATTCAGCGAACCGTCCAGTTGTCCCTGTAACTTTGAAGCGTCGATCCAGATCCGGCTCATCCGGTCGATCAGCGTGAAGGCGATCAGCTGATTCATATTTTGAAAATAGTTGTAAAGCGTCGCACTGTTGTAGCCGGCGGCGGCTGCGACCTGGCGCAGCGTGATCGCATCGACCGGAATATCATCCGACAGTGTGATCACAGCGTCAATAAAGTAACGGGTCATCCGGGATTTCTTTAATAGAGCGTTATGTTCGTTCATAGGCGTGTCCTCTTTGTTTGTCATTATAGCATAATTCTCGTTTGGTTAAATAAAATAATCTAATGATTGTAAAAATAATCAATTGATTGTTGAAAATTGAACAAACCCTGATACAATGGAAGAGACGAGGAGGAAATAGAAATGAAGAAGGAAATATCACGTCGAAATTTTATTAAAGGAACCGCTGCGTTAACCGCCGGAGCTGCACTGATGGGACTGGCCGGCTGCGCAGAGGAAAAAACGCCGGCGCCGCAGGAAACGCCGAAATCCAAGCATGTGAAGGTCGCGGTTTTCTCGCCGACAGAAGGAACAAAAAATGCTGCGGCAATGTTAGCGGCGAAGTTCTCTGATGATGTAGAGTTTGCGGATCTGACCAACGCGACATCCCGGACAGAAGAAGTAACGTTTGCAGCTGAGGATCTGGCAATCGTCGCCGCGCCGTCGTATGGCGGACAGATCCCGATGATTGAAGGCTTGTTTACTAACTTAAAGGGCGATAACACCCCGTGCGTTGTTGTCTGCGCTTTTGGAAACCGTGCAGCTGAGAATGTTTATGCCAACATTGCGAGCATCGTTTCCAAGCAGGGATTTGTCGTCGTCGGCGCGATCGGTTTGGTAACGCCGCACGTTTTTGCCAGCGTCGCCAAGGCAGGACACAGCCGGCCAAACGTTGATGATAATAAGATAATGGCTGAATTCGCGGGCAAGATCATGGATAAGCTGAACAGCGGAACGGTTGAAGCGATTACAATTGAAGGAACACCGGAAGTTGATTTCGCGAAGGAAATCTCAGCAGCACCGAAAGAATTCAAAGCGGAAAATTGTATTCAGTGCGGAGCCTGTGCGGCGAATTGTTCGACTGGAGCGATCGATCCGCAGACATTGGAAATCGATGAGACCAAGTGCATCAACTGTATGCGCTGTTCATTTGTCTGCGAGTACAATGCGCGCTCGTATGATACCGCGGTAAAACGTGACTTTATCGAAGGCAAGTTGTCGGCGAAGAAGTCTGTTGAATATTTCATCTAAGTTACGGGTCTCTGGTTTTCTCAAGTCAGAAATCAGGAAAGAAGGCAACCGCAGCGAAATCCGCTGCGGTTTTTGCGTGGAATGGCTGGCAACGGAAGAAATTGATGGAGAGGCAGACTTCCACAGCGGCAGCAGGAAGAATTTCGCGGTACTGAAATTCCGTTCATTATAAGATGTGGATTTAACGAACCCAGGCCGATAGGCCGCAGCACAGATAAGGATCTGTTTTTTAATAATAAGGAAAAAAGACTTTCACCTCTTTTGCTTTGCAAGCCATAATTCAGTTGAAAATGAATGTATTAAAAGTTCTTGAAATAACTCAAGAATGGAATATACTATAGGTGTAGGGACGCTTGA
>PVML01018263.1_pt1 | contig 10838 bp, 3 predicted proteins | sample 1853371 | NCBI WGS metagenome assembly PVML01 (sample SAMN08533508, study PRJNA380276) | Human gut metagenome, whole genome shotgun sequencing project. | isolation source: participant 1, chromium library | host: Homo sapiens | collected 2017 | reverse complement strand
AATAACGGCCAGCCGGCCGGAACGCCCGACGCGAATCAGCCTCAGGCGCCGGAAGAAGAGCTGCCCCAGGAATCCGTGGTAACGATTATTCCGCCCGCCACCCCGTCTGAGGGAACGGAGCAGAAACCGGAAGAGCAGAAGCCTGAAGAAAATGTGTCGGCTGCCAATGCCTCTGATCTGGTTGGAATGGGATACTGCAGCACGGCCAAGGCATACTCCGTGACATTAAACCAGCTGAAAGCGCTGGATGATTTTGAAGGATACAAAGTTACATATGATATCGCGCCCAAGGCCAGCGCCCGCATCGTGGACGGTCCCAGAGGCGTGGAAGAAGGCGGAACCTTAGTCTTCGGCGTCAAGAACCAGATTGGCTACGCCATCGAGGCGGTGGTCGTTAACGGCGAAACGCTGGAAGCGGATTCTGTGACGGACAATGATGATGGGTCGCAGACTGCCTGGTATACTGTTCCTGAGGTGTATGAGGAGCAGGAGGTTGTGGTGACGATGACGGAAACGGGCGAACATCCCGAATTCAACGCAGCACTTACAATGGAAGATGGTACGATTATTCACATCCATGCGGACGAGGGCGTGCTTCCGGCAGGCGTGAGAGCGACTGCTGCAAGAGTTAGCGAGTCTGTTGAAGAAGCTGTTAAGGAAAAAGCAGAGGCTGCCAGCGAGGACACAACCAAAGTAGTTTCGGTAATGGCATATGATATCAATCTTTGGCTTGGAGACAGTCTGCTGGATGAAGGAATTTGGGGCGGTAATCAGCTCGTTACAGTGACTTTCAGCGGAGCGCCTATTGAAGAAAAGAGTGCCCAGGCAGATACGGTTGAGGTAGTCTATGTTGAGACCGTAATGGAAAATAATAAAGCAGAGAAAGAGAAAGTTGCAAGTGAAGAGGCCGAGATCAAGCCAGATGACATTGTAGGTGTAGAAACGGTCAGCGAAACTATTGAGGTTCCCGGCGAGGAAGTAGTCAGCACGGTATCCTTTAATGCGGAGCATTTCTCGATTTATGCGGTTGTAAATGGGCAGAAATATGAAAATTCGTATACGATAAATGTGAATGGAAAGCTTACGCTTAAGAATTATGCCCGGAGTTGGGGCGGTTGGAATGAAAATTTACAGAAAGCAACGTGGGAATCAAGCGCCTCTAAATATGTTAAAATAGTATCGAGCACGTCGAAAAATACAGATACGATTGAGATTCAAGGCATAGCAGAAGGAACTGCTACTATTACCGCAAAATGGGGAAGTGGTTTTAACCAAAATTCCAATACATTTTATGTCAATGTAACTGATGGTGGTAAACGCAAGGCTGAGTATTGGGTTACCAACAGGAAAGTTACGGCAGAAGGTGCGCAATCAAAAGATTTATCCCCTGAATTGGTTAACAATGCGGAGGGAATCGATGTAAAAGAACTTGCTCCTGAGCGAGGTGTAATTAGTGGAGGTTCAGATAAGGCCGTTTTCTGGAAAGCAAATGTTTTGTCAGAGGGAGATTATCAGACAGATGGATCCGGAGTTAATAAAGTAAATAGTGGTACTGCAATTAAACGGATCAGCTATAAAGACAGTAAATACTATTATACTTCGGCTTCCGGAACAGAAAAAGCGTTTGAGAGTACGGATCAGCTTGTGTTCTACTATTTACAGACCACAACATTAGCGGATCAGGTAACGATTAACGTATCTGACTGGTGGAATAACAGTAATGAAAATACTAGGAAGATCGAATATGTAGTTCGTTTTACCAATGGTAATATCATAGGAAGTCCGAAAACGACATCCTATCATGACAAACATCCAGGGGTTAGCGGAATTTTCCTGACACCGGATGTCAACATGCAGTATGACGTGGACTACGTGACGATAGGAACAAAAGGGAATAATGGAGTTGATAATGAACAAATAGTTCAGAACTGGGAAGACGGTTTCTCTGTAGGTTGGAATGCCAGTACGCAGACCAGAGTGGTGACAATCTATGTAAAGCCCAAAGCCGCTACACTTAATATATATTATAAAAAAGTAGATGGTGCTTGGATTACAAATGAAGAAGATTGCACGGTTCCGCTTGTCGCAAAGTCTGGAGAAAACTTCATTGGTAAATTGGATAGTAGTGGTCAGATAAAAGGTGGGAAAATTATACTTCAGGATCCCTATAACTCTGAAATCACGATTACATCAGAGCTTGGCGGAAAGCTGACATCCCTTGCAGCTGATTACCAATTTGCTTATGGAGAGGTTGACAAAACTGGAACTGAATTGACACTTTATTATAACGCAATCGGCTATTCGATTCAGTATCAGGGACTGGACTATGCGGAAATCGGCGCTAAAGGAACGGAAAGCAATCCGAATGCATATACTCCTACAAAACTGCCGATAAGATTAGCAAATCCGAACAGTCAAACGGCTGACTTTACTGGTTGGGCAGATGTTTCAAAGAATGCAGCTTCAACTGGAAAAACCAAGTCCATGACGATTGCAAAGGGGGCTACTGGCGACAAAGCCTATTTGGCATTATGGAACAGCACATACGCAGATGGTATTATCTCAGCAGAAGATGCCTATCGCAATGATGATATCAGCGGCAAGAGTCAGAATAAAGTAAAACAGGGCTGGGTTGATGTCAGGGTGTATGTGGATGGAGAAGAGCAGACTCCGGATAATAGCGGCCACACAGGAAATAGGGTTTATTATTCGTACCAGGATCAGGCAACGATTGATCTGCTGTTCAATCATTCCAGCGCAGATTATGTTGTTAATACAGTATATGTAAAGCAGGCTCCAAGTGCGGAGATTAACAATACTTCTAAAAATTATGTTAATGTCTCCGGTGGACGGTTGGATGATGTAGCTGACAAGAGTACCGTTTATATTTATCTTACATCAAAGTATACCGTTAAATATTATAAGGATGGTGAGGAATTAAACGGCTTCTATCAGGATATAGACGAATATACGAGTCAAGTAACGGCTGGACGTCCGGAAGCATGTAATTATACTTATAATGCGGAAGGACTTAAAACAATAGTTAATGTAAAGAGTCTGCCGCACGATACTGGGATGAGTATTGCTGGATGGAGAATAAAGGATCAACAGAACGGCCGGATGATTGAACCATCGAGTCAATACAAGGTTTTAAAGAGCGATGCAGATGAAGCGAATGTAATTCAATTCCATTGTATTAGTACAGAAAAGACATATTCCGTCAAATATAATACAATGGGTGGAACACCTGAGTTTGAGCCATTGGTAAACCTGAAATGGAGTAGTAATGGTTTACTGCCGAATGAAGAGCCAATAAAGCCCGGATATATATTTGTTGGCTGGTATTATTCTGAGACAGAGGTAACACAGGTAAGTAAGTATTCCGATTTGGCCGCAAATGATAGCGTTCTTGAAATTGAATTGGTCGCCCACTGGATTGCAGATGTCTCACAATTAAGTGTCAGCGGTTATGAAGAGATTTATGATGGCGCGTATCATGGAGTTAGCGTTAATGGAGCTTTGGAAACCGATGTAATTGAATATAAGGTGGGATCGGGACGCTGGAGTGTAGATAATCCTTTATATAAGAATGTGAGCGAAAATACTGTACAAGTAAGAGTATCTCGTGATGGCGTGATTATATGGGGAGAGGACACTGCGAAGCAATCAGCTGGTGTAAAAATTACACAGAGGCCGGTTACGATCCAGACCGAGGGAGGAACCAAGGAATACGACGGAACCGCATTAACGAACGCACAGGTAAAAGTAAGTGTGGGAAGCTTTGTGGAAGGTGAGCTTAAGAGCCTGAAGGCGACCGGAAGCCAGACCGAAGTGGGAAGCAGTAAGAATACCTACAGCCTGGAACTGGAAGAAGGAGCAAAGTTAACGAACTACGCAGTAACGGAAGAGCTTGGAGAGCTGGTAGTCACCAAGAGTACAGCCGAGATCATTATCACGGCGGGAAGTCAGAGCAGACCGTATAACGGAAGCGCCCTGACAAATGGAAACTACAGCTATACCGAGGATGTTCTTGCAAAAGGAGATGTGCTGACCGCGACAGTGGAAGGCGGGATCACGGATGTAGGAAGTGCAGCGAACAAGGTAACCGGCTACAAGGTAATGCGTGGAGATAAGGACGTAACAGCCTGGTACACCTTTGGAGAGAGCGTAGACGGAAAACTGGAAGTAACCAGGAGACCGGTCACGATCCAGACTGAGGGAGGAACCAAGGAATACGACGGAACCGCATTAACGAACGCACAGGTAAAAGTAAGTGTGGGAAGCTTTGTGGAAGGTGAACTTAAGAGCCTGAAGGCGACCGGAAGCCAGACCGAAGTGGGGAGCAGTAAGAATACCTATAGCCTGGAACTGGAAGAAGGAGCAAAGTTAACGAACTATGTAGTAACGGAAGAGCTTGGAGAGCTGGTAGTCACCAAGAGTACAGCCGAGATCATTATCACGGCAGGAAGCCAGAGTAAGACGTATGATGGAAATACTCTGACGAATGATGATTACAGCTATACCGAGGATGTTCTTGCAAAAGGAGATGTGCTGACAGCAACAGTGGAAGGACATATTACTAATGTAGGAACAGTGGAAAATAAGATAACTAGCTATAAGGTAATGCGTGGAAATAAGGACGTAACAGCCTGGTACACATTTGGACAGTGTGTTGACGGAGTATTGGAAATCACACCTGCAATGGCTACTATAGTAGTTAAATCTGCCAGTAAGACTTATGGGGACATAGATCCTGTGTTTGAGTGGGAAGTTAATGGCCTCATAAATAGTACAGATCTTGGCGAGATAACAGTCAGCAGAATCTCAGAAGATGCCGATAAGGAAAATGTTGGCGATGATATAACGATTACTGCTAATTATACTGTAAATGCTAACTATATTGTCACGATTCAAAAAGGGAAGTTAGATATTATAGCTTCTGGTGATAATAAGGTCGTATTAACTGGACGTCAAGTAACATATGATGGTATGGCTTATGGTCTAACCGACGCACATGCTGCAAGAGACGGCTCAACATTACTTTACTCAACAGACAATGTAAACTTCACTGAAACCGCACCTGAGTTTACAGAAGCAGGCGCACATGTAGTGTACGTTAAAGCTACCAATCCGAATTACGCGGAGACATCTGTTGAACAGGCTAAGGTAATCATTAACAAGCGCGACATTACAATTACCGCAGATTCTGCCAGCAAACGCTATGATGGAACTGACTTAACTGCAAATTCTGCTAAAGTAACGGCGGGAAGTGTTGTAGAGGGTCAGACCTGGAACGTAACGGTGACAGGCAGCCAGAGGAGTGTAGGAAGCAGTAAGAATATTGCCAAGGATGCTGTAATTAAATCTGGCGACAGAGATGTGACAGCAAACTACAATATTACGTATTTGGCAGGTGAGTTGACCGTGACCTCCAGTGGCAATAGCGGAGGAGGCGGCGGCAACAACGGTGGCGGAGGCGGCAGCCCCAGCGCCAAGCCCGAGACCGGCGGCCCCGGCGCACCCGTCACCATCAACCCCGATGACGTGCCCTTAGCCATCATGCCGGATACCACACCGGCAGACCTGACCGTAATCGACGACGGTGAAGTGCCCTTCGCGGCGCTGCCCAAGACCGGCCAGGGATCCGTAAAGGGAACGTTGACCATGATGATGTCGGGAATCCTTCTTGCGATCGCTGCAATCAACAAGAAGCGGAAGGAAGAGGATAACTCCTGATCGGAGCAGACAAAGCATTAAAATGTAAGCAGTAAAGACGGAGGTTCCGGCCACTTGGCCGGGGCCTCCGCCCTCTATACGGTATAAGAGCGGCTCATGAGGTCCTATAAGTAAATTCAATGAATAGCAGGGGACGATTCTGTTTGACAAGCTCTGTAAAATTTGTTAGTATTAGATACTAACAACAAGCAGTTAACTGAAAGTGTGAAATCTCCCGTTTCACACTTTTAACTTATTCAAACACGCAGAAAGAGAGGATTTTTCCATGGGTACAATTATCGGTGAAGGCATTACCTTTGATGATGTGCTTCTGGTGCCGGCTTATTCGGAAGTGATTCCGAACCAGGTTGACCTGACCACGTATCTGACCAAGAAGATTAAGCTGAACATTCCGCTGATGAGCGCGGGCATGGACACGGTGACGGAACACCGTATGGCGATCGCCATGGCGCGTCAGGGCGGAATCGGTATTATCCACAAGAACATGAGCATCGAAGAGCAGGCTGAGGAAGTGGACCGCGTAAAGAGATCTGAGAACGGCGTAATCTCGGATCCGTTTTATCTGTCCCCCGAACACACATTAAAGGATGCCAACGATCTGATGTCCAAATTCCGTATTTCCGGCGTCCCGGTCACCGAGGGCAAGAAGCTGGTCGGAATCATTACCAACCGCGATCTGAAGTTCGAGGAAGATTTCAGCCGTCCCATCAAAGAGTGCATGACCTCCAAGAACCTGGTTACCGCCAAGGAAGGCGTTACCCTGAAGGAAGCCAAGGCCATTCTGTCAAAGGCAAAAGTTGAGAAGCTGCCCATCGTAGACGACGATTTCAACTTAAAGGGCCTGATCACCATTAAAGATATTGAGAAGCAGATCAAGTACCCGTTGTCCGCCAAGGACGAGCAGGGACGCCTGCTCTGCGGCGCGGCGGTGGGCATCACGGCCAACGTGCTGGATCGTGTTGAAGCTCTGGTTAAGTCCAAGGTCGACGTGGTGGTTTTGGATTCCGCCCACGGCCATTCCGCCAACGTGATCCGCTGCGTGAAGATGATCAAAGAGGCATTTCCGGAGGTTCAGGTCATTGCCGGCAATGTGGCGACCGGCGATGCCACCAGAGCTCTGATCGAGGCCGGAGCCGACGCTGTGAAGGTCGGAATCGGACCTGGTTCCATCTGCACCACTCGTGTGGTTGCCGGTATCGGCGTTCCCCAGATCAGCGCGGTTATGGATTGCTACTCCGTGGCGAAGCAGTACGGGATTCCGATCATTGCGGACGGCGGCATCAAGTATTCCGGCGATGTCACCAAGGCCATCGCGGCAGGCGGCAGCGTGTGTATGATGGGCAGCATCTTCGCGGGCTGCGACGAGAGCCCGGGCACCTTTGAGCTGTATCAGGGCCGTAAGTACAAGGTGTACCGCGGCATGGGTTCCATCTCCGCTATGGAGAACGGGAGCAAGGACCGTTATTTCCAGACGGATGCCAAGAAGCTGGTACCCGAGGGCGTGGAAGGCCGCGTGGCCTACAAGGGCATGGTGGAGGACACCGTATTCCAGCTGCTGGGCGGCCTCCGCTCCGGTATGGGCTACTGCGGAGCGCAGAATATTCCCACCTTGCAGGAGACCGGAAAGTTCATGAAGATTTCCGCCGCCTCCCTGAAAGAGAGCCATCCCCATGACATTCACATCACCAAAGAGGCTCCCAACTACTCTATCGAGGAATAATTACAAACTTCCGAAAGTCCGCTGCATCCCGGCGGACTTTCTTTTAGTTGGCCGCAATGGCCCGCAAACGCAGCCTGTGGGCCATTATCCGGCCGCAATGGCCCGCAAACGCAACCGGCAGGCGATTGCCTGGCTGAAATGGACTGCAAGCGCAGCCGGTAGGCGGCCGCCCGGCTGCAATGATTCGCAGGCAGCCCCCAGACGTTTGCTGACGTAGCTTGTACCATTTGCCGCAAGGCACAGAAAAATGCCTCTGGGGGCCTCAGAACGCCCTGGGAGGGGGAGAAAGGATGTGCAACATGAAACTTACCACACTCTGTTATATTGAGCGGGAAAATGCCTACCTGATGCTTCACCGGGTGAGCAAGGAGCAGGACGTCAACAAGGATAAATGGATCGGCGTGGGCGGGCATTTTGAGGCCGGTGAGAGCCCGGAGGAATGCGTGCTGCGGGAAGTAAAGGAGGAGACCGGGCTGACGCTGCTTTCCTGGCAGTTTCGCGGCGTGATCACCTTCTCGTCCGAGGGCTGGGAAGATGAATATATTTGTCTGTTTACAGCGGACAAATTTTCCGGGGAGCTGACAGCCTGCGACGAGGGCGTGCTGGAATGGGTGGATCAGGAATCGGTGCTGAAGCTGAATCTCTGGGAGGGGGATAAAATCTTTTTCCGCCTTCTCAATGAGAAACGTCCATTCTTCTCGCTGAAGCTTTCCTACCGTGAAAACCGGCTGGTGTACGCGGCTCTGGACGGCCGGGCACTGGAGCTGTTTGACGTGCGGGACAGCGAAGGAAATGTCACCGGCGTGGCCCGGGAACGTGAGCTGGTACACTTAAATGGCGATCCCCACGGCACCTCCCACATCTGGGTGGCTCGGGCAAATGCCTCCGGCGGATGGGACGTCCTGTTACAGAAGCGGAGCAGGGACAAGGATTCCTACCCGGGCTGTTACGATGTCTCGTCGGCGGGGCATCTCCAGGCGGGAGACGATTTTCTGCCCGCCGCACTCCGGGAGCTGGAGGAGGAGCTGGGGCTCCACGCCCGGGCTGAGGACCTGGAGTTTGTAGGGTTTCACAGGGCATACCGGGAAGCGGTTTTTGGAGGAAGGCTCTTTAAAGATCATGAGATCAGCGCTGTTTACATTTATCGGAAGCCGGTTGAGACCTCTGCGCTCAGGCTTCAGAAGGAAGAGCTGGAATCCGTCATGTGGATGGATCTTGCAGACTGCCGCCGCGCGGTGGGGGAGGGGAGGCTGGACAACTGCATGTATCCCGATGAATTGGAGATGCTCTCCCGCAGGCTGAGCCAGGAGAAATGAGCCAGGCATGTACAGTTCCGCCGCAATTCGCCGTAACCGTTCAAAAAGTTGTAAGGTTATTGTCAGAAAATCGGATTTTCAGTCTCACTTTGTTGTGATATAATAAGGAAACATATCTCTTATCATCAGCCTGACGGCTGGTGACAAAGTATAATAGTGAAACAGTGCAAGCTGCCCATGATTACCAACCGTGCAGCTCACAATGAAAGTTCCGGCGGAGTCTGAGAACGGACCGCATGCCGGGAGCAGCCGTAATGGAATTCTGCGGTAAAATGATGGATCAGGAGAACACAGAATGAAAAGACGATTTCCATATAAGATACTGTTGAGCGCGTGCCTGAGCGCGGCGTTGGTCCTGGGACCGGCCGCGTATGCCTACGCTTCCTCTCCGGTGATCCCACCGTTAGAGGAGAGCTCCGTGGCCAGCATGGGCTCAGGGGGAAACTCCGGCTCTTCCGGACAGAACGGAGGAGGACCGTCCTCCGGCAGCGGACAGGCCGCCCAGGGCAGCGCCCCCGGCCAGGGAACTACCGGAAGCCAGGGAACCGCCCCCGGCCAAGGCCCTGCCTCCGGAACCGGCGGTCCCTCAGACCCGTCCGCCTCCCAGAGCCAATCCGCCGACCAGAACGCAGGCCAGACTTCCAACACTGCCGTAGCGGAGCCGGTGATCGCCGCGGAGGGAGCAGCTCTTTTGAACGCCTCCACAGGCAAACTGCTGTTCTCGAAGAACGGGGACACAAAGTTTTACCCGGCCAGTATCACAAAGCTGATGACCGCTCTTCTGGTTGCGGAGAACTGCAATCTGGACGATACCGTGACCTTTTCTTCCACCGCCACCACGAATCTGGAGGCGGGAGCCGTGTCCCTTAATCTGGTGGAGGGGGACAAGCTGACGGTGCGCCAGTGCCTTTACGCCCTGCTGTTAAAGTCCGCCAACGAGGTGGGCAACGCCCTGGCGGAGCACGTGGCGGGCAGCAACGCCAAGTTCGCGGATATGATGAACGCCAGAGCGGCGGCTCTGGGTTGCACGAACACGCATTTTACCAATCCCCATGGGCTCAACGACAATGACCATTACACCACGCCCAACGACATGGCGCTGATCGCCAAGGCCGCTTTTGAGAACGGTACGGTGCGCACAGTTGCCTCCACCCTGTCCTATGAATTGCCGGCGACCAAGAAAAACGCGGCCAGAACCATTTCCATCGGACACAAGATGCTGTATCCCAATGACTCGCGCTATTACGCCGGAATCATCGGCGGCAAGACCGGATACACCTCCAAGGCGGGCAACACGCTTGTGACGGCGGTGGAGCGGGACGGCGTGCGCCTGATCGCGGTGGTGATGAAGAGCAAGTCCACCCACTACACGGATACCAAAGCGCTTCTGGATTACGGCTTCGAGCTGGCAAAGCAGCAGGGCACCGAGGGAGCGGACGACAGCGGCCCGGGTACTGGGACTCCCACAGCGGGATGGAACCAGGACTCCACCGGATGGTTCTATATCAAGGAGGACGGCTCCAGGGCGTCCAACCAATGGCTGAAGATTGCGGGGGAGGATTACTGGTTTGATCCCAACGCCTACATGGCCGTGGGCTGGCGCAAGTTCAACAACGGCGCGTGGTACTATTTCCACTCCAGCGGCGCTATGGCGAAGAACTGCTGGGTTAAGACCAATGAACAGTATTTCTATCTGGGAAGCGACGGCGTGATGCTGACCGATACCGTGACACCCGACGGGTACCGGGTAGATGAAAATGGAATATGGCGGTGATCTGCCGGAAGTGACGATAAAAGCATGGAGCGTTGTGGCCCCATGCTTTTTTGACTGGATGCAATCATTGTTGTAAATATGTTTCTTCGAACTGGCCTGCGCAGACCGGTTTGCCAAATAGGAAGCCCTGGGCCAGGCGGACGCCGCAGGCGTTTAAGGCCGCCATCTGTTCCTCCGTCTCGATGCCCTCGGCCACCATGCGAATGCCCAGCTTGCCGCAGATTTCTGCGATGGATTCCACGATTGCCCTGGTTCTGGGATTGTGAGCCACGTCGCCGACCATGCTCTTGTC
>PVML01006123.1_pt1 | contig 10869 bp, 10 predicted proteins | sample 1853371 | NCBI WGS metagenome assembly PVML01 (sample SAMN08533508, study PRJNA380276) | Human gut metagenome, whole genome shotgun sequencing project. | isolation source: participant 1, chromium library | host: Homo sapiens | collected 2017 | reverse complement strand
CCCCGCAGCTGACTTTTATGCATAGCCAATTTTTACACATAGCTGACTTTTACACACATACAACTTCCTGCATAGCAAACCTTTTTCAGCCATACCCATTCAGAATGCTTTATTGTATTATTATATCGGGTGTAAAAGTAAAAAACAAGGAGATAGAATGTTAATTCTGCCATTTGTTACAGTAATACTGTATTAATCAAACCACACCAAAACATTAATTTTGGAAATATGCACAAATATTTTATTGTTATATCCATAATATATTGACATTTTGTACAATAAGTGCTATTTTAAAGATACATTAAAACTGCAAGTAAAGATGTGAGGGTGCCATGACAAAATTTTATAAAAAAGGATATCCCAGACCACAGTTCGTGAGGGAATCATTTTTCTCCCTGAATGGAGAATGGAACTTCAGATTCGATCCCCGAAAGGAGGGAATCAAATGCGGATGGCAGAATGGATTTGAAGACCGTAAAATTATCGTTCCGTTTTCGTATGAAAGTCCGGCGGGCGGAATTGGGGTACAGGATGAATGCAATGTTGTCTGGTATTCCAGAAGCCAGTCATTTGAACTTCACGAAGGGAAAAGAATCCTTTTAAACTTTGAAGGATCGGATTACCGGACGGAGCTCTGGGTCAATGGAATTTATATGGGAGTTCACGAAGGCGGATATACCAGATTCACCTTTGATATTACCGAAGCACTGAAAAAAACGGGGAATCAGCTGGTCTGCCGCATTGAAGATACCTATTCGACCGTACAGCCCAGAGGAAAACAGCGGTGGCTTAAACAAAATTATGACTGCTGGTATACCCAGACAACGGGAATCTGGAAGGATGTATGGGCAGAAGAAACTGACAGCAGTTATTTAACAGCCCTTTATTTAACACCTCTCTATGACGAAAATTCCCTGGAAGTTGATTATGAACTGAATTTATGGAAGGACAGCTCTGATTCATTTGAAATTGAAACCATTATTACATTTGAGAATTTTACCATTTATTCCGGAAAAGATAAAGTCATAAAAAATGCGTTTTCCAAAAAAATCTCTCTTGTTAATGATGAAATCAAGTGGAAAGTACGATACTGGTGTCCTAAATCACCTAACCTCTATGATGTATGCATCAGAATTTATAAAAATGGGAAGGTAATTGATGAGGTTGGTTCCTATTTCGGTTTACGGAAAATATCCACTGATTCCGGCAGAGTAAAACTCAATAACATGGACTTTTATTTAAAGATGGTGCTGGACCAGGGCTACTGGGAATCGTCCCTGCTGACCCCGCCGGATGAAGAGGCGCTGATTCTGGATATTAAAAAAATACTGGAATATGGATACAACGGAGTGAGGAAACACCAAAAGATTGAAGACGAACGCTTCTACTACTGGGCTGATGTTTATGGTCTTACTGTCTGGTGCGAGGCGCCTTCGTTCTATGAATTTGACCGCAGGGCCATTGAATGTGTGACAAAAGAGTGGGTTGACATCGTAAAACAGCATTATAACCATCCGTCCATCATTACCTGGGTTCCATTTAATGAATCCTGGGGGATTCCAAGAATCCTATGTGATAAAAAACAGCAGGTTTTTACGGAAGCCATTTACTATCTGACGAAATCCCTGGACGCCACCCGGCCTGTCATCAGCAACGACGGATGGGAACACACGAAATCCGATATCATAACACTTCATGATTATGCGGAATATGGGGAGGATCTTCTTAGCCACTGGACGGATTGGGAACAAAACCTGTCCAATATCCAATCCTTTAACGGGGAGCGCTATGCCTTTGCCGGCGGCTTCCGTTATGAGGGACAGCCTATTATTTTAAGTGAATTTGGCGGAATCGCTTTCTGTAAGGATGAAAAGGCGTGGGGATATGGGAACGCAGAAACATCAGAAGGCAGTTATCTGGAACGGCTGAATAGCCTGACAGACGCGATATATAGTATGGATTTTATCAGCGGATATTGTTACACACAGCTGACCGACGTAGAACAGGAACAAAACGGACACATGGATATGAACAGACGGGACAAAATGGGTGCCGAAAAAATAAGAACCATTATACAAGGAGGAAGAAAATGAGAAAGAGATTATTAGCACTTGGACTGGCAGGAATCATGGCGGCGTCAGCTGCCTTAACCGGATGCTCCGGTTCCAATGGAGCGGCAGAAACAAAAAGTGAAGCAGCCCAGACAGAGGGATCTGAGGGCGGAAAAACAGTAATTACCTTTTGGAACGGTTTTACGGGTTCTGATAAGGACACCCTGGAAGCACTTGTTCAAAAGTACAATGATACCAATGATAAAAACATTGAAGTACAGATGAATATAATGCCCTGGGACAGCCTTTACCAGAAGCTCGCCACGGTACTTCCGGTAGGCGAGGGGCCTGATATCCTGGCATTTGCTCCGGAGCGTCTTGGCACGTATGCGGAACCTGGTGCCCTGGCGCCTGTTGACGATGCTTATGCAGATGGAATCATTGATGAATCAGTGGTGCCCGATGCGCTGAAGGACAATTTAAAGTGGAAGGGGACCTATTACGGTGTACCCATGAACTTTGCAACCCTTCTTTTATATTACAATAAAACAATCTTTACAGAAGCCGGATTAGACCCGGAAACGCCTCCTGCAACCTGGGATGAACTGGAGCTGTGGGGAAATGGCGGAGATTTCATAAAAGATGGAAAAGCTGTTTTCAACAGTCCTGAAAATGTGGAAACCATCACCAGGTGGGCGGAAAATATCCGTGACAAGAAATTTGGTCCGGAGGTTTTAACCGGAGGTGAAATTGACAAGCTGTTTGAAAGCCAGAAACTGGCCATGTACTTCTGCGGGCCATGGGCAACCACCGGATTTAAGAACGCAGGCATTGATTTTGGTGTTGCGCAGGCGCCAAAGGGACCAGAGCAGCAGGTTACACAGGCAAACGGTGTTGGCATGTTTTTAACTGCATCCAGTAAGAATAAAGAGGAGGTTTACGACTTTTTCAAATACTGGAATTCTGTTGACACACAGGTAGAATGGTGCCTGGGAACAGGATTTCCGCCTGCAAGAACTGATATCGCGGACGATGCGCGTTTAAACGAAAATCCATATATCAAAGAATTTGCAAAACCGGCAAATGAGAGCCAGATGTATTTGCAGCAGTTAACTAACTTTGCAGATATTGAGAATCAGGCTATTACTCCTGCATTTGAAAAAATTCTTCTGCAGAACGCAGATGTAAAAGAATCCCTGGATGAAGCAAATGACATCATTCAGAGCATGCTGGAATAGGACCCTGTAGAGGAGAATGTAAATGATGAAAACTTCACTGGAAAGAAAGAGGGAAAGAGCCGGCCTTTATTTCGTTCTCCCCTCCATGACCATTTTTACCGTATTCGTATTTATTCCGCTGATTATCGCTTTTATATTCAGCTTTTTCAAATTCGACATGATGTTCCAGAATTTCCAGTTTCAAAAGCTGGGTAATTACGCAAAGCTGGCGAGTGATAAAAAGTTTTGGAATGCCCTTTTTAATACGGTTTATTACACCGCCTTCACGGTTCCCGTGCAAATCGGGCTGGCTCTTGTGACGGCGGTTGCGGTAAAAAGAAAGGGATGGCTGAGCGGATTTTTTAAGTCTGTTTATTTTATTCCCGCCATCTGTTCCATGACCATTGTTTCCATCCTATGGAGTTTTCTGGTTAATCCGGACATCGGAATGTTCTGCTACTGGGCAAAACTCCTTGGTTTCAACCCAATCAATGTTTTGAGCAGTCCCACATGGGCCATGCCTACGGTTATTCTTGTCAGCGTATGGAAAAATTTTGGTTTTAATATGGTCATCCTTCTGGCAGGATTAAATGGAATTGATGAGTCCTATTATGAGGCCGCCAATATTGACGGCGCCACCGGATTCCAGAAATTCAGGGGAATCACCATCCCCATGCTGATGCCGACGTTAAGTTTTACGGTTGTGAACTGCATCATAGGCTCCTTCCAGGTATTCGACCAGGTATACATCATGACGAAGGGCGGACCTTTATTTAAGACACAGACACTGGTGCAGCTTATATACAGCATGGCTTTTGATTCGTTCAACATGGGCTACGCGTCCACCATTGCGGTTGCGCTGTTTATCATCACCTTTATTATTTCAGTATTCACCTTTAAACATATGACAAAAGGTGAAGAAGATTTGGGCTGACGGGAGGAATACACATGACGCGGACAAATAACATTTACCGGAAAAATGCCGGGAAGATCATTATAACCATCCTGCTTGCAGCCCTGGCCTTTATTGTTCTGTACCCGTTTATCTGGATGCTGGTCACATCATTTAAACCGGAAGCCGAGATTGTATCCTATCCGCCAAAGCTGTTTTCGGGAAGGTTCAGTCTGGATTCCTATATCAATATCTGGAAGCGGGTTCCATTTTTAAAATACTACCGCAATACCATTATTTTCTCCACAGCAGTGACCGTTACATCGCTGGTGTTTGACACCATGGCAGGTTATGCCTTTGCCAGAATGAATTTCCCCGGAAAAAACATTATGTTTCTTATGGTTATGGGAACCATGATGATTCCCTTCCAGGTAATCATGGTTCCGCTCTACATTGAAATTTTTAAATTTGGCCTTATCAATACGTATCCGGGACTGGTCCTTCCGCGGGCAACCAATGCCTTTGGTATTTTCATGATGCGCTCCTTCTTTATCTCCCTTCCCAAAGGGCTGGAAGAAGCCGGACGGATTGACGGCTGCACGGAATTCGGGATTTTTAGGAAAATCATGGTTCCGCTGTGCAAACCGGCCATTGTATCCCTGTTCATATTTCATTTTATGTATCAGTGGAACGACTTATTGTATCCGCTGCTCCTGACAACGGATGATAATATGAAAACCCTTCCCTCTGGTCTTGCCACCTTCATGGGAACCCATGTGGTTGAATACGGTATTATTATGGCGGGCGCGTGCCTGTCCCTTCTGCCAATCTTAATCGCTTACTTTATTGCGCAGAAGCAGTTTGTACAGGGAATCGCAATGACAGGTATGAAAGGATAAAACAAATGAAAGCGGAAATTACTATCAAAGAAGGAAATAAACGGCCTGTAAACCCTCTGATTTTCGGACACTTCATAGAATATATGAGAGACTGTATCGACGAAGGCATGTGGGCGCAGCTGTTAAAAAACAGGAGTTTTGAAATATCGGAGCACGTAAAAGACGGAGTTCCTGATTTCTGGCACCGGACAGGTGTAAAAGATGCCTTTCACTTTGAACAGGACTGGGACCACACTATTTCCAGGGAAGGCTGTTCTCTTAAGATAACAGACCGAAACCATTATGACGGGTATGCCGGAACCGCCCAGACCGGTTTATGTATCCAGAATGGAAGGTATGAAGGATATGTCTGGATGAAGTCTGAGCAGGAGGTTCCTGTTTCCATTGAAATTTACGATAAAGAAGGACGGGAATTTTTAAGCAAAACCATTTCTGTAAACGGGGAATGGAAAAAATACTGTTTTGATTTTCGATCCGCTGCAGTTACTTACACAGGAACAATGGAAATCCGCTTAAAAGCAGCGGGCACATTATGGGTGGATAGCTGTTCTCTCATGCCTTCTGATACGGTAGACGGAATATGGAGAGAAGTATTTGAACGGATAAAAAACATTTCCCCTGCTGTGATACGTTTTCCCGGCGGCTGTTTTGCCGACTGCTATCACTGGGAGGACGGTATCGGTGAGCGGGACACCCGTCCGGTCCGTAAAAATGAGCATTGGGGCGGATACGAGGATAACAGCTTTGGTATGGACGAATATATGGAGTTCTGCCGTAAAATCGGCTGTGAACCTATGATTTGCGTCAACTTTGGAAGCGGGACAGCGGAGGAAGCCGCAAATTGGGTGGAATACTGCAACGGCTTGGCCGACACGCCTTACGGCCGGTTAAGGGCTGCCCACGGTCATCCCGAACCCTGGAATATCAAATACTGGGATATCGGAAATGAAACCTTTGGTGATTGGGAAATAGGCCATCTGGATGCCTCCGGATATGCGGTCAAGTATCTATCCTTTTATGAAGCCATGAAGGAGAAGGATCCGACCATCACTTTCATGGTATGCGGCGGGGACGGAGACAGCATTTCCCAGGAATGGAACCGGAAGATTTCAGAAATCATCGGAGACAAAATGGATGTGGTATGTCTCCATATGTATTCACAGAAAGAGATACAGGGCGAGCATGACAGCAGGGACATCTACTACGCAACAGCTGGTTCCGTGAAAAAGTACGAAGGGATTTTAAACGACTCCTGGGAGACCATACGCAAAAGCGGCAATCCGGCTGCCATGGCAGCGGTTACAGAGTATAATGTGGGAACCATTATTGACTCTTACCGGGAACAGACATTAGAGGCCGCTATTTTCAATGCCGGCATGCTCAATATGTTTTTAAGGAATACAGATAAGCTTGCCATGTGTAATTTGTCAGATTTGGTGAATGGATGGCCCGGAGGATGCATTGTAAGCAAGGACGGTCATGCATTTGGGACTGCAACGTACCATGTTATGTCCATGTATTCCGGAAGCCGTTTAAAAGAGGTTTTAGACATAGATGTTTTCTCGCCAACCTACAGTACGTCTGAGCAGATTGGAAATATAGAACCGCTTTCCGGTGTCCCCTACGTGGATGCGGCGGCCTGCCTTGACGAAAATGGAAATACGGTTGTTTTTGCGCTGAACCGTTCCTGTGACCAGGAAGCGGTTCTTGAAATTAAATATGAAACTCCAAATAAAACCGTGAAAAAAGCAGAAATCACCACCATTACTTCGGAGAAAACTTCCGATATGAACACATTGCCGGATGAATCCATTGTACCGGCTGCCTGCATGATGCAGACACAGTCCGGCAGTGTTACGCTGGCGAAACATTCTATAAATAGAATCGTACTTCTGCCATAATATAGTTTCATATCACAGACATAGGCTGCACACGAAATGACTCAGACAGTTATTTTTCGTGGCAGCCTTTTGTATTCCTATACTGCTCAAAAGCAGGTAGAAGATTTTACGGTTCGTGATATACTGGAAATAATGGGTTGACAGGGACAGAATATTATGAGGCTGCGGGAAAAGGTATCTATATATAGTGTAAAATAACATTACACCAAGTGGAAGGTTTTAGAACAGGGGGGTTCTATGAGAGATGAGCAGGGAAATAATCTGTATTCAATTGGTAAGCTTGCCGATATTGTAGGAATTCCGGCAACAGCCCTCCGCTTTTATGATGAACAGGGTGTTTTGAAGCCTCAAATAAGGGATGATGAAACGGGATACCGCTATTATACGGAAGAGCAGGTCATGAAATGCATGTTTATATCCGAGATGAGACGCCTGGGTCTCACCGTAGCAGACATTAAGGCACTATGTGAAAAAAGCAGTCTCACATTTCAGCGTGAGGCACTGATTAATAGGATGGTTCTGCTTAACGATGAGCTGGACCATCTGCTTTTCAAAAAGGCATATCTGGAAGAATTGATGAGAAATGTGGATATGGGGTTAGGGTACTTTGAGAGCGCAAAGATTTGCAGGGAAAACCACATTCCTATCAAGATTAAGTATTACCCCTCGACCTATGCTGTCACCATACCGGTTTACAGGTGTTTTTATGAGCAGGAGAAGTTTTCTACCACCCACAGGCTTCTCTATGATATATGTGAGCAAAAGCATCTGAGAATCTGCGGGCCTGCAACGTCCAGGTTTGAGGACCCTGGTATGGAACATTTAAAAAAACCTTTTTATAAATCCCAGTGGATATTACCTGTGGTAAAGCCGGAAGAGGACATGAAGGATATTACCCTGTTTCCCGAAATGTGGTGTGTTTACACGTCCCATGTGGGCCCATACAGGAATATTTTGGAGCAGTATGAAAAACTGATGGATTATTGTGCGGAATACGGCCTGAAAATTTCAGGCAATCCCATAGAGGAATACATGATAAGCTGCGCCAATATATGCGGTTCTGAGAATTATATCACCAATGTGATGTTCCCTATTGAGCTGCCTGAATAAATGAATGATTTGATATATGGACCATTTAAAAAGAGAGCGTTTTCCGCTCTTTTTTTGTTTGAAAATTATCAGGTAAACCTTGACTTTACATCAACTTGAATCTCTATAATCAAATTCAGGAAAAACGCGTTTTCTTAATATTTTACAGGAGGAGGTTAGCAGATGAGTACTGATAAAAACCTGCGTCTGGATATGGAAATCGTCCATATAAAGGACATCCGGTTCGGCGCAAAAACAGAAGTCAGGTCCGGCATCCTGTTTATCAACAAACAGGAAATGGTTGAGGCAATCGCGGATCCTTTCTTCAGCTCCATTGACATTGATCTCGCAAGACCAGGTGAATCTGTGAGAATCATACCAGTTAAGGATGTGGTTGAGCCAAGGGTAAAGCTCGACGGCAAGGGAGCAGGTTCATCCTTCCCGGGCTTTGCAGGGGCCTATGAAGGCTGCGGAGAGGGACGGCTTAAGGTATTTAAAGGCTGTGCCATTGTTACTACAGGAACCATAGTTGGTGTGCAGGAGGGTGTGATTGATATGAAGGGAACCTGTGCGGACTATTGTTATTACTCTAAGCTGAACAACATTGTAGTCGTCGGAAATTGCCCGGATGGCACAGAACCCCATGCCCATGAAGCTGCCTGCAGGCTGCTGGGGCTCCATGCTGCCAATTATGTTGCAGAGGCTGCAATGGATGCTGATGCCGACGCATATGAGACTTATCAGCTTACCCCTGTGGACCCTGCCAGGAAACTTCCAAAGGCCGGGGTCATCTATATGGCTATGGCCCAGGGCCTGATTCATGATAACTACATATACGGGGTTAATGCGGGAAAAACAAATCCTGTCTACATGAATCCAAATGAGATCTTTGACGGTGCAATCGTAAATGGATGCTGCGTGATTGCCAGTGATAAAAATACCACATGGGACCACCAGAATAATCCCCTGTTAAAGGAGCTGTATAAGCACCATGGTGTGGATCTGGAATTTGCCGGCTGTATTGTAACACCCACCCATACGGTACTCCATGATAAGGAACGCAACAGTCACGCGGCTGTCAGAATGGCCAGGTCTCTTGGCTGGGATGTTGCAGCGGTAGTGGAAGAGGGAGCGGGAAATCCGGACGCGGATCTGATGATGATGATACGCAGTCTGGAAAAAGTAGGAATCAAAACCGTGGGCATGCTTTCCGCATGCTGCGGGGAAGAGGGCACTACAGACAGCACACCGGAGGCTGATGCCTGTATCAATACCGGGACAGATGCGGACTATATGCCCGTTCACCTGGAAAAGATGGATAGGATTATAGGAGATGCAAAACAGATTAGGGTACTTTCCGGCGGTTCTCTTGACGGTTACAATGCAGATGGCAGTGTTGATGTAAACATGGTCGCCATCATGTGTTCAATGAACCAGATGGGGATGACCAGGATGTACTCCGTGGTTCTGTAAGGAGGATAGGTGAGAATGAAGATTATTCATTATATAAATCAGTTCTATGCCCAGATTGGCGGAGAAGAGAAGGCTGATACACCTCTTTCGGTAAGAGAGAACGCCATGATTGGTCCGGGGGTGGCGCTTAAGGCAGCAATGGGGGATGAAGCTGAGATTGTGGCAACCATTGTATGCGGTGATAATTATTTTAATGAGAACCTTGACGAGGTCACGGCAGGCGTAGCAAAAGCCCTAGAGAAATATAAGCCGGACATAGTAATCGCAGGACCAGCCTTCAATGCGGGACGCTACGGAATGGCCTGCGGTAACATTCTTAAAATCTGCAGTCTGAAAGGCATACCGGCTTTTTCGGGAATGTACCCCGAAAATCCCGGTGCAGAAATGTTCCGTACATACGGTTTTATTACAAAAACCAGAAATTCTGCCGGGAGTATGAGGTCTGCGATAGCGGATATGACTGCCCTGATTAGGAAAGTCCTTACGGACCCCAGGTCCTTAGACCCCAAGGCCGACAACTATATCCAAAGGGGACAGAGAATCAACAAATTTTCCAATAAGACCGGCGCCGAAAGGTGTGTTGAAATGATGCTTAATAAGGTCAATGGAAGGCCCTACGAAACAGAACTGCCGATGCCTACATACAACAGAGTGCCTCCGGCGCCTGCTATTAAGGAGCTGTCCAAGGCTGTCATAGCCCTGGTAACAACTGGTGCTGTTGTGCCGGAGGGGAACCCGGACCATATTGAGACCGGTATTGCAACTAAGTTTGGAAAGTACTCATTTAGTAAGGATTACGGCGGTTTCCATATGCCCAGGCATCAGATGATACATGGAGGCTGCGATCCTGTATATGCCCAGGAAGATCCCAACCGAATGATTCCTGCCGACGTATTAAAGGATATGGAGGCAGAAGGAAAAATCGGTAAGCTCAGTGATACTCTCTTTGTTACTTCGGGAAATGGCTGCGCAACCAACAATGCAGTTGCCTTTGGACAGGCAATTGCTGCAGAGCTTAAGGCGATGAAGGTTGACGGTATTATTCTGACTTCAGCCTGAGGAACCTGTACTCGTTGCGGCGCAACGATTGTCAGGGAAACCGAAGCACAGGGAATTCCGGCAGTGCATGTATGTACTGTAACACCTATTTCCATCAATGTAGGCGCCAACAGGGTTGTGCCTGCCATGGCAATTCCGTATCCGACAGGAAATATTGAACTGGAAAAGGAGGATGAGAAGTTATTCCGCCGCCATATGCTTGATACAGCCGTGGAGGCGCTTGCAACTGAAATTACGGAACAGACAATCTTTTGAGAGGAAAAGGCAGTATGAACGTATTGGTAGTGA
>PVML01021848.1_pt1 | contig 10878 bp, 9 predicted proteins | sample 1853371 | NCBI WGS metagenome assembly PVML01 (sample SAMN08533508, study PRJNA380276) | Human gut metagenome, whole genome shotgun sequencing project. | isolation source: participant 1, chromium library | host: Homo sapiens | collected 2017 | reverse complement strand
TGCGGTACTGTGCGCTTATGCGGTATTAGCAGTCATTTCTAACTGTTATCCCCCAGTGTGAGGCAGGTTATCCACGCGTTACTCACCCGTCCGCCACTCAGTCAATTAAAAATCCATCCGAAAACTTCATTTTAATTGCTTCGTTCGACTTGCATGTGTTAGGCACGCCGCCAGCGTTCATCCTGAGCCAGGATCAAACTCTCATGTTTAAAAGTTGATTCCAGGTTTCAGACTACTTAGCTTGGCTAGTTATCTTTAACCTTCATTACTTGGTTTTGTTCTGAATTTTCTCAAATCCAAAGGTCTAAACCAGACCTTTTGTTTTTAGAATTTTCAGGGTTTTACATACTGTCTAATCTTCAATTATCAAGGTTCTTTGTTGTCGGCTTGTTCAGCAGCAACTTTTATATCTTATCACAGTCGCTTGCGTTTGTCAACAACTTTTTTAACTTTTTTTGATTTTTGTTTTCAGCCAAATGGCTTTCCGCAATCATCAGTCGCTGTTGTTTTTTGTCCAGCGGGTATTAACTATACCATAACTGTCGTTTATTGTCAACAACTTTTCAAAACTTTTTTTCATCTTACAAACAAGAGTGAAAAAAATAATCATTTGGAAAATGGAGCGGAGAAAGAGGGATTTGAACCCTCGCGCCGGTTTCCCGACCTACACCCTTAGCAGGGGCGCCTCTTCGGCCTCTTGAGTATTTCTCCGAATTGATATTTTCCATATGATTGCTTCTTTTGACATGCTTGTCCTCAGACGCATTGACCATTATACTAAATAGATTTTAGCTTGTCAAGCCATTTTTGGTGAGATTTTTATTTATTTCTTCCTGTATCCTGTCATGCACAAGATGTGCTATTTCTGAGGTTTTCATTCCCATATATTGATCCGGAAGAATAGGTTCCATATAATGAACCTGCACTTCTTCCCTTTTTAACGAGTTCATGTCAAAGGGACGGAAGGAATTAACCAGGGCCACAGGTACAATGGGGCAGCCTGCTTTTACAGCACTCTTAAATGTACCGCTCTTAAAATCCAGTATTTCATTTCCGTTGCGGCTCCGGTGGCCTTCTGCAAATATAACAAAGTTACGGCCTGACTTTACCCGTTTGGTAACTTCAGTTATAATGCGCACCTGGTCTTTTATATCATCCCTGTCCATAGCAAGACTTTTGGTTGCCCCCAATACCTGCTTTACCAGAATCCAGTTGGAGGCCTCTTTCTTTATTACAACAGACAGCGGTCTTGGGCAGGTTGAAAACAGGGCAAGCATATCGAACAGGCCCTGATGATTGGGAAACAGTATAAATCCGTCCTGAGACGGAATATGCTCTGTTCCCGTTGCAGTGACCGTAACCCTGCCCCTTCTGTTAATCCTCTTTACCATCTCCGATATATACCCATATTTTTCAGCAGCCGTCCTTGTATCTTCTTCTCTTGCCATACGCGAAATGGTGAAAAACCATATCGGTGCATGGAGTAAATTCATGAGTACCATATATATAATCCGCTTCATATCCCCTCGCTACAGAGTACAAAATTCCTTTACTGCTGTTTCATATAGATTATTACCAAGGGCATCCATCACCACAACCACCGGAAAATCCTGTATGGCCAGTCTGCGCACTGCCTCTGTGCCTAAATCTTCATATGCAACAATTTCGGATGAAAGAATGCATTTGGACAGAATGGCTCCTGCTCCTCCCACGGCGGCAAAATAAACAGCTCCGTTGCGCACAATGGCATCCATAACAGCCTTGCTTCTCTTTCCCTTTCCTATCATGGCCCCCATACCCAGGTCCAAAAGGCGCGGCGTATACTTATCCATACGGCTGGCTGTGGTAGGACCGGCTGAGCCAATGGCTCTCCCCTCCCTGGCTGGGGACGGCCCCATGTAATATATGATGCTGCCCTCTATATCAAACGGCAGTGATTCCCCTCTGTCAAGAGCCTCGTCCATCCGCTTATGGGCGGCATCCCTGGCCGTATAAATGGTTCCCGTAAGATATACATAATCTCCTGCTTTTAAGGAGGCAGCTTCCTCTTTTGTCATTGGTACATTCATATGTCGATTCATCTGAACAGGACTCCTTTCTCATTTACAGTTTTACAGTACTCTGCGGGCATGACGGTTTACATGGCAGCATATGTTTACGGCAAGGGGAAGGCCGGCTATATGGGTAGCGAATGTCTCTATGTTCACGGCAAGGGCTGTTACCCTCCCTCCCAGTCCCCCGGGGCCGATGCCTGACTGATTGATCCGGTTTAACATATCCTCTTCCAGATCTCTGACCCACTGCTTCCCAGGCTTATCCTCTATATCCCTGGTCAGGGCGTGTTTTGCCATCTGGGTACATTTCTCAAAGGTTCCGCCAATTCCCACTCCCACCACCATGGGAGGACATGCATTGGGGCCTGCCTCTCTCACCGCCTGAAGGATGGATTCTTTTACCCCTTCCAGACCGTCTGCAGGCTTTAACATGAACACACGGCTCATATTCTCGCTTCCAAATCCCTTGGGAGCCACTGTTATGTCAATCTGTTCCCCATCAACAATTTCACAGTGAATGACAGCCGGAGTGTTGTCCTTTGTATTAATTCTCTCTATAGGATCCCCCACCACAGATTTACGGAGATATCCCTGTTCATATCCCTGACGTACGCCTTCATTGACAGCATCGGCCAGTCTTCCCCCTGTGATATGTACATCCTGTCCTATTTTCATAAATACCACAGCCATACCCGTATCCTGGCAGATAGGTATTTTATCCTCTCCTGCGATTTTCAGGTTCTCCTTAAGCTGGCCCAGAACCTGGCGGCCCAGAGGGGACTCCTCCTCCTCCACTGCTTTTTCAAAGACCTTTCTCATATCCGGGGCCAGTCCGTAATTGGCCTCAATACACATGTCCCTTATTGCTTCTGTAATGGTTGCTGCGGCTATCTCCCTCATCTTCGTTGTTCCTCCCATCCTTTTGCTACGGCAGCCCTGAATTCATCTTCAGGCATGGGCTTTCCGTAATAATATCCCTGGACACAATCCACGCCGAATTGTCTCAGTAATTCTATCTGTTCCTCTTCTTCCACGCCTTCTGCCACAATTTTCTGACCCATGGCATGGAATGTCTCCACCATACTCCTCACAAATACCTGGACCTTGCTGTCCCCGGGCAGACGTACCAAAAGGCTTCTGTCCAGCTTAATGTACTCAAAGGGAAGAGACAGGGCACAGGATAAATTGGAGTATCCGGTACCGAAATCATCCAGATAAAACCCAAATCCTTCTCCTGTCATTTCCTCCATCATCCTTTTCATATAATCCATGTCCTGAAGCAGTACACGTTCCGTAACCTCAATCTTCAACTGATCCGGATTCAGCCCGCACCGGTTCAGGCATTCATGGATTCTCGCACAAAGGCTGCGGTCCTCGAACTGCTGCATGGAAAGGTTGATGGAGATAGAATCTATTTTGTCCCGCATCTGTCCAAGAAGCGTGCAGACCTCCTCCAGCACAATCCAGCTCAGGTCGTCTATAAGGCCGGTTTCTTCAGCCAACGGTATGAACTCCGACGGCGATACGGGTTCACCGTCATAATCCCTGAGACGAAGGAGGGCTTCTGCGGAAGAAAACCGGTTGGTTTTTAAGTTAAATACAGGCTGATACCATACCTTAAACCGCCTTTGGCGGATGGATGTCTCCATGATATCCAGAATCCGCTTTCTCCTGTTTAACTGTTCCAGCAGTTTTATATCAAACCGCCTCAGGCCTCCCGGTTCCTTTTTGGCATAGTGAATGCCCGATTCCAGATATTCTATAATCTGGGTGGCATTCCATTCCTGTCCCCTGTATATCACATCGGTGAAATAGGCCTGGATATAGCTTCCCACGGCTCCCAGTTCCCATCGTTCCTCAAAGCGTTCCTGTATTCTTTTAAGGCTTCCGGTTGATTCTTCTTCTGTTGCGTAGGGCAGCAGCACTGCAAACTCCACATTTCCAAACCGGAATGCCTTGGCGCCGGGCAGTATGTGGTCCAGCTCCCTGGCAATATTATATAAAAACTCATCCCCTTTTTTGTAGCTGAATTTCTCATTCACAAGAGAAAACTGCTTCAGACACACAAGAACTACCTGGAAATACTGCCTGCTGGCTATTCTCAGGGACAGCTCCTCAAAAAAGCTGTTCCTGTTTCCGATAAAGGTAAGGCTGTCCACCTCACTTCGCCTGGTCTGGAAGCTGATGAATATAACCATATTGACAATGGCCATAAACATGCCATTTAACTGAAGGTCCTTATAAATATGCTGGAACACAATACAGATGGCTGCGATCACCGGCATGGTGCGGATTAACCTGACCACCGGCCTGCTGACGCTGCGCCGGTTGCGCATGTAGCACAGCACCAGCATAAGCATCTCAATTGCCATGACTAAATATCCAATCCTGTTTAAGGGACCTCTTATGTATATCTGGTTTTCATCAAAATAAAACAGCACGCCGCTTCTAAGATTCCAGATTACAATTCCCCAAAATATGATATTCAGTATAAGGACGATTCTGCCGGTTATTCTCAGGCAACGTTTATCATACACATGTTCCAGTGTCAGGGCAAACATGTAGACAGCCATAACAGAGCAGGTCAAAACACACAGAATGAAATACAGGCTGTTAAGCAGCATATTCACTCCATGGGAAACAACGGCGGGCTTCGTGACCATATGTACACAGACAATGTTCAAAAGGATGGTCAAGACGGAAATCCAAAGACACACCTGATAGATTTTCCGCCTGCTGTTGGATACCAGCCGCCGTTCGTGATAGTATAAAATGAGAATAATATGAATGATAAGTCCTAATAATTCTGCTGCCAATGACCACATTACCATATTGTTCGGTTCTCCTCTTTTGTCCGTAACCAGGTAAGGGAACAAAAACATCAATGACTATTTCATAATGACTATTTCATAAAAAGGCTGTCGCAACTGACAGCCTTTTCATGGAACTGAATCTTAAACCGTTTCATCTGAATCTACATCTGCTTCACTCTCTTCTTCAGAATCCCCGTTCTCTTCCTCGTAATACTCTTCATCATATACATTGCTGTCCTTGGTAACGCTTTCCCTTACCTTGGCTATACTTGCCACCTTGATGTCAGAATCCTGATCAATGCTCATGAGCTTGACGCCGGAGGTGTTTCGTCCAATCACGGAGATATCGTCAACCGTCATGCGTATAATAATGCCTTCTGTTGTTATTATCATAATTTCCCGGCCGTCATTTACCAGCTTGGCACCTACCAGATAACCGGTCTTATCCGTACACTTGTAGCAGATAACACCCTTTCCGCCCCTGTTCTGGGCGCTGAATTCAGTAATCATAGTACGCTTGCCCATGCCGTTCTCGGAAACCACCAGAAGGCTGTCTCCCTGGCTCTGCATCTGCATTCCGATGACTTCGTCGTCATCCTCAAACCGCATTCCAATGACACCCATGGATACCCGGCCGGTCACCCTTACATCGGTCTCATTGAAACGGATACACATTCCCTTGCGTGTGACAAGCAGGATATCCTGGCTGTTATCTGTTGCCTTTACCTCAATCAGCTCATCGCCGTCCCGAAGCACAATTGCCTGCAGTCCGTTCTTGCGCACATGCTCATACTCCACCATAGGTGTTTTCTTGACCATGCCGTTTCTGGTAGCCATGAACAGATATTTGTCATCGTTAAATTCACGCATGGGGATAATGGCCGTAATCTTCTCCTCCGGCATCAGCTGAAGAAGGTTTATAATAGCCGTTCCCCTGGCTGTACGTCCTGCCTCCGGTATCTCATATGCCTTCAGACGGTACACGCGTCCGGTATTGGTAAAGAACATCATATAGTGATGGTTGGTGGTCATGAGAAGGTCCTCGATATAGTCCTCCTCAATGGTCTGCATGCCCTTGATTCCCTTGCCGCCTCTGTTCTGGCTCCTGAAATTATCTACATCCATACGCTTGATGTAGCCCAGATGGGTCATGGCAATGATGGTGTCCTCGTCCGGAATCAGGTCCTCCATGGACATATCATCGTCATATCCAATGGCTGTGCGGCGGTCATCCCCATATTTATCAGAGATAATCATAATTTCATCCCGGATAACGGTAAGGAGCTTCTTCTCATCCGCAAGAATTGCCTTCAATTCCTCGATCTTTGCCTGAAGTTCCCTGTACTCATTCTCCAGCTTCTCACGTTCCAAACCAGTGAGAGCGCGGAGCCTCATATCCACGATAGCCTGTGACTGTGCATCGGAAAGCCCGAAGCGCTCCATCAACTGGTTCTTGGCATCCGCCACATTGGCGGCTCCGCGGATGATGCGGATTACCTCGTCAATGTTATCCAGGGCAATCAGCAATCCCTTTAATATATGGGCTCTTTCTTCTGCCTTGTTTAAATCATACTGGGTCCTTCTGGTAACTACCTCTTCCTGATGCTTTAAGTACTCCTCCAGCATCTGGTGCAGGTTCAGCACCTTTGGCTGGTTATTGATCAGGGCCAGCATAATAACACCGAAGGTGTCCTGCAGCTGGGTGTGCTTTAGCAGCTGGTTCAGGATTACATTGGCATTTACATCCCTGCGCAGCTCTATGTTGATCCGCATGCCTTCACGGTTGGACTCATCTCCAATGTAGGTAATGCCGTCAATTTTCTTTTCCTTGACAAGGTCGGCGATTTTCTCAATGAGACGTGCTTTATTAACCATGTAGGGAAGTTCCGTCACAATGATTCTGGATTTTCCGTTGGCCATGGTCTCTATGTTGGTCACGGCGCGGACCTTGATTTTGGCGCGTCCCGTGCGGTAAGCTTCCTCGATTCCCCTTCTGCCCAGAATGGTGGCGCCGGTGGGGAAATCAGGTCCCTTTACAATCTCCATGATTTCTTCCAGGGAGGTCTCACGGTCCTCCTCCACCCTGTTGTCAATCATCTTCACCACTGCTCCGATGATTTCCCTCAGGTTGTGGGGAGGAATATTGGTGGCCATACCAACGGCAATACCGGATGTGCCGTTTACCAGCAGGTTAGGATATCTGGATGGAAGGACAAGGGGCTCCCTCTCAGTTTCATCGAAGTTAGGTACGAAGTCCACGGTATCTTTATTGATATCTGCCAGCATTTCCATGGAAATCTTGCTTAAGCGGGCCTCAGTGTAACGCATGGCCGCAGCGCCGTCGCCGTCCACGGAACCAAAGTTTCCGTGGCCGTCCACCAGAGGATAACGGGTGGACCACTCCTGCGCCATGTTAACCAACGCTCCGTAAATGGAACTGTCTCCATGGGGGTGGTACTTACCCATTGTATCACCGACGATACGGGCGCACTTACGATGGGGCTTATCCGGACCGTTGTTCAGCTCTATCATGGAATACAGCACACGCCGCTGTACAGGCTTAAGGCCGTCCCTGACATCAGGCAGGGCCCTGGCGCTGATAACACTCATGGCATAGTCGATATAGGACTGTTCCATGGTTTTCTTAAGGTCTACTTCATGAACCTTGTCAAATACATTTGGTTCCATATTCAATCTCCTTTATGTTTGCAGTCTAAAATCAGATATCTAAGTTCTTCACCTTTTTCGCATTGGCTTCAATGAATTCCCTTCTGGGCTCTACCTGGTCGCCCATAAGGGTGGTGAAGGTCAAATCTACTTCAGACGTGGTTTCCTCATCCATGGTGACACGCAGAAGTATCCTGCGTTCCGGATCCATGGTTGTCTCCCAGAGCTGCTCCGCATCCATCTCTCCCAGACCTTTGTAACGCTGGATTTTATTGCTGTTGTCGCGTCCAATCTCCTTGAGGATGGAATTCAGCTCATCATCGCTGTACGCGTACCATACTTTTTTATTCTTCTCCACCTTATACAGAGGCGGCTGGGCCAGGTATACATATCCCTGTTTGATTAACTCCGGCATAAATCTGTAAATAAATGTAAGAAGGAGGGTGCTGATATGCGCTCCGTCCACATCGGCATCCGTCATGATGATGATTTTGTGGTAACGGAGTTTGGATATATCGAAATCGTCATGAATACCTGTTCCAAATGCAGTTATCATGGCCTTAATTTCCGCATTGCCGTAAATACGGTCCATTCTGGCCTTTTCCACATTGAGGATCTTGCCGCGCAGGGGCAGGATGGCCTGGGTGGCGCGTGAACGCGCTGTCTTTGCAGAACCGCCTGCGGAATCTCCCTCTACAATATAAATCTCGCAGTTTTCCGGATTTTTGTCGGAACAGTCAGCCAGTTTGCCCGGAAGGGCCATGCCGCAAGGGCTGATTTACGGCGTGTTAAGTCCCTGGCCTTTCTGGCCGCTGCACGGGCCCTCTGTGCCAGTATGGATTTCTCACACATGGACTTGGCCACAGCCGGATTCTGCTCCAGGAAATAGGTCAGCTGCTCGCTGACAATATTGTCCACTGCCGCACGGGCCTCGCTGTTTCCCAGCTTCTGTTTTGTCTGGCCCTCAAACTGGGGATCCTCGATTTTAACACTGATGATGGCTGTCAGGCCCTCACGTATATCCTCGCCGGACAGGTTATCCTCGCTGTCCTTTAATAGCTTTTTCTCCCTGGCATAGTCGTTGAAGGTCTTGGTCAGGGCGTTCTTAAAGCCGGTGAGATGGGTGCCTCCCTCAGGCGTATTGATATTGTTTACAAATGTGTAGATATTCTCGGTATAGGAATCATTGTGCTGCATGGAAACTTCCACATACACGCCTTCCCTGGTTCCCTCGCAGTAAATAACCTGATCGTAGATAGGGGTCTTGCCCTTGTTCAGGTATGTGACGAATTCCTTGATTCCGCCCTCATAGTGGAATACCTTTTCTTTCTTTTCGTCCCTATCATCCTTGAGGATAATCTTCAGGTTTTTCGTCAGGAACGCCGTCTCCCTGAGCCGGATTTTGAGGGTATCATAATCATAGACTGTCTCTTCAAATATTTCCTTGTCAGGCAGAAAGGTAACTCTTGTGCCGTGCTGTTCCGGACCGCATTTGCCCACAATCTTTAAGGGGTATGTTACTTTCCCCCTTTCATACCGCTGCTGGTAAATATTTCCATCCTTATAGACCTGGACCTCCAGCCATTCAGACAATGCATTGACAACCGAAGCACCAACGCCATGAAGGCCGCCGGATACCTTATATCCGCCGTTGCCGAATTTACCGCCGGCATGGAGGATGGTAAATACAACTTCCACGGCAGGAAGACCTGCCTTTTTCTGGATGTCTACCGGAATACCGCGGCCGTCATCCATGACTGTGATGGAATTGTCCTCGTTAATGGTCACATCGATGGAATCACAATATCCCGCCAATGCTTCATCTACCGCATTATCTACAATCTCATACACCAGATGATGGAGACCTCTGGCAGATGTGCTGCCTATATACATGCCAGGCCGCTTCCTAACCGCCTCAAGTCCTTCCAAAATCTGAATCTGATCTGCTCCGTATTGCTCTCCCATGTTATATAATCATCCTTTCTTTCTAGTACGGCATTAATTCTCGTTGATGACAGTCCCGTCAATTACCTTGAATACCTTATCTATCCGGAACCTGTTATTGACAAAATCATCCAGACCTGTGCAGGTAATCATAGTCTGTATATGTTTGATGGCTGACAGCAGATGGTTCTGCCTGCTGCTGTCCAGCTCTGATAACACATCATCCAAAAGCAGGATTGGATCGTCATGGCTCAATTGTTTCACCAGCTGAAGCTCTGACAGCTTAAGGGACAGGGCCGCTGTGCGCTGCTGCCCCTGGGATCCGAACCTGCGTATATCAATACCATTTACAATAAAACTTATGTCATCCCTGTGAGGTCCCGACAATGTGGTCTTCTGCTTCATGTCCTGGGCCCGGTTCTTCTTAAGGATATCCTCCATCTGGTCTTCCCGGGTGTAGGGTTCATAGGAAATGGATATGTCCTCCCTGCCGCCTGTGAGACTCAGATGAATGGCGTGTATGATTTCATTGAGCTGCTTAATGAATTCTCTTCGGAACTTAATCACCTCACGTCCGTAATTCACCAGCTGCATATCCCACACATCCAGGGTCTCCTCATATTCCGGCCTGAAAAACAGTTCCTTTAACAGCTTATTTCGCTGAAGAAGGACCTTATTGTACTGTACAAGGGAATGGACATAGAGTTTATTCAGCTGGCACAGTTCCATATCAATGAACCGCCTCCTCTCGGATGGCCCGTTCTTTATGATATTCAGATCCTCCGGCGAGAAGAATACCACATTGGCTATGCCGAACAGCTCACTGGCCTTGCGTATGGGAACCCCATTGATGGCAATGCCCTTTGGCTTGTTCTTTTTCAGATGCATGTCAATACGGTAAGGGACATTGTTTTTCCTTATCTGCAATTTAATATGGGATTCATCCTGGTTGAACCGGATGATATCCCTGTCCTTGGCGCTTTTATGTGATTTGGACGTGCAGCACACATAGACTGCCTCCAGGATATTGGTCTTTCCCTGGGCATTGTCCCCATAAAGTATATTGGTTCCCTGATTAAACTCCATATGTAGTTCTTTGTAGTTGCGGTAATTTTTCAGTTCTATGGATTCTATAATCATGGATTTTCCTGCCAGTCTGCTACTTAGTGATTTTAATGGTTTCACCCTTATAGGTGACCACATCACCGTCCACCAGTTTTTTTCCGCGCTGATAAACAGTCTCGCCGTTTACGGATACGAGGCCGTCCTGGGCGGCATATTTGGCTTCTACGCCTGATTCTGCCAGGCCAGCCGCTTTTAACGCCTGACCCAGCTTTATATAGTCTTCCCTAAGTTTTATTATTTCCATACTTTTCCTCTCTTAGACAGTAGCAGCATTA
>PVML01017304.1_pt1 | contig 10898 bp, 10 predicted proteins | sample 1853371 | NCBI WGS metagenome assembly PVML01 (sample SAMN08533508, study PRJNA380276) | Human gut metagenome, whole genome shotgun sequencing project. | isolation source: participant 1, chromium library | host: Homo sapiens | collected 2017 | reverse complement strand
TAAGAACTTGCATAATTACATAAATGTCCATACGATGACCTCCTTTATACATATATAGTATCATAGATATGCTAATTAATCATCGAATTTTGAGAATGTATAGAATATATTTTAAAAATTTCATGAAAATATCGATTTTATCATATAAAAAAGCTACACCTAACGGCCTTTACACACGCGTAAAGAAGCAATAGGTGTAGCTATTTTCATTACATATGCTTAATAGATGAATAGAATAAACTCTATACCTTACATTTCAATAGTAAGGTGCGCCTTATCATTTACAAAATAATTGGACGTAAATCTTCCAGCAAGCCTTCTTCTTCGGTAGCACGGTGGATACTTTCACCAACGATACGAACCATATCCTCTAATTGTTCTACAGTGGACGCCAATGGAGGCATGAGGATAACTACATCGCCGATAGGACGGCAGATGAGACCTTGTTCACGAGCAAGGATGGCCACCTTCGCTCCCACCGCATCATTTGGACGATATGCTTCGTGCGTAGCCACGTCTTTTTCAAGCTCAATACCTACGATGAGACCCCGTTGACGAACCTCTTTAACATGCTTTAAGGACTTAATAGGTTCTAAGGCCTTTGTGAAAGCATCCACTTTCGCAGGTAATTGATCGATAACCTTTTCATCGCGGAATACTTTCAAAGAAGCCAATGCAACGGCACACGCCAAGGCGTTCCCTGTATAGGAGTGACCATGATAGAAGGTTTTCTTTTCTTCAAAGGTACCAAGGAATGCATCAAACACGCGTTTTGTAGTCAAAGTTGCCGCCAACGGCATATAACCGCCCGTAATACCTTTAGACAAGGTCATGAAGTCTGGAGATACGCCTTCATGTTCACAAGCAAAGAATTTACCAGTCCTGCCAAAGCCTGTCGCTACTTCGTCGACGATAAGGAATACATCGTGCGCTTCTGTCAACTCACGAACTCGTTTCAAATAGCCGTGAGGCATTACAAGCATGCCTGCTGCAGCTTGTACTAATGGTTCCATAACGAGAGCTGTAATTTCATCGCCTTCTTCATTAAGGATACGCTCCAATTCAGCCAAAGATTCTTCAAAGGCTTTATCTCGATCGGCTACATCTGCATATACGCCAGGGCTTGGCAAAGTTAATGGTTTGAATAATAGATTATGGAATACTTGATGGAACAACTGAATCCCACCTACAGATACGGTACCCAATGTATCACCATGATAGCCAGCATTGAGTGCGATAAACTTAGTCTTTTTCGTTTGTCCTACTTGTTGACGGTATTGATACGCCATTTTAATAGCTACCTCGATAGCCGTACTGCCATCATCAGATAGGAATACTTTATCTAAGCCTTCTGGCGCAAGCTCTACTAACTCTTTACATAATTGTGCGGACGGTGGGCTCACAAGCCCTAATAATGTACTATGGGCAATTTTATCGATTTGATCTTTCAACGCTTGGTTTAACACAGGATGATTATGACCGTGAATATTAACCCACAAGGAAGAAACGCCATCGTAATACTTTTTACCGTTCTCATCGATGAGGAATACCCCCTCACCACGTTCGATTACTACCGGCTCTTGTGCTAGCCAATCTTGCATTTGTGTAAATGGATGCCATACAAACTCGTGGTCCCATTGTGCTGCTTGTGAAAGCTGTTTCTCTGCCATTTTGTCACCTCATACTTAACAAGTATTACAAACTATAACTCTCTATTACATAACTAATTAATGTATACAAAATTGTAGATCTAATCTATACAGAACTGTAGAGCTGATCTATACAAAATCATTCTATCTAAGCTTTATAGACCTAAAACTGTATTCCATAACTTTTTAGAATCAATAAACGAGCGAGCCCAACCAAGTTGTACCTTATGAATATCTGGCCCTTGATACGGCGGCACTACGGCTACTACTGGAATACCTGTATAACGTTCCATATCCGCTACATTGGTTTTCAATAGGAACGGATCTACGGCAGTCGTATCATTTACGATGATAGCTTTCACCTCGATACCATGCATCTTTGCATATTCACAAGTCAAAATAGCACGGTTAATAGAGCCAAGTCGGCCATCTGCTACGACAATAGCTGGTAATTTTATATCCTTCATAAAATCGGTGAAAGTTTTATCGCCATACAGAGGAGTCGTGATACCACCTGCCCCCTCTACAAAGGTTAGATCATAGCGGTTCACCACATCTAAAGTATGCTGTACAACACTATCATAATCAATTTCTATGCCTGCTAGTTCCGCTGCAAGACGAGGAGAAAAATCTCCAGCAATCGCATAAGGATTTACTTCATGACGACGGGACTCAGGAATACCTGCAGCACGCATTAAATGCGTAGCATCCTTACTTTCAAGGCCTACATTATAATTATCCTCATCCATCGTTACGCACTCAGGGAAAGGTACCGCACTAGAAGATACGGGTTTCACCATACCAACGGCAAAACCATCATCTACAGCCATAGCCCCTAACAAGCCTGTTACAAACGTCTTGCCTACATCCGTATCCGTACCAATTATAGAAATACCTAACTGCTTCATACATGGCTCCTCTCAAGCGAATACTCACCGCCGCATAGGTTAACTAACTTATGTGATTAAGTTTACAATCTAACTACAATATACAGCGAAAGGGAATATATAGTCAACCTATTATTACGCTTAAGGTTTACCGTAATAGGACTATATGGGGCCCCGACACATTAGTGAGAGCATTGTTAAAAATCACAGAACCTAGCTCATCGCTCCAAAGCGAGCTAAGTCGCTCTTTACTAGATTCTGTGATTTTTATGGCTGTACTTATGTAACAGTCCCATATAGTCCTATCTACAACCTTAAATGCGAGAATAATAGGTTGGCTATATAGAGAAATGGGAAAGGAGGATGGCTAAGCCATCCTCCTTTTCTCCCCTCTCGATACAGCGAAATTACGCTAACTCGTTAATGGATATTCAGATTTGATGGGACTAATTCATAGGTACAGTAGGAAAAAGGACGCGAACTAACCGATTAGCGACTTAGCTCGCTTTGGAGCGTAGAGGTTAGTTCGCGTCCTTTTTCACTTAAATGTACAAATCAACTTGGGCCCCATCAAATCTCGGATTATATTTCGAGGTAGCGGAATTCGCCTGTATCAGGATCCATCATGCCTCCATAGAATCCCATCCCTTTTGGGAATAGTGGGTGGTGGCGTAAGAAGTTAACTGTATAGATTACATTATCTTCAGAGATATGGAACCGGTCCATCCAGTCGATAAGGCCTGGTTCAATCATGCGAATTGCATCTTCGCTGATACCTTTAGCTTTCATAGATTCCATAAATGTTGTAGCAGAAAAATCTATCATACCGCAGTTTTCATGACCGATGATTAGTACGTCTTCAATTTCCATCCCATAGGTGGCTACGAGTAGACTTTGTACGATATTGTCAATAGGTTGTGTTACGCTGTTACCTGCAGTTTTAATAACGATGATTTCACCGCGATCAAAACCTAATGCGTCTTCTAACATGCATACTAAACGTGTGTCCATACACGTTACGATGCCAAGCTTTTTAGTAGGGTGGCTTGTTAGCCCAGCCTTAGGTAGTTCAGGGTGTTGTTTCACATATTCTTTATTAGTTTCTATTATTTTTGCAATGTCAATCATAAGGCACCTCACTATATGTGTTCTATTTCCACTTGAAATAGATTCTACTCATTATATACACCGTATTCATCACAAAACAAGTCAAACTTATCATTTATAAATAATTATTATAACTTATCAAATTCATAAAAAGACCATTAATTACATAATAATTCTGTACTCATCATTAATATTCATGTCAATACCTACCAACATCAATATATTCATAAAGATGAATATATTGTATATTTCTTACATAAATAGTAGATTAAAAAACCACTCTTGTGGTACTATTAATACTATAGAAAACAAACGCCACATGATACCGCATATGACGTAAACTGTATGTACAGTAAGGAGGTTTTATAATGGGTATCAATCAAAAAACGTTGCCAGGCATTTTGCTCTGTGCCGTTCTCGCTATTCCTTGTTGGCTACTAGGACAGCAGTTTCATCTAGTAGGTAGTCCAATCTTTGCCATCATTTTAGGTATAATTATTGGCACTATCTTCACCTCTTGGAAACGAGAAAAAACAGGTGCTGGTATTGGATTTACATCCAAAAAGATTTTACAATGGGCTGTTATCTTATTAGGCTTTGGGCTTAACATTACACAGATTTTACATGTAGGTTGGATTTCTTTACCTGTCATTATCTCTACCATCGCTACATCTTTAATCGTGTCTTATGTTATCTATCGCCTAACCCACATCGATTCCAATACGGCCGTTCTTATCGGTGTAGGTTCTTCCATCTGCGGTGGCTCCGCTATCGCTGCGGCAGCACCAGTTATTAAGGCAGAAGATCAAGATATTGCGCAAGCGATTTCTGTTGTATTCTTCTTCAATGTAGTAGCCGCTTTCGTATTCCCTCAATTTGGCGATGCTATCGGTCTTTCCAACATGGGTTTTGGCTTATTCGCAGGTACTGCTGTAAACGATACATCCTCTGTAACTGCAACTGCTGCTGTATGGGATAGTATGAAAGGCACTGGTACACAAGTACTAGAATATGCAACAATCGTTAAATTAACTCGTACCCTTGCTATTATTCCTATTTGTTTAGGTCTTGCTAGTTACCAAGTATACAAAGCAAAACAAAATGCAGCTCAAACAGATGGCTCTAGCGTAAGCGTTGCGAAAATCTTCCCTAAATTCGTTCTCTACTTTGTAATTTGCTCCCTTATTACAACAGCATTATCCTACGCTAATGTTGATATCGGATTCTTAAGTATCTTCAAAACAATTTCCAAATACTTTATTACAATGGCCATGGTGGCGATCGGCCTTAATACTAATATTGTGAAATTGTTGAAATCTGGTGGCTCTGCCCTTGCATTAGGTGCTTGTTGCTGGATTGCTATCACGGCCGTAAGCCTTGTAGTACAACATATGATTGGTTTATGGTAAAAATGTACATACTTTATATAGTATGATATAATTGTATATAGTTAGAATAGTAATAACCCCTCCAGTGATGGAGGGGTTTCGTGCTACTATTCACCTTATTAGTACTTTATCATACCATAGTCAGGAGGGTTAATATGTACTTCTTACAAGGACTTCTTGTCGGGCTCGCTACGTTTGCCCCTGTTGGCATGCAAAACCTTTTTATTATTAATACAGCTTTAGTTCAGCCTGTACGGCGTATTATATTGACGCTAGCTATTCTAGCACTCTTTGATATGAGCCTTAGTGCTGCCGCTTTTTACGGGATAGGTGCCGTATTAGAAATGTGGCCAATCATGAAGCTCATTGTTATCCTATTTGGCAGCTTGCTCATCATATATATGGGTTCCAATATATTTAGAACAGAGCCCGACGTGCGCAATCTAAATACACACATTCCTATTCGTAAACTCATCATGTCTGCCATTGCCGTGTCTTGGGGGAATCCTCAAGCCGTTCTTGATGCAACCATGCTACTTGGAGCGTTCCAAGCGAACATTCCTAAAGAGGAAGTTTATTATTTCTTCGGTGGTTTCCTTGCGATGACACCAATTTGGTTTGGTTCTCTAGCCACAGTTATGCATCTATTAGCTAAGAAAATCAAAATTAGCCATATGGTATGGATTAATCGCTTCTGTGGTACGGTCCTTACTATTTATGGTATTAAATTATTCATCGATGGTGTTACGATGTTACTAGAGTTCTTCTAATATAAAAGCCGTTAGCAATGCTAACGGCTTTCTTATTTGGTTTTAGAATTCATATTTTAATTCGCATTTAGAATTCATCTAATACTTGTATAAACATATCCTTAAAAGCCTCTACATAGGTATTATCCTGATTCCTTTGAGATACGAAATAATAATGACGTTCCATAGTCTTACCATGGTTTGTAAGAACCTTTCGCTCAATTCCTGGCAGCGCATCTGTTAGGTATTTAAAGCGATCTAACAATAGCAACCCTTGTTGTCCAGCCACTAAATATCTAGCCTCTTCTAACGTTCGGGCATACGCAAAGGCACCACTATAGCCCATGGCCTTTCGATAATGGTCTTCTTCCGTCAGAGTATATTTACCGCGACACACTAAAATCAGCGGCAAATCATCAATCGTCTTCAGCTCCACACTACCGGCATCCGTGTAGCCTTGTGGAACCTCGATGATAGTAGTGGCTTTATCGATCAATTGGCTTTCATAATCATCAGATAAAACTTGCCATTGATCATTAAATGCTACATCTACACGACGATCTTGTAACATACCATATAATTCTTCATGACTGCCGCTATACATGCGAATATCTAGATTCTTATAGCGCTTTGCCATACGAATTACAGTCTGTTGCATCGCAATACCACTATACCGATTCAAATACCCAATGCGCAAGCTCACTCGCGCATCAGTACCAATGCGTGTCGTTTCTACCTTAACATCATGAAACCGTTCTAGTAACTTTTTACCAGATCGATATAAATATTGCCCTGCAGGTGTTAGGTGAAAGCTGCGTTTCTCCCGTACCATCAATTCAACACCAAGACTATTTTCAAGCGCTTTAATTTGTTGTGAAATTGCGGACTGGGACACATACTGCTCAGTTGCCGCTTGGGTAAAACTATTATTGTCTACTACACACACAAAATACTCTAACTGTTTTAATAGCATAACTATACACTCTCATCTCTCAACATCGTACGGACCACCACCGTACAACCACAACACAAACCAACCCCTCTCATTGGCTTCTGTTTCTTATATTACTAATTATATTTAATTGTATGTAATTGTGAAAGTCCCTAAATTACGATGCTTTGCTTTCACTCAGAATCACTTAATCGCGGTCCATTGCTTTCACTAAGAATCACTTAATGCGATGCGTCACTTTCACTAGGAATCACTAAATTACGATAAATAAATAGCGCCGCTACAAAGAAGATGGCCGCCGTAGTCCAGAATACAGCACCATAACCAAACGTACGAGCAATCATACCACTAATAACAGGACCCAACACATTGCCCATCATAGCTACACTCGATACAGCACCAAACACAACGCCGCGACACTCAACAGGAACCGCCTTAGATATGAGCGTATTAGCAATAGGGGTAACGAACCCCATGAAGAAGCCTGCAATAGCACGGAATATACCTAGGCCCCATATACTAGGCATCATATATTGAAGTATAAACAAGGTCCCCACCGCCCACGTAGCAGTAAATACTATACGAGGCATAGTCACACATCTAGTTACCTTACTAATTGAAATCGATGCTAAGGCACTGAATAAGCCAGCACCAAAGATAATAATACCAACAATAGTCGCCACAAACTCGTCAGTCATATGCATATAGTGCTTAATATATAACGGTAAAATAGGACCTATACCAGTAATACCAAAATTACATAAAAATAGCATTCCTACAAGGAGTCGTACACGAGGTATAGATAAAAAATATTTAATCAGAGAAATTTCTGATACACTTTCATCCACCTTATGTTTGAACTGTAAATTGGGCATTAAGAAGTAAATCCCTAGCATACAAATCCCAGTCAATGCAGAAAATACGAAAAATGGTGCACGATAACCTAAGAAGTCAGCCACAAGACCACCCATAAGAGGACCAAAGACGAGGCCCATAACCATAGACGCTTGGTATAAGCCCATCGCCCAAGGCACTTTCTTCTCAGGTGTTATAAGAACAATAATAGCTAATCCTATGGGCACATAACCACCCACAACACCTTGCAAAATACGTAGAATCAATAATTGCATTGGCGTCTGTGTAAAAGCACAAGCTCCAACAGTAATCATCAGAATAAACAAAATGAGAATCATTACCTTACGAGGGCCCCATTGATTTGCCTTACGAGACCAATAAGGTGCACTAAGTGCTACCATTAAAGGTGTAACCCCAGATACAATCCCTGCCCACATAGCCGCCTGTCCTTGATCATGAAGTCCCAGCTCAGCCAAAAACAAAGGAATAAACGAAACCACCCCTATAATGGTTATACCGCCACCAACCTGTATGGTACAGATTAGGTATATAATTCGTTTCCAAGAAGAATCCATAATGCCCTTCTTTCCTATTTGAGATTACCTAAAAAGGTAATATATACATACTAATAATGTCTAAAATGCGCTAAAACATAACAAATGTTTATAATACTAATTTTACTCTAAGCCTCACAATAACAAACAGCATATACTTACACAAATTCGTAGAATATATACTTATAGTCCTATTGTATCGTAAAGAACAAAAAAAGACCATCTCTTCCTTGCAATAAGGTTTAGAGATGGTCTTCTTACAACATAATATGATTACTTTTACTAAAGGAAAGATAAATTATACAACCTATTATTTTTGTTTAAACATCCAATAGATGTAGTAAATAACAAGTGCATACGTAACTACATCAAATACAGGCAAGAATGGTACCATTTTAGACAAACGTCCAAAACCATGAACATGAATATTTGCTGCAATGATAGCAATAAGGTTCAAACGATGAATCCAGATTGCTTTTTTACGAGATACAGATTTTGCCATATTGCCTACCCAAGGCGTTAAGTACAATACGGCAAAGATAAGAGCAATAAACATGGCTCCAAGAGAGATATAACCGCCCCAGAATCCTAAGAAGGACTTCAATGCTTTCAAGAAGTATACATACCAATGTGCACATACAAGAACAACACTAACGATACCTACGATGCGATGAACTTCAAACATTTCTTTTGGATTATATCGTTTGATAAACCATTTTGGTCTTGTTGCAATATATGTTAATACAAGCCATGCAACATAAGGAATAAGACCTAAGTGAACCTTCCAGTTACCAAATGATTTACCTCCTGTTACATAACCATATTCTACCATTCCCATAAATATTAGGGATAAAACCGCAATCCATATTAAAATATGGTATTTACTCTTAAACTGTTTTTTTACTACTTCTGCCATATAAACCTCTCTATGCCTTATACAAACTACCAGTATATATCTAGATGGTCTAATGTAGCATGCTAACAATTTCAATCCACATAGCATTCTACTTAGAACTTAAAACTAATTAGTTATTAAATCCAGATCCATCCTAAAATTAGAACTAGAATTTGAAGTTGAGGTCTGCACGGTAGTAATCATTTACACGGTTACCATCTTGTGTTTTAGCATTGAAGCCGTAGTATGCATTAATACCAATATTTTTCTCCGGAGCATAGGATGCACCTAATTGCCATGCTTTATAACCTTCATACCGTGTTTTCTTCAATAAATCATTAGATTCATATTTTTGCGTTTTAAATACAGGTGCATTTTTAGCTTGATCAAAGTAATCTAAGCGGATAACCCAAGAGTTCTTCTTGTTAATTTTATAATCGCCCCATTTAACGCCTACGTTCCAAACATCGGAATCACTCAAGCCAGATGCTTTTACCCACTCGCCATCAATACCGAATTTACCAACATTATATTTAGCATTAAAGCCATATACATTATCGAATTCGTTATTTGTCTTGCCATTACCCATACGTACATTTGTTGTACCTACATGAGCAAACATACCGCCAAAGCTAAAGCGATCATTAACAGCTACATTGGCATTAATAAGACCTACATCACCATTATCAGCTTTACTAGTCTTAGCAAACCGGCCTGCTGTCATATAACCATATGCGCCATTTAATGTAACCTTTTTACCTAGCTTCGCTGTAGCGCCTACACCATCAAAGTTAGAGCTATAAATCAAGCCACCACCAAATTTTTGAGTGTAACGACCTGCATCTACTACAAAATTTTTACCAAATTTATGCTCTACATAAACTAGATCCCAATTAGGCTCTACCGCTTTAGCACTATCGCCTAACTCAATAGAACCTGTCGTAATACGGGCTTTCACGGAGGTGTTTTTATTAACCATCGCATCGATACCTAAACGCACACGAGCAGTGATTTTGTCTTCGTAATCGTAACCATCGATACCCTCCTTACCGATGTAATTGATACGAGCATCACCAGTAACTTTCACATTACCTACACGATCTTCTAATTTTGCAACACGTACACCAAGTGTATTCAACTCATTAGAAAATTCCTCTGCCAAACGATTCAACAATGCTTGTTGTTCAGCATTTGCACGATCTTGATTAGCCATGCCTTTTGCAATCATTTGAGCCATTTCGTAACGAGTAATGTTATTTTGACCTTTGAAAGTACCATCTGGATAACCATTGATAATACCAGCTGTAGATCAATTGGAGCAGCTACCAATGCAACTAAGTTGAAACGATGCAGCCAAATACCAACATTACGGCTAGATGCAGTTACTTTTCTAAGTTTTGGAGTTAAAAATGCAAGGCCCGAGATTGTACCAATACTGAAGGAAGTAAGAGCTACATAGCCACCCCACCAACCGAGAACGGATTTAGCAGCTTTACCAAAATAGAGATATAAATGGAACGCAATAACAGCTACAGAAGCAATACCTAATGCACGGTGAACCTTAAACATTTCACCTAAGTTATAACGACTAGTAAACCATTTAGGGCGCGTTGCCAAATAAGTCATCACAATCCACGCGCACCAAGGTACAAGGCCTGTATATACTTTATAGTTACCAAAGGCACGACCACTCTCAATGTACCCCCATTCCAACAAACCGATCATAATTAAAGAAAATACTGCAATCCATATAAAGATATGGTAAATACTCTTATACTGTTTCGTTTCCACTTGATTCATCTTAAACCTCTCTAACATAATTCCTGAAACGCCAAATTTACTTAATATATTTTATCATTTAA
>PVML01006051.1_pt1 | contig 10898 bp, 9 predicted proteins | sample 1853371 | NCBI WGS metagenome assembly PVML01 (sample SAMN08533508, study PRJNA380276) | Human gut metagenome, whole genome shotgun sequencing project. | isolation source: participant 1, chromium library | host: Homo sapiens | collected 2017 | reverse complement strand
CAGGATTTAATGCGTTTGGGAGTACATGTCTCCACAAAACTGTATTCTTCTTCAGGCCCCTTGCCCTGCCATAGACCGCATACCGCCTGCCCATATTCTCTACAATCCCACCTCTAATCATCTTTGTATACATGGCGATATAAGAACAGGCAAGGGTAGCTGAAGGTAACACCAGATGGCTGAAAGTCTCTGCTCCCTGCACAGGAAGCAGCTTAAGTTTCAGCGCAAACAATTCAACCAGAAGGAACCCCAGCCAGAAGGACGGCATGGAACTTCCGAGAAACGTAATCCCTCTTATAAGCTGATCTCCCGCGCTGCCTGGCCGCTTTCCCGCCATAATCCCCAACGGAAGGGACAGTACCGCTATCCAGACAGCGGACATGGCTGTCAGGATCATTGTATATCGGAAACTGATTAGCAGCTGTCCGGACACAGGCTTTTTAGTCATAAATGATACACCTAAATCCAGACACACCACCCGCCTTAGCCAGGCAGTATATTGGAATATGACCGGCCGGTCCAGCCCTAATTCCGCCCGAACTTTTGCCAGAGCCGCATCTGTTACCGGAGCATTGATAGAATTCAGGTAAGCAAACGCTGCATCTCCTGGCATCAGCCGCACCAGGGCAAAGGCTGCAATGGAAACCAGGAATAAAAGCACTATCATACCAACCAGTCGTTTCTGTATATATTTCCCCATATTTCTTCCACCTTAAATGGCCATATCTATTCTCTCACCACGCTCCCCACTGGCATCACATCCTTGCCATCGGTCAGGTCAAGTCCCTTAAGACTGCTATCATATACCGCCAGGGTGGAGGACACAGTCAGCGGTATATAGACAGCCTGTTCCTTAAAGGATTCCATGATATATGTAAAATCCTCCTTCAGCTTATCCTCATCAATCTCACTCAGTGCCTCGTTCATAACCTTATTGAGCTCTGCCTTATTGTCCATTCCCTTCTGTACCGTACTGAACTTATCTCCATCGCTTCTCATGGCGGCCAGTGTGGCGAAAGGTTCGTAGGAACCACCCCAGGAACTGTAGAGAATCATATCAAAATCCCCTTCTTTCCACTTCTTCCTGAACACCTGAGAATCCTCCTCGCAGATATTCAGTTTGACCCCCACTTTTTTATACTGTTCCTGAAGCACCAGCCCGATATTTTTTCCATTTTTAAAAACAGTATCATACAGCATATCCACTTCCAGGGTAACTCCATCCTTTGTCCGGTAATCGCTGCCTGATTCCAGATTCCAGCCTGCAAGCTCCAGGATTTCTGCTGCTTTTTCCGGTTGATATGGATACCCATCGGTACCGGTCTGTGTAAGTGTTACGCTGTCCGCAAAATAAGATGATGCCGGTTTTTGCAGACTGCCATAGACATACTCAGAAATCACAGTATTATCGGTTGCATATTCCAAAGCCTGACGCACGCTCACATCTCCCAGCATATCACCTGCTGTATTCAGGCTCAGACTTGTCACCTGCGTGCCCTCTGCCATCTGGGTACCGAATCCCAATTTTCCCAGTTCATAATACGCATCCGCAGAAAGACCATCATTTACATCAATATACATATCGATTTCGCCAGCTTTCAAGGCGTTTACAACCGTGTCCATATCCGGGATTACTTCTACCTTTACATATTTGAATGACGGCTTCTCACCCCAGTAATATTCATTTCTCTCAAAAATTGTATACTGGTCCTGGACATACTCTTTTACTGTCCACATACCTGTACCCACTGGCTTCTTTACGCCATCCTTATAAATATTCCCTGACTCCGGAAAGGCTGCCCTGCCCGCAACCGTCAGCGGCCTATTAAAACTCATATCCGACAACAATGAGTTGCAGGGATTTTTTAAATTCATAATCAGGGTCGTGTCGTCCGGCGTATCCATGGTATCAATCTCCTCCAGGCACTGAAGGAAGGAGTACCCATCCTTATTATCAATTACATCCTGGATATTTTCCTTTACCAGCTCCGCATTCAGGTCAGATCCATCGCTGAACTTCACGTTTTTCCTCAAATGGAATGTATATGTTTTTTCCATCCTCTGAAATCTCCCAGTTCTCTGCCAGCTCCGGTACAATTTTACCGTTTACCAATGCAGTTAGTCCATCATATACCCAATCCTGAGCATACATGGGTGAAGACATGGTGTGAGGATTCATATCCCCAAGGTCCTTGGGATAAGCCAGAACCAGTGTAGACTTCTCCTCTGACTGCAATGCTTTTGTTTCCGCATTTTCGTCTGTATTCTCCTCTACCGCGCTTTCTGCCTGAACAGCTGTCTCCGTTACTCCTTGCGTACTCCCGGCTGTACAGCCAGCGGACAGCAGTGTCGCCATCAGTATCACAGCTGGTATCAGCATGTTTCTTTTCCTCATTCCTTTTTCTCCTCTTTTAAGATTATTTGGGGCATTTGTCATCTTCACCGTCTCAGTTGAACGAGGCGAATTTTTTGTACAAAAAAAGCCCTGTTCAGGGCAAATGACAATACAAAAACAAAGAGTTTCCATGAAGAAACTCCCCAATCCGGCTCCGCTTACCCTGGAGCGCCGCCGTTTTTCCTATCAGGCAGGTCTCCTGGCTTATGCATCTTCAATCCCCCCACCTTCTCGCAAATATATGCAATGGTCTGTCCGGAGGTTTCTCCACATTTACAGTGACCGGTTCGCTCAGGATTTTCACCTGATTCCCTTTTCACCCTTTGCAGCTGTTAAACCCAAAGGTGACCTGATACGGTTATGTTCGTATCCGACTATAACAAAATAGCCATGGTCTGTCAAGAATATCGTACATCAAAACCAGAATTCCTTTTCAATAACTTATTCATAAGATGAGTATAACCCGTTAATCCATACCTGTCCGCAATCTTCTCACAGTCCAGGTATTAATACTTTTCCTCCTTCCTTTTCTGTTCCTCAATACGTTCCTTTCTCTTCTTTTATTCGGTTATCTGCGAACCTATGCGATTCATTATTTTGGGGCCGAAGATACCTACATGTATAAAGAATCACTTCCCGGCATCGTAACTGTCATGGCTTATTCAACCGCTCTGCCTCCCTGATAAATGAATGGGAAATATAAAACTACCAAAAGTTCTTGACATCATAGCATGCATGATGTCAGTCCCCTTTTTGTATCATGTTCTTTCAGCGCTTCCATATCCAGGTCAAAATTTATCCCTTTCTTCTGCCTGCTATCCATGCACTAATTTCTTAGGAAGCCTGTAATCAGGTTTTCCTTTACTGAACCATTGTACCATATACATTCCTTTAAATTCGCAGAAAGCTCTGGTGATTCCTTTAGCGCAAAAATCGCCGCCCAAAAACGTCCATAATCCTTCTTTCTCCCTCTATCCTCATAGACCCGGACCACTCCCCTGTCTACACATTTCAAACCCTCAGACTCAAATATTTCGTCCGTCATGGCATATAATCTTTTCAAGACATCCTGCCCCAGCCTATCTATATCAAAGCTCAACTCAATTTTCGGCATCTATACATGGCCTCCCTTTGTTCTTTTATTTTAATTTCTCTATTATTAATACGAACATCCTCTTTACTTTTAATCACAGATTCACATCCAATACCATGCCTGTCCTTAGCTGAATTTGAAGTTTGTTTTTCGATATCACACGTATCTCCCGAACAATCTGCCGTATGAAGATATTATCAAATTCGGCTCCTGTGGCCCCGCCTGTCTCACCTATGATTCGGCTGATTTCCTGGTCCAGATACTCATACTCGTCCCTTATTTTTTCCTGCTCTCGTATGCTTTCTCTCCTCCTTTTTAATTCGCTTATCTGTAATCCCAGCTTTCGCATTCGGTCGCTGTACCAGTTCTCACCACCATGTTCCCTGGCTGCCATGCCCACATAGTCCATAAGCTGGTCTCGCAGTTCCTCTATGGTTTTATCAATCTCTTCCTCCGTGCACGCTCCTCCAACAACCTTGGCAGCCCGGAGGATATCTTCCTTTACCCCGTTTAAGAAGTTTTCTTCCTCCTGGTCAATTGACAAGCTGTGCAGCTTTCCCATGATTGCTTCCTGAATGACCTCCTCCTTTAACGTAGGTGATTCATGGCACCGCTTCGTCCCATGCTCCAAACGGTTGATGCAGCGCCATACGATTACCTTCTTCCCATTTTTTGCCCAGGTTGTCCTCCGGTAATGGGCTCCGCACTCGTTACAGACCATGATGCCCGTCAGCGCATATTTGGAACTATATACGCCCTGGGCCGTCTTCCCTTTCCGGGTCCCGGCTTTTTTTAACGAGGAGCGTCTGGCAATCTCCTCCTGTATCTTGTAATAGACTGTCTTCGGGATGATTGCCTCATGATGATTCTTCACATAGTACTGCTTCTGCTGGCCCGAGTTCTTCACCCTCCGTTTGGTCAGGTAGTCTGCTGTGAACGTCTTTTGTAACAGCACATCCCCCATGATTTTTTCATTGGTCAGTATATTGTAGATGGTACCCGTGCTCCATGTTCTCTTACCTGTGGTGGTCTCTATCCCTGCATCCTCCAGCCTGTGCTTGATTCGTTCCAGGCTGTCCCCGTCCAGAAACCACCGGGCCATGTTGCGGATAACAGCCGCTTCCTCCTCCACGATGCACATCTCTCCCGTTGGCGCCTTCCTGAATCCATAGCTTCTCTGTCTTGTGGACTCTCCCTTTTCAAATTTTCTCGCATACCCCCACTTGACGTTAGTGCTGATGGCACGGCTCTCCTCCTGTGCCTGGCTGCTCAGGATGGTCAGTATCATTTCCGTTGAGTCATCCAGGGTGTTGAGGTTCTCCTTCTCAAAGTACACGGCCACGTTCTTTTCCCTGAGCTTTCTCACCCAGGAGATGCAGTCCACCGTATTCCTGGCAAACCGGCTGATGGATTTCGTAATGACCATGTCCACCTTCCCCTTCATACACTGGTTCATCAGCTGATTAAAGTCATCCCTGCGAAAGGTATTGGTCGCGCTGCGTCCATCATCCGCGAAGACACCGGCGAATATCCAGTTGGGATTCTGCATGATGTGCCTGGTATAATACTCAATCTGTATGTCGTAACTGGACTGCTGCTGTTCCAGCTCCGTGCTGACGCGGCAGTATGCCGCTACCCGCAGCTTCCTGATTTCCCGGACCGACTCATCCGCCGGGTTCCAGGTGGCCGGGATGACCTCCACGATTCGTTCCGCCCTTGGCATGTAATCCCTCCTTTCTGGCTAATTCCCTGGTCTGACTTTCCCGTTTCATCCGGCTGGTTTCTTCCAGCCTACTCTGTACCTGTGCAAACAGTTCCCGTGTCACCAGAGCAGGAAACTCCTTGTCCCCAAGGTAAACAGGGTTGGTAAGGATATTTCGGATGCAGCTGTGGCTCCATGCTGGCTTTCCTTTCTGGTTGGGTATGGACTGACGTATTAGCTCGTTTGCCAGTGCTGTCAGCGACATCCCTTCCGCGTAGGATTGGAATAACATCGGGACGATTGGACCGTATTGCTCATGGATGATTGGCGTTTCCTGTCCATCCAGCCAGTATCCGAAGGGGACACAGTAGCGTATGTTTTTCGATTTCTTATCCTTCATTTTTATTTCTGGGTACTGATGTACTACCGCATTGTTTATTAGTTCAAATCTCAGGCTTCTATCCGGTTGGACCTCTATCCTCTTGATGAGTTTGAATATAGATGCATCGATTGCTATCGACGAATCGAATTCTGTTGCCTGGGAACCATCCAATCCCCGAAGGTAATCCTCTATCTGACGGGTCAATTCTGTCATCTTTATCTCTCGGTATCTCCTGGCAGCAATCTGAAAATAGAGTTGCTCCATCCGTTCATAGTCTTCATTGCATTTGTTCCAGTACCCATTTAATTCAGATTCCATACATTGTCTCTCTTTGATAATTCTGGTCAGAATCTTTTTCGCTTCCTCATGGTACAGGGTCGGATCTGTTTTCATCCGCACAAGAGCTTGTAAGAACATTCCATCCAACTGCTTCTCTGTCAGGATGGGCATCTTACATGGTTCCTTCGTGGCCGGGTCATAATGCCTGCATTTCCAATATCGGACCTTCTTCCTGTCCTCCTTGCCACTCTGCTTATAGATGGAATATACCCCGCCGCAGCTGCTGCATATCAACCGTCCTGTATACATGGATGTTCCCTGGATGGAGCCGGTTGGATGACGCTGGTTCCATATATCCCGGGAGCGTTTCAGATGTTCCTGTACCCGTTTAAACTGCTCGTCTTCAATCATTCTCGGGTACGGTTCCACTCCCAGATAGTCCTTGTTACGCAAGATTTTTCGGATAAGGGCTGGTGACCAGGACGGTCTTCCATGGGTGGTAGGTGTCTTCCTGTCTTTTAGCATTCCTACTATCCTTTTGATGGATTCTCCTCCGTCATATGCATCAAAGATAAGGTGTACAGCCTCACTCTGCTCTGGATTCATTCTCATGTATCCGTCAACCAGACGGTACCCGTAGGTGATATAGTTATTCACATAGCATCCCTCCTATCATATGACTGGCTCATGTAAGATAAGTCCGCACCGCAGATGGTATCCCAGCTCCCTTCCCTTTCCCACCGAGACCTCCCGAACCAGGAGGATGAACTGGCCATCGTCGAATGCCTGCATCTTCCCATCATATCCCTGGAGCTGGTGCAGGGTGGACTGCAATCCTGTGATGGTATCCTGGTGGGCACCTCTACTGTGCAACTGTTTTTCCTCTGACCTGCATCTGCTTAGCTCCCTTTCAATCTTCTGGCTCTCCTCAAAATAAAGAGCAGAGTCGATACACTCATTTGCTTTTAACTGCCTGAGTATATGTCTCTGCTCTTTTAGTTCCAGTTTCTTTTGACTTAAGCTACCCAATGCCTCATGAAATCCATTGGTTTCCTGCATCTTCTTCATCCCCCGGATGACCGGGTCCAATATCTCGTCCGCGTGCTCTTTCAGGGTGTTGAATGTATTTACAAACATTCTTTCTATATCCTCTTCCCATATCTCATTGGTAAAGCACCGGCATGCCTCTGACCGGTGCCCCGGACATCTCCACTTGATGGACACTCCCTTTTGTTTCTTCTCCTTCTTACGGATGAACGCTCTCCCGCATTCCCCGCATACCACCTTCCCGCTTAGGATATAGGCTCCTCCACTCCCACGCGGGTTTATCCTGGCCTGATTGCCAAGACGGTGCCCCTTTATCTGTTGTAACCTCATCTGTTCATCCCTGTTCAGGATACCTTCATGGTCATCCCTTATATAGTACTGTGGCTTCTTCCCATAGTTTTTCTCCGTCCGGAACGGCACTGTCCCGGTTGAGTAAGTCTTCTGGTGAAGGCAGTCACCCACCGTTTTCTCGTTGAACAAGATCCGAAGGACTGCCTCGGAGGACCAGCGACCGCCATAAGGCGCCGGTACTTGGTTCTGATTCAGGCAGTCAGCTATCCTCACCCCGCTCATTCCATTCATGTACATGCTGGCCATCCTGCGGACCCATGCTGCCTCATCCTCCTTGACAGCCAGCTCCTTCTCATCATCCTTATCGTATCCATACGGCCGCCTGCTTATCACGAATGTACCATGCCGGAATCGGTTCACCGCTGACCAGTGGACGTTTTGGGATATGTTTTCAGACTCCTGCTGTGCAACCGCACCGTATATAGTCAGTATCCCTTCACTCTCCTCCGTCATGGTATTCAGGCGTTCCTTCTCGAAATACACACTTCCCCCTATTTCCTTCAGATGGCGGACCGTAGATAAGGTGTCCACTGTGTTCCTGGCAAACCGGGTGATTGATTTGGTTAGTATGAGGTCTATCCTTCCTTTTTCGCACTCCTCCAGCATCCGTTGGAAGTCCTCCCTCCCCCATCGGCTGGTTCCGCTTATGCCCTCGTCCGCATAAATCCCGCAGAATTCCCAGTCCGGATTTTTCTGGATTAGCCCTTTATAATACTCCATCTGTGCGTCATAGGAGTGATACTGACCATCGTCATCCGTGCTCACACGGCAGTATGCACACACACGAATGCGCCGTATCTGGTATCCTGTATGCTCTGGTATGGTCTTTGGGATGCATAATACTTCTGCCACTTGCTGCGCCTCCTTTCCTCCGTTTTCAACAAGACACATTACCACACTTCCTGCACCATATCAAGTATTAGTTCTCCGAATTCTCACATTTTCATACAATATGTTGGGAACATATCCTTTGGTACTTCCGAAGGACCATGTCATACATGACCGGGTCAATCAGCCTTTGGCGCAGCAGTTCATCCAGTATCTTTTGTACCTCCCTGAATCGCAGGTATTGAAGCAGCTCCATTGTTTCCATAGTTCCTCCGGAAATACTCTATTTCCACCTCGTGGATTTCTTCATGTGTATCGCTCCTGGAGCCGTTATGGGAATGCCCATCTGTAACACGTTCCTCCATCCTGGCCTCGTTCCATCCCACATCCATGCAGTCATCCCGGAAGAACGACTGCATGATCTGACATCGAACTCACCTTCTTTCTGTTTCTTATTTGTGCTTCTATTTGACACTACGCCCCGAAGCTTGTCCAAAAGGTTACCTGGACAGGGCAGTCAATCCGCCTGCCTGCAGCGTACAGGCATCATAGGAATTCCACCTCCTCCGGGTTCTCCGGAGGCCGCCCTCATTGCGTGGTCCCCGACCAAGGGGGCTGTGACTGGACGGAAGTATCATTGTCAGCTGTCCGGGGCCATGGCGATTCAACCCTGCTTATGATTGATTGAGAGTCAGGTGTATACCGCTCTTGCCTTAAAATGCATTGCACATCCATGGACAGGACCATGTCCTGCAGGCAGTCTTCGCGCACCCCTCACGTCGCTTTCGTTCCTCACGACCGGACAGCCAATGTAACGGATTGGCTGGATATGAAGTTGTCAATGTACGGCGGACAGGCATACTCCCATCCTTTTTAGTCAGGCCTGTGTGATTCATTTTTTCTTTTGTAGAATATAATATATCCGGTCTCCCACTTAAGAGATGGACCAGTTATACCCCATTCTCTCCTTCCATTCCGGGTTTTCAAAAAATACCCTCTACTATTTAAAAGCCGAAAAACAAGCTCACTGATAACCAACAAATTTAATTTTCAGGATTATGCACAGTGCTCTCCTGAAAAACCTTATGAAAATACATAGTATTTTAGTTGAATTTATCTGTTGTTGATGGGCAGATGTTTTCCTCCATCATGCGAATTCTTCAGATAACTTCGTTGGAGCAACCTCCCCTGTATTCATATATTCCTCTCTCATTAATGGACCATTTCAATGAGTTGCCTGGGATGGACTTATGTTTTTCTTTACACATGAATGGACAAACCAGTTCCTCATCCCCTTCTAAAAAAATATCCCCCTACTACTAGTGGTAAAAAATAGGCCTTCTGATAACCAGATTTCTTCTTACGATTTTCTTAAGATGCACAAGTTCGGCATACAACCAGGCTTATAAATTACGTTGCCGAAAAAAACAGCCCTGTGACTCATGGTAAAAAACAGCCTTTTGATAGCCAGCTTAATTGCAGCAACTTTTCAAGCCCCCTTAGACACTCCCATCATTTTTCCCTTCAAAATACCGGCCGAAAAAATACCCCCTCACTATTAGTCCAGTCTCAGCCCCCTTTTGATAACCTCAAAAATGCAATTTCGTTAAAAATGCACATACAACTTTAGTTATTTTTACTAAGCCTATCACGCCTTAAATGCTTTATATTCTTTCCCTCTGTACTAAATATTCCATTGGGTACTTCTTGGCAGCCCACCATGGGCCAGGGCATGGCCCATCGGATAGACAGACTCCCCCCTTGGCGTGACATATATTTTTTTGTACGGGTACAGCATGTATTTGATTTTTTTCGTGCCGTTATTTCTTTCCAAACAACTAAAAAAGCCGCCACATGATATGACGGCTATCCCAAAAACATACTATCACAAATCCCGAATCATCTTCATCAACCGTATCCCATCCTTCACCCCTTCCTCATACAGATACAGCTGACACATCCCATTTCCATCCAGCATGTCATCGATACAATCCTCTATGGCATCCCTCTGCTCCTTGGTAATTTCCTTCATCCAATGGTCCATTCGTTCGTTCAGCTTGTGGTCTGCTTTCTTTTCTTCCTGTGTCTTATCTGCCTGCCATCGGGTTACCAGCGTTTCTACCCTGGCTGCTATGACTTCTTCACACTGTTCCCTCGTAGTTTTCTTCATGGACACTCCTCCTTCCGCCAACACCATATCGAATATCCCGGCGGAAGTCCATATCCACATGTCATAAAGATTCTGCTCCAAATACGTCAGAACCACCTACAGGGTGCACCTAAAATTGTGCCAATTTACTTGTATTTGCGTAGTCTCCAGCCAAAACCGACCACCTGCCAGGTGACCAAGGCTCGAAACAGGTGCACCTTCGTGGAAGCGGAAAAACGCCCGCATTGCGGGCGATTGTGGCCGGGAGGGGCGCCCTTGGGTGCACCTCCCTTTAACCTGCACACAAATCGAACGGGGCATACGGTTTGATTTATGGTTGAGAATGTGAAATATCGATATCGGTTTTCTTTATACAAAAGTAGAATTTTTTTATATTGGGCCAAATTTGCCGGATTTTTTATTGTATGCCCATCTATCCCATTCCTCTCCTTAAAAGCCAGCACAGTGGCTTATGATGCGTTACAAGGGCTAATTCAAGTTGCTTTAGCTAAGTTGATTTTTTACTTTTCCCTAATCTCTAAAACACCCTTATATCAAGCCCACAACAAAAAGTAATTTATTGCGGTTCTATACTGAATGTTGGGGTGTGTTAAAAAGTACACGGTAAATCACTAGTACCGTGCTAGTTACCTGGTTCCATGAGATAATAAC
>PVML01015038.1_pt1 | contig 10953 bp, 9 predicted proteins | sample 1853371 | NCBI WGS metagenome assembly PVML01 (sample SAMN08533508, study PRJNA380276) | Human gut metagenome, whole genome shotgun sequencing project. | isolation source: participant 1, chromium library | host: Homo sapiens | collected 2017 | reverse complement strand
CTCAGCCCGGGCGTGGAGCCCCAGCTCCTCCTCCAGCTCCCGGAGTGCGGCGGGCAGAAAATCGTCTCCCGCCTGGAGATGCCCCGCCGACGAGACATCGTAACAGCCCGGGCTGAGGACCTGGAGTTTGTAGGGTTTCACAGGGCATACCGGGAAGCGGTTTTTGGAGGAAGGCTCTTTAAAGATCATGAGATCAGCGCTGTTTACATTTATCGGAAGCCGGTTGAGACCTCTGCGCTCAGGCTTCAGAAGGAAGAGCTGGAATCCGTCATGTGGATGGATCTTGCAGACTGCCGCCGCGCGGTGGGGGAGGGGAGGCTGGACAACTGCATGTATCCCGATGAATTGGAGATGCTCTCCCGCAGGCTGAGCCAGGAGAAATGAGCCAGGCATGTACAGTTCCGCCGCAATTCGCCGTAACCGTTCAAAAAGTTGTAAGGTTATTGTCAGAAAATCGGATTTTCAGTCTCACTTTGTTGTGATATAATAAGGAAACATATCTCTTATCATCAGCCTGACGGCTGGTGACAAAGTATAATAGTGAAACAGTGCAAGCTGCCCATGATTACCAACCGTGCAGCTCACAATGAAAGTTCCGGCGGAGTCTGAGAACGGACCGCATGCCGGGAGCAGCCGTAATGGAATTCTGCGGTAAAATGATGGATCAGGAGAACACAGAATGAAAAGACGATTTCCATATAAGATACTGTTGAGCGCGTGCCTGAGCGCGGCGTTGGTCCTGGGACCGGCCGCGTATGCCTACGCTTCCTCTCCGGTGATCCCACCGTTAGAGGAGAGCTCCGTGGCCAGCATGGGCTCAGGGGGAAACTCCGGCTCTTCCGGACAGAACGGAGGAGGACCGTCCTCCGGCAGCGGACAGGCCGCCCAGGGCAGCGCCCCCGGCCAGGGAACTACCGGAAGCCAGGGAACCGCCCCCGGCCAGGGAACCACTGGCAGCCAGGGAACCGCCTCCGGCCAGGGAACCACCGGAAGCCAGGGAACCGCCCCCGGCCAGGGAACTACCGGAAGCCAGGGAACCGCCCCCGGCCAAGGCCCTGCCTCCGGAACCGGCGGTCCCTCAGACCCGTCCGCCTCCCAGAGCCAATCCGCCGACCAGAACGCAGGCCAGACTTCCAACACTGCCGTAGCGGAGCCGGTGATCGCCGCGGAGGGAGCAGCTCTTTTGAACGCCTCCACAGGCAAACTGCTGTTCTCGAAGAACGGGGACACAAAGTTTTACCCGGCCAGTATCACAAAGCTGATGACCGCTCTTCTGGTTGCGGAGAACTGCAATCTGGACGATACCGTGACCTTTTCTTCCACCGCCACCACGAATCTGGAGGCGGGAGCCGTGTCCCTTAATCTGGTGGAGGGGGACAAGCTGACGGTGCGCCAGTGCCTTTACGCCCTGCTGTTAAAGTCCGCCAACGAGGTGGGCAACGCCCTGGCGGAGCACGTGGCGGGCAGCAACGCCAAGTTCGCGGATATGATGAACGCCAGAGCGGCGGCTCTGGGTTGCACGAACACGCATTTTACCAATCCCCATGGGCTCAACGACAATGACCATTACACCACGCCCAACGACATGGCGCTGATCGCCAAGGCCGCTTTTGAGAACGGTACGGTGCGCACAGTTGCCTCCACCCTGTCCTATGAATTGCCGGCGACCAAGAAAAACGCGGCCAGAACCATTTCCATCGGACACAAGATGCTGTATCCCAATGACTCGCGCTATTACGCCGGAATCATCGGCGGCAAGACCGGATACACCTCCAAGGCGGGCAACACGCTTGTGACGGCGGTGGAGCGGGACGGCGTGCGCCTGATCGCGGTGGTGATGAAGAGCAAGTCCACCCACTACACGGATACCAAAGCGCTTCTGGATTACGGCTTCGAGCTGGCAAAGCAGCAGGGCACCGAGGGAGCGGACGACAGCGGCCCGGGTACTGGGACTCCCACAGCGGGATGGAACCAGGACTCCACCGGATGGTTCTATATCAAGGAGGACGGCTCCAGGGCGTCCAACCAATGGCTGAAGATTGCGGGGGAGGATTACTGGTTTGATCCCAACGCCTACATGGCCGTGGGCTGGCGCAAGTTCAACAACGGCGCGTGGTACTATTTCCACTCCAGCGGCGCTATGGCGAAGAACTGCTGGGTTAAGACCAATGAACAGTATTTCTATCTGGGAAGCGACGGCGTGATGCTGACCGATACCGTGACACCCGACGGGTACCGGGTAGATGAAAATGGAATATGGCGGTGATCTGCCGGAAGTGACGATAAAAGCATGGAGCGTTGTGGCCCCATGCTTTTTTGACTGGATGCAATCATTGTTGTAAATATGTTTCTTCGAACTGGCCTGCGCAGACCGGTTTGCCAAATAGGAAGCCCTGGGCCAGGCGGACGCCGCAGGCGTTTAAGGCCGCCATCTGTTCCTCCGTCTCGATGCCCTCGGCCACCATGCGAATGCCCAGCTTGCCGCAGATTTCTGCGATGGATTCCACGATTGCCCTGGTTCTGGGATTGTGAGCCACGTCGCCGACCATGCTCTTGTCCAGCTTGAGCACGTCGAATTCCACGGAGGACAACAGGGCCAGGTTGGCGTACTCGGTTCCAAAGTCGTCGATGGCGACGGAGAAGCCCGCCTCGCGGATTTTGATGATCAGCGCCCGGATATCCAGGTCCTCCACCTCCCGCAGACTTTCCGTGATCTCGATTTCCAGAAGCTCCGGGGAAATGCCGGAGGAATCACAGATTGTGGTGAGCTGCTCCACAAACATCGGCTGCGCCAGGGAGCAGCGGGAGAAGTTTACGGAGACCGGAAATACCGCTTTGCCCTGTTCCATCCAGCTTTTGAGCCTGGAGCAGACGAACTTGAATACGAAGAAATCGATCTGGCTGACGGCTCCCGTCTCTTCCATCAGCGGGAGGAAATTTCCGGGCAGAACCAGGGCGTCCGGGCGGGGCTGGTAGCGGATCAGGGCCTCCGTTCCCACGGCCGTGCGATCCGGGCAGGAAATTTTGGGCTGCAGATACACGACAAAACGGTTTTGCCGTATTTCCTCCTGCAGGACGGCGGGATCCGCCAGGTGCAACAGCTCGTCGCTGTGGTGGCGGTAGCGGTTGGAGGCCGGGTGGGTGCGGTAGAATGTTTTCTTGTCCTCGTACATCCGGGCGTCCGCATCCGCGATAATCTGGTTCAGATCGTCGATTTTTTCCGACCATCGGGAACCGATGGCCGCGCGGTACATGGGATCCGCGCGGAACTGGGCTTTTAGATCCCGGGTTCTGCTCTCAAAAAGTTCTTTTTCCATTCCGGGACAGATGATCACAAATTCATCTCCGCCGATCCGGTAGAAATTGGCGCCGGGGAAGGCGCGCTTCATCCTGCGGGCGCACTCTGCCAGAACTTCATCGCCGTAGGCGTGGCCGCGCTGGTCGTTGATGTCCTTTAAGCCGTTGACGTCCAGATAGACGATTCCCACGGAGACTTCGGCGGAGGAAAGGTCTTTCGTGTCCTCGATGTACCGGTTCCGGTTGTAAAAGGATGTCAGCCTGTCGTAGTAGCTTAACTGGGACAGCTGTTTTTGGCTCTGCGCGTGCCGCCAGGCCAGCATGAGGAAATAGCACAGGGTCTGCAGCAGGGAGGCGATATTGGACATGTGGTCCGGCAATGGGTTGTCAACGCCCAGGTATCCGGTCAGGGTCCCGTCCATTTCCATGGGAGCGGCCACCAGGCTGTGGACGGACTGGCTGCGCAGGAATTCATATTCCGCAGGGTCGATATCCTTTAACGTCTCCACGTCCTCAATCACGATACAGCCGCGCTGGTCAAAGGAGGGGAGCCAGCGGCGGATGGCGGAGAGGGGAACATTGTGCCGGCGTGCCGTTGCGGCCTGCTCCCCGCCGGTGCTCCATTGGTAGATTTCGCAGAGAGAATCCTCATGGATGGAGACGATGTAAGCGCGGCCGGCCTGCAGGAAGCTTCCAAGCCGTTTAAGTACCTGGGGGATTGCGCTTTCAAGCACGCTTTCCTGGTAAAGCGTGCGGATGCATTCCGTGATCATTTTTTCCGCATCCAGCGTGAACCTGAGCTGCAATTTCTCACACTCGGACTGGGTGTTGTCAAACGCGATTTCCATCCGGGCAGTCCGGCCGTCCCACTCGATCAGGCGGTCCTTTAACAGGTAATGGCAGCCGGTGATGGGATTGGTGTATTCCCAGGTATAGGTCTCTCCGTCTTTTAAAAAGCGGTTGGTGCAGAAGCTGCAGGGCGCGTCCGCGTTTTGGAGCACGCGGTAGCATTTCTGGCCGTCCAGCGCATCCACGCCAAAGGTTTTCCGCCCGGCGTCGTTGATGAACAACAGCTCGTAGGTTTCCGGATCCGCCACATACATGAGTTCGGAAATATCGTTCATGGGAGCGCGCAGGGCTTCGGACATGCGGGAGAGGTATTCGCTCCGGCGCTGATTGGCTTCCTCGGCCTGAGCAAGGGCTTTTTGGCGTCTGGACTGCCTGGAGGTGTAGACGGAGAGCGCGACGGCCAAGAGTATAAACGCGCAGGTCAGACTGAACAGGCTTTTCTGCGCCATAAGCACGCGGTCCTCCGTGTAGCGCTCGGCCGCGCTCACGACCTGGTCCGCCAGCTCAAAGAAACGTTCGCTGGCTGCGTACAGCTGGTCCGGCGAGTCTCCTTCGCGAACCTGGTAAATCTGCTGCCGGATCTGCTGCCAGTCCTCTTTCATTTGCGTCGCCAGTTCCAGGTATCCGGGATCGTCCAGGCGGGCGAGGCCGTTTTCCCCTTCCCCGGTTAAAAGCTCCTCAATGATGGCGTCGATTTTTTCCATCAGCGCGTCGTTAGGATTGTTGTTGAGCTCCTGCTTCACCAGGCGCTGGGTAGCGCCGCGCACTACGCCGGTATAGTTGATAATGCGGGCGTTGCCTTGCAGGTGGGAAATGGAGACGAGAGAAAGAAAACTGGAAATCAGCAACGCGGCCGCCAAGGTGATGGGAATGATTTTCTTTTGCATAATGGCTCTCCCCGAACGATAAACTTCTATAGTTCTAATTGTCTTAATCATAACAAATTGGCGGTTGATGTCAACCTATATTTGGAAAATAGTGGTGCGGATCATCGGTGCAAACGAATGGGATATGTGCATTATATACAAAAAATGTGTGCATATACCCAGGGAGATTAAACAAAATTGGTGATAAGTGCAAAAAAACGCTGACATTTTTTCGATGGAAATGGTAAAATAAAGAAAAAGAACGATACGGAGGAATGTCACGATGAGAAGAATCATGAGCGCCTGCCTGTTACAGACCATGCGGTTTGATACCGCAAACGACGCGAACCCGGACCAGGAATTTGAGATGTTCTGTCAGAAGCTGGACCGGAACAAGACCCAATATGTGATTGAGGACAAGAAAAAAGAGCCGGACGGCTCCCTGGTGGTCAAGCTGAGAAAACAGTATAATACCTACAAAACAACCGGGTATATGGATTAGAGACAGGCATGCCGGAGGCGGGAGTTCAAACCGCCTCCGGCATTTCTATGGAAGGCGCACATCCTCCGGCGCTGCCTGCGCGGGCGGCTGCCAGAGCGGTGGGAGACGGGCAGCGGCCTATTTCTTCTTGCCGCCCTTTCCCTTCTTGTCGCCTTTTTCTTTCTTGGCCTTGTCGCCCTTGCCGGATTTCTTTTCCTTGGGGGCTTTTTCTTTCTCCGCCTTTAACGGCTTTCCGCCGTCCTTGTCGGGCTTTTCCTTTCCGGGCTTGTCGGCCTTTTTTGCGGCCTTTTCCGGTTTTTCCCCGGCGGTCTTGCCCTTGGCGGCCTTTTTCGCCTTGGGCTTGTCGGCGGCGGGTTCCTCCGTCTCTACGGGAAGGGGGCCGGTCCAGCCGGAGGTCTCGTCCGGGCAGAACTCCATGATGTCGTCAATGCCGCACTGCAGAATGGTACAGAGCGTATCAATGGTGTGGGTGGACACGTGCATGTTCTTCTTCAGGCGACCGATCTGGCCGGCGCTGAAGCCGTGCTGCTTGATCAGGCGGTATTGGGTAAGCTCTTTGTCTTCCATGGTTTTCCACAGACGGTCATAACGAATCATAGGCTCTCCTCCTTGCGATATTATCCATATTTGGATTGTAACACGGAAAAAGGCGAAACACAAGGAAATAAAATTGGATTCTATTTGGGTATAATCCATATGCTTCCAGGGGATAGTATGGATATGAAACGATGATGATTAGGAGGAAATGAAATATGCCAGATTTGAGAGACAGCGAGACAGCCAAGAACCTGATGCGCGCGTTTGCAGGCGAGAGCCAGGCGCGGAACCGCTACACCTTCGCGGCCGCCCTTGCCCGGTTCCAGAAAATGCCGGTGGTGGAGCAGATTTTTACCTACACGGCCAACCAGGAGAAGGAGCACGCGGAGATTTTCTACAAGTTCCTGGAACCTCTGGATAAGGAAACCATATTCATAGATGGAGGTTATCCGGTGGATATGGAGCAGAACACCCTGGCGCAGTTGAACGCGGCGGCGCACAATGAGTTTGAGGAGCACGACGTGGTATACAAATCCTTCGGCGACATCGCCAAGGAGGAGGGCTTCACCAGGATCGGAACTGTGTTCCACATGATCGCGGAGATCGAGAAGACCCACGGGGAGCGGTTTCAGTACCTGGCGGACCGCTTGGGAAGCGGCAAGCTGCTTATTTCCGATGTAAAGACCGGCTGGGTGTGTTTAAACTGCGGTCATATCCATTTCGGCACGGAAGCGCCCCAGATGTGTCCGGTCTGCCAGCATGAACAGGGTTATTTTGTCAGTGTGGAGCTGGCGCCCTGGTATTTGGGCAGATAGCGCCGGTTCGGATTCGGGCGCCGCAGGCTTAAAGCGCCGCGGCGTCCTTTTTACTTTGAAAATTTCCGCAGTTATGCTATGATACTATCTGAGACTGAAAAAGAAAGATTCGGAGGAAAGACAAGAGATGGCGCACAAGGTAAAAGCGGTGATTTTTGACCAGGATGGACTGATGTTTGACACGGAACGGCTGTCGGTGGAGGCCTGGAATATTGTGGGAAAACGGTTCGGCATTTCCGTGGGGGACGAGTTCTTTGACGGAATCCGGGGCAGTAAGCCGGACACGGTGAAGCGGCTGCTGAACGAGATGTTCGGGCCGGAATTCGACACGGACCGGTTCCTGGAGGAGAAGAGGGCGTTTTCCTATGATCAGATCCGCAAATACGGCGTTCCGGTGAAAAAGGGGTTGAAGGAACTTCTTACATATTTAAAAGAGAAGGGAATCAAAACGGCGGTTGCCACCTCCAGCGGACGGCAGTGGACGGAGCAGAATGTGGGAGGCGCCGGTATCGACGGCTTTTTTGACGCATACGCCTTCGGGGAGATGGTGACTCACGCCAAGCCGGACCCGGAGATCTTTTACCTGGCTGCGGATATGCTGGGCGAGAGGCCGGAGGAGTGCATGGTGCTGGAGGACAGCTTCAACGGCATAAGCGCCGCGTTAAACGGCGGTTTCCTGGCGGTGATGGTGCCGGACCTGAGTATCCCGGGACCGGAGCTGACCGCAAAGCTCACCGCCAAGTGCGACAGCCTTCTGGATGTGATCCGGCTGTTTGAAGAAGGTTTTTTCACGGTTTAGGCGGGGAAATGCAAACTGCGGAGGTGACGGGATGATAAAAGGGATAACCACTGCGGCCGCGTTTGGGGCGGCTGCCTGCCTGGCGCGGTCGGAATATGAGAAAAAGCAGTTCTCTGTGGAGGAGACCTGCATCCGGTCGGACAAGATTTTGAAGGACAAGACCCTTGTCTTTTTTTTTTTTTTTCACAACAATGAGTTCGGCCCGGGAAACCGGCGGCTTTTGGAGGCAATCCGGCGGGTAAATCCGGACGCGGTGCTGATCGGCGGCGACATGATGGTGTGCAAGGGCAGGCGGGATGTGGCGGTGCCTTTGGAGCTGGTGAAACGGCTGGCGGGGGATTTCCCGGTGTACTACGGCAACGGGAATCACGAGAACCGCATGGTCTGGGAGCGGGAGACTTACGGCGGCCTGTACGAGGAGTACCGGGACCGGCTGAAGCGGATGGGCGTGATCTATCTGGAGAACGGGACGGCCCCCTGGGGGGCGGATGCAGAGATTTCCGGGCTGGACCTGGGACAGCGGTATTACCGCAAGGCTCTGTTTCAGAAGCTGGACCCGATGCCGCCGGATTATCTGACCCGCAGGCTGGGACGGGTGCGGGGAACCGGGCGGGAGGAGAAGTTTCAGATTCTTCTGGCCCACTCTCCCATGTATTTTAAGGATTACAGGGCCTGGGGGGCGGACTTGACCCTGTCCGGACATTTCCACGGGGGAACCATCCGCATCCCGGGCCTGGGCGGCGTGATGACGCCCCAGTACCAGTTTTTCATTCCCTGGTGCGCGGGGGATTTTGAGGCGGACGGGAAGCGCATGATCGTCAGCCGGGGCCTGGGCACCCACTCCATCAACATCCGCCTGAACAACCGGCCTCAGCTGGCGGTGGTGCGGCTGAAAAAGCAGTAGCGGGCTTTTCGGTTCTGTGGTAAGATAAATGCTGATGGCCGGAAGCGGAAGGACCCCGCAAAAACGGCTGACCACGTGCGGTGAAACGGCGGTTTGACGCCGTCAGGGCCGGAAAAAGAGGATTTATGGTACAGATATCTTACAAGCTGGAGCATTTTGAGGGACCTTTGGATCTGCTCCTGCATCTGATTGAGAAAAATAAGGTAAATATTTACGATATTCCCATCGCGGAGATCACCAACCAATATCTGGAATATGTGCGGAACATGGAGCGGGAGGACTTAAATGTCGTCAGCGAATTTCTGGTGATGGCAGCCACGCTGCTGGATATCAAGGCCCGCATGCTGCTCCCCAAGGAAGTGGACGAGGAGGGGGAGGAGATCGATCCGCGGGCCGAGCTGGTACAGCGCTTGCTGGAGTACAAGACCTACCGGCTGATGGCAGATGAGCTGGCCAGGCGGGAGGACGGCGCGGACCGCCTTCTGTACAAGTCGCCCACCATTCCGCCGGAGGTGGCCAAATATGAGCCGCCGGTGGATTTGGACAGCCTGTTGGACGGCCTCACCCTGGCTAAGCTGAAGCGGGTGTTCGAGCAGGTGATGAAGCGCAAGGAGGACAAGGTCGACAAGATCCGCAGCAATTTCGGCACCATCCGGCGGGAGCCGGTGAGCCTGGAGCAGAAGATCGGATCGGTGCTTGGTTATGCCAGGAAGAACCGGCATTTCAGCTTCCGCCATCTGCTGGAGGAGCAGGCGGACAAGCTGGAGGTGGTGGTCACCTTTCTGGCGGTTCTGGAGTTGATGAAGATCGGCAAAATCCATCTGGTGCAGGAGGAGACCTTCGGGGACATGGAGATCGAAGCCCTGGAGCCGGAGGGGGAGGAAGCGGAGCTGGACCTGGACGGACTGGCGGATTTCGCGGAGTGACGATTGAAGGGATAAGGACGGATTGAGATGGAAGAGGGAAAACTGACAAGAGGCGCCGGAGCGGGGCAGCCGGAGCAGGCCGGCGTACAAAACGGCCAGTTGGCGCTGGAGTTTCCGCCCACCGAGAATGAGAAGGAGCAGGAGGCGGTCGTTGAGGCTGTTCTGTTTACCATGGGGCGCTCCGTGGAGGTGCGGCAGCTGGCAGCGGCCATCGGGCAGGACCGGGAGACGGCCAGACGGGCGGTGGAACGCCTGAAGGCCCGGTATGACAAGAGCAGAAGCTGCGGGATGCAGATTATCGCGCTGGAGGACAGCTATCAGATGTGCACCAAGGCGAAATATTACGACAACCTGATCCGGGTGGCGTCCACGCCCAAGAAGCAGGTGCTCACCGAGGTGATGCTGGAAACGCTGTCCATCATCGCCTACAAGCAGCCGGTGACCAAGCTGGAGATCGAGAAGATTCGCGGCGTCAAGTCCGATCACGCGGTGAACCGGCTGATCGAGTTCAATCTGGTGTACGAGGTGGGCCGCATGGACGCGCCGGGCCGCCCGGCGCTGTTCGCCACCACCGAGGAGTTTCTGCGCCGTTTCGGCGTCGGTTCCACCGACGACCTCCCCAGCATGAATCCCGAGCAGGCCGAGGAGATCAAGGCCGAGGTGGAGGAGGAGCTGCAGCTGAAGCTGGAGGACCTGGCGGTTAACGGCGACGGCGGGGAAGCGGCTGCGGATGCGCAGGAAGAAACGGAGGCGGATCTGGCTGTGGCGGAGGCCGCGGCAGGGGTGGAGATATCTTCCCCTGGAGGCGAAACCGCTGTCCGGGCCAAAACGGCCGCCCAGGATACATCCTCTGAGGATCCCGCCCCCGAGGGTTCCACCCTTAAGGATCCCACGCTCAAGGACCCCACGCCCAAGGACCCCGACCTTACCGAGGACGAGCTGGCGCTTCTGGAGCAGGAGGCCGCCTACGCGGCGGAGCTGGAAGCCGCTGCCGCAGCCAGGGAGGAAGAGGAGGAGCGGGAACGGCGCTGAAAAATTAGGCTGAGAGAGACATTTTCCATTGCTGGAAGATGTCTCTTTTTCTGGAAATTGACTCTTGACGAAACCGGCTCGCCGTGATAGGATATCATATGCGTTATACATATAGTGTATTCATTTGACGATAAAGCACAATATATAGTGATAGAGGCCCGGAATGACCGAAAAACCGGGCAGGACAGGAGGCAAAAGCAGTGGAGTGCAGTGAAATCAAGGTGATTAAAAAGGACGGAACCAGGGAGGATTTCAACGTCCAGAAGGTGGTGGCGGCGGTCCGCAAGTCGGCGGAGCGCGCCATGATCCGTTTTTCCAAGGCGGAGATCACGTTTATCTGCCAGTTTGTGGAGGAGAAGGCGGAGGATATGGAGGTCACGGAGATCCCCATCGCCCAGATGCACAACGTGGTGGAGGGCGCGCTGG
>PVML01014944.1_pt1 | contig 10960 bp, 9 predicted proteins | sample 1853371 | NCBI WGS metagenome assembly PVML01 (sample SAMN08533508, study PRJNA380276) | Human gut metagenome, whole genome shotgun sequencing project. | isolation source: participant 1, chromium library | host: Homo sapiens | collected 2017 | reverse complement strand
ATTCTGTATTCCAAATGTACTCACCGCACTCATTCTCTCAGGGGATATGGGAATGCTGGAATATGGTTTCGACCATTACAAACTGGAAAACCCGGTAGTCTGCAGGGGCGAAATCGAAGCATTGGGAGAGGCGCTTCTTTATGGAGATGAAACAAAAAGAACAGGAAATTAACAAGAGAAAAAAGAGATTATTATGGAAGGAAAAACGAATGAAAGAGACAGTCTTAAATGCAATGAACCCAGTAGAAAGAGAGATTTTTGAGAAAGAACTGCAGAAAGTACACCTGAAAAAATCCACAGCCTTAAATGATATCGGAAAAACAGTCTGGGATACGAAAAAGATCCGGGAACTCCTGGATCAGGACGCAGAACTGGAAGAAATCAAGAGATTCTTTGATGAAAATCAACTGAAACCAACCAGTATAACCGAAATGCCATTCCGCTGGCCGCCTATACTTACTGGTATGGAAGAGGCTGCGGCAGGGAAGATGTCTGCCTGTGGGCACTCGAATCTGCCACAACGATTGACGGACTTCTTCAGGTACAGGAGTCGTCCCATCTGGAGAAAATTGCAAAGAAATTTATCAGCATGGATAAATACGGTGTCGTTGCGTTCCGAAAGATGTATCTTCATGAAGAACTGTGCTGGACCGATGCGCCCAATTATCTGGCGGCTGTGATGAGCGGAAACGTTTCCCTGCTGCAGATGTTTGAAGCAAAAGACGAGGAAATGACGGAAGAAAATATGGAGTACTGGGAATACACCTGTGAATGGGATCGTATTCCGGGAGCCAGAAAAACCTATTACAGCATTCGCCGGGAAACGATTGTCGGAGATTTTTATATCCCGGGTATTCTCACAGCGGCGATTCTGTCCGGCAGTCCGGAGATGCTGGATTACTGCATCGACCATTATGATATCGATGGCGCAAGCCTGGCGTACGGAGAAAAAGAGGCACTGGGTCAGGCAGTTGCCGGTGAGGGGAAAGAGCTGACAGAATACATGCTGGAACACTACACAGGATTAATCGAACTTGCAGAGCCGGATCAGGTGATGAAAGCCGGAAATGTGCCGCTGCTGCGTTATCTGTTAGAGACACATTTCGAGCATCTGAACTGGTATGCAACTCTGTTTTTCAATCTGAGAGACATACGGACACCATACATGTCAGCACCGGGATTTCCAAGAGACGTCGATACCGATGTGGAAATGTACCGTGCTTTTCTGGAATGGGAGAGTCCTGCATTTTCCATGGACTTTATTATCGGCCAGATGCGCGCGGAACTGGCAAAGCCGGCAGAAAGAGAAATTGATCTGAAGTATTACGGAGAACAGGAGATACAGAAACCTTATCATGTGAACGACCTGTTTGCCAGAAAGATGACGTATGAATGGATCAAAGTGCCAGACTGCATGGAGCGCAAGGTGAGATTGCTTGAATTTTACCAGGAACTGGGCGGAGAAATAACAGAAGAACTGAGCGAAATAACCGGTTATATCGAGCATTGCAGACGAATCGATGAGCTGTTTGCGGACGATTGAAAACGATTAGAAGACGATTAGAAGCAACGATTAGGAGCAGATGAAAAAATCCGCATCTGAGCGATATTTTTCCGGGGGAGAAAGCAGTACTCTCCCGGAAAAATAATTTTAAGAGACGCAGCCAGAGCATGTAAAAAACATATGCAGGCTGCGAAAGGCCGTTTCAAACACGCCCAGGAGAAAGAATGAGGGAAAGAAAATGTCAGTATTTTTTGAAAACGAATTTAAAAATGAATCTGAAAATGAAATCAAAAACGAATCCGAAAACAGATGCATCATGCTGCCGGAAGAAGTCAAAGGGAAGGGTTACTTTGCCCTGACGGGAAGCAAACTGAAGGCGTATGTAGAGAAGTGGCTGGACGGGATTGATGAGGAACGGGATTTTGTGGAGGAAATCCTTAATTACTGTAAAAGATCCAGAAAGACAGTGTATAGAAGGGCAGCGTATAGAAAGGCAGTGTATGGTATAACAGGATTGCCTTCAACAGGAAAAACAACGGGACTATTACAAGCAATCCGAAAACTTGCAGCATACGAAAAGTGCGTATATATTTCATTTGATAGAAAAACAGATGGAGACTTGGATACGCTACAGCAATTGTTAGATCGTTTGAATGATGACCATAAATATGTGTTTATAGATGAAATAACCTGTATGAAAGATTTTACAAATCGAATTGGTATTTTGATGGATCAATATACATCCAGGGGTAAGAGAGTAGTTATGTCTGGTACAGATTCCTATGCTTTTCTGAAGGTTGACAGATGCTGGTACATAGGGTGTTTCCGTTCTATTTCATTTATGTCATATGAAGAAGCCAGACGAACGACAAGAATGGATTTTTCATCGTATTTAATGTCTGGCGGACTATATGGCACAGAGAAATACAAAGGAACAAAAGGTTTGTGGAATTATATCAAAGACTCAATCGTAGACAATCTGGCCTTCTCGGTAAGAAGGAATCCTATCGAATGCAGCTTTGCTGATATGTCTGAAACAGAACTGTGTCAGGCTGTATTTTTGACGATGTGTATTATAGTGTGCAGCTGGGAAGAAGATCTGCAGCTTGACGGTTTACTGGATACCATATTCACAGGTGAGAGAAGTACACGCCGGAGTAAAATCATTGGGAATTTAGGACAGGAACTGGGAATTACGTTTAAAAGAGTAGAAAGACAAGTCATCGAAGACATATTAAGAATGCTTGAAGATATGAAGGTTGTTGTAGTCATAGGGAATCTATATAGAGACAATTATGGCACAAAATATATGATCACAGTACCATTTCTCGTAAATCAGATTGCCTGGTTAATCGCAAATCATGTAGTAAAAACAGGGGAAAAACGGAAAGAGGAAAGCGTCCGTCAGATAAACGAAATTGCGTTAAAATCTGTGGTTATTTCGCATACGGCATATCATTTATGGCATAAAACATGCTATTACTATAGAGATGATAAGACAGAAGTCGATTTGGTTTTACTAGACCAGGAAGATTTGAGACTGGAGGAACTACAGGCGTCCTTAGTGGATATCAATATAACCAATCATGCAGATACCGCATATGAGAAAGGACAGCGTATGAAAGAGGTGAATCCGTATTTCTTTGAGAAGCTAGTATATGGAATTGATGAAAGAATTATATTGTACCTCGGCCCGACAAATAAAAAGAAAGGCCTGACGAATGTGATGGATTTTTTGGAGAGCTACCAGCAAAGAAATATAAAAACGGAAAAATATCTTGATGAAATGGAAAAAATGCTGATGGATGAACAAAAACAATGACTGTGCTATTCTTACCTTAAGGACAGGACAGCTAGCGCCAAAAACAGCAGACGGCTTAAGAAACGTAAACTTCAGCCTTACAATTGGAAGGGGAAAGGAAGATGAAAGAGGCGATCTTAAATGCAATGAATCCGATAGAAAAAAAGATTCTTGAGAAAGAAGTACAGAAAATACATATTCCGGAGGAACCCATACCATTCGATGACTTCGGGAAAAAAATCAGGTATGTGAAAAAGATCCGGGAACTCCTGGATCAGGACGCAGAACTGAAAGAAATTAAATTACTCTTTGGCCGAAAAGGCCTGCACCAGGGCTGGTACTACAAAAATGAGACTCCACTGGCATCCTACGTTTACTGGTATGGAAGAGGCTGTGGCCGGGAAGATGTCTGCCGTTGGGCAGTTGAAGCCAGTACAACGATCGACGGACTTCTTCAGGTACAGGAACCGTCCCACATGGAAGAAATTGCAAAACTATTTGTCTGCGCGGATAAAGATAATGCCGTTCCGTTTCGAAGGATTTATCTGCGGGATGAATTGTGCTGGACCGATGCGCCCAATTATCTGCTTGTTGTGATGAGTGGAAATATTCCATTGTTGAAGATGTTCGAAGAAAAAGACAGGGAAATGACGGAAGACAATATGGAATACTGGGAATACATCTGTTACATGGATCAAACTCCGGGAGCCAGAAAAACATACTACAGCATTCGCCGGGAAACAATAGTCGGAGAATTCTATATTCCGAACATTCTCACAGCGGCGATTCTGTCCGGCAGTCCGGAAATGCTGGATTACTGCATCGACCATTATGATATTGATAATATGGGTTTAGCATACGGAGAAAAAGAGGCACTGGGTCAGGCCATCGCCGGTGCAGGAGAAGAGCTGACGGAATATATGATCGAGCATTATCCGGGATTAATCGAGCTTGCAGAAGCAGAGCAGGTGATGAAAGCCGGAAACATCCCAATGCTGCGTCATCTTTTAGCGGAACATCCGGAGCATCTGAACTGGTATGCGGCTCTGTTTTTCAATCTGAGAGACATCCGGACACCATATATGTCGGCACCGGGATTTCCAAGAAACGCCGATACTGATGTGGAAATGTACCGCGCTTTTCTGGAATGGGAAAGCCCTGAATTTTCCATGGACTTTATCCTCGGCCAGATGCGCGCGGAACTGGAAAAGCCGACATCGCGCGAACTTGATCTGAAATATTATGGAGAGCAGGAGATACAGAAAACTTATAACGTAAACGGTCTGTTTTCCAAAAAAATGGCGCGTGAATGGGAAAAAGTGCCAGGATGCCAGGAACGCCAGGAAAGATTGTTTGAATTCTACCAGGAACTGGGCGGAGAAGTAACAGAAGAACTGGAGAAATTGGCTGATCGCGTAGAGAACAGCAGATTAATTGAGGGGCTGTTTGAGAATTTTTGAAAAAACAACAGGGACAGAGAAAAAGAATTCTGTAGTGGACGCTGGAGCATGTTTGAAAAATCATTTCCGCAGTCTGTACGCCCCACTTGAGGTATAGGAAGAACGCATTTACCCCGGAAGAAAAGAAATTTCTCTTCCGGGGTAAATGCGTTTTAAAGAAAAGCAAAATGAAATGGAAGAGAGAAGAGGACAGACATGACATTAGAAGAATCATATGAAATTTTAGAAAACTATTATCAGAATATTTACGGTATGTACGATGATAACTGGATTGATTACGATTTAGATGTAGCATTTACAAAATTGCAGCTGGAAAAAATCATTCAAAAAAGATATAAGCTGGATCACCAGGAGAAAATGATTCTGCAGTGGCTGCTGGAAGAAGACATGGAACCAAAGGTATGTGAGGCTATTCGGGTGATTCTGGAAATGGATGTTTGAGGAAAGGATGGAAAGGTGACGATGAAAAAGACAGATGTAAAAAAGACGGAAAGATCAAAAGAATTTCTGGCAGAGGAATGGCTGGAAATTGTACTGAAAGGCCAGGATAAAGGAGAAGGGCGGTTCTGCCGGTATGGTGTGTGCAGTTTTATGGGAAGACAGCCATTAACATTTTGGCCGGTAAAGAGAAAACCGGAATTGGAAAAGCAATTTATGGAGAGTCGAATCATGGAAAGTCGAATTATGGAAAGTCGAACCATGAAAAATCGGTTCAGGGGGACACGGAACAGCTGGTTCGGACAGGAAGATCTGGACAGTGAAAGAAACGGATATGGGGAAAGACTGCGCGCTAAAACAGAACTGACGGAAGAAGCAAAAGTGATAGAAGAAACAGAAATGGAAGGACAGCTGGTGCAAAAGTATCAAACAGCACACTGGGAGGAAGCTGTGAGACATGTTTTTTTGTTCCTTCCGGAAGTGCTGGTTTATCTGGACAGATCTGGACAGTTTTTTGTTGTTTTGGGGAAATGAAGTACTGACGGAAATCGGTGGGGTTTTGGAGTTTTATGGAAAAGAAAACGCTGTGAGAAGACAGTGGGAGAGAGAAGAAAAGGAAGAGAAGAAAGAAAATCTGGAAGGAAAGCAGAGAAACAGTAAAAATAGGACAGCTTTGGATACGCAGAAAGAGGAAACGATGGACTGGAATACGGCGTTTGCAGTGTTGCGGAAGTTTTATGAAGAAAAATGGGACTATTTGAATGGATGTCCGAGAAATGAAAAAGCGTGGGATGAGGAAGGGGAACTGCAGTGCAAAATATACGTATCGAAAAAGCGGGGGCTGGATCGGGATCAAAGGATGGAAGTGCTGAAGCTGTATGAGACGATGGAGGACAGGAAAGTAAGGGAGGCGGTGAGGGTGATTTGCGGATAGAAGTGAAAAGGGAAACGGTTGAAGCCAGATGCAAGCCTGATACTGTAGAAAAAGAAGACGGAAAATTGGGACAATCTTTTTGTACAAAATATGTATAAAAAGCGAAAAATAGTTAAAAAATAGAAGCTTTTTGCATAAAAAATATATGCTGAAATATGTACAGTAACAAAAACACATGGTATAATGAAAGTTAATGAGTGGAATGTGATTACACATTCAGTGTGTGCTGAAAAAAGAAAGAATAAATAAGGCACCAGGAAAAAATAAAGAATTGCGAAAGGAACGGAAAAATGAGTGAAGAAAATGTGATTTCAAACGTTGAAGACAATTCTCCAAAGAACGAGGGAGTGGTAGAAAAAGTAATTGAAATATTTAAAAATGGATGGAACAAACAGGTTATTTTGTATGGCCCTCCAGGAACAAGCAAAACGTATTCGGCAACTATTATTGCGGCAAAGTTGTTGGCAGGAAGTGACAGGGTTGATACGCAAAATCCTTATAATTCAGCCCAAGAATTATTGAAAAATGAATATAAAGACAATTATAAAATTGTTCAATTTCACCCGTCCTATAGTTACGAGGATTTTGTAAGAGGAATTACAGTTAAACCAGCTAAAAGAAATAATGGAATTACTTACGTGACCGAATCCAAGATTTTTGAAAAATTTTGTAAACAAGCACAAGGTAATAAGAAACAAAAGTATGTATTAATCATCGATGAAATTAACAGAGCACCATTGGCTTCTGTACTTGGAGAATTAATATATGGTCTTGAATATCGCGAATCGTCGATAGCTACCCCATATGCGATTAATGGGAAACAGGAGTTTTCTATACCAGATAATTTATATATTATTGGAACTATGAACACAGCGGATCGATCCATTGGATCTATAGATTATGCGGTACGGAGAAGATTTGCATTTGTGCAAGTGAAATCGAATGGAGAAGAAATCGAAGGAAGTTGGATAGATAAAAATGTAGGAATAAAGGCGAAAAAGCTATATGATAAATTGATGAATGAAGAAGATGGCATTTTTAGCAAAGAATATTTAGAAGATCAGGATATGGATGTGAATGATATCAAGATTGGACATACATATTTCTTGGGAAGGAAAAATGAAGCAGTAGAAGACGAAAAGGGATACCTAGAATATCGTATTGAATATCAGATCAAGCCGATTTATGAGGAATATATTAAAGATGGAATAATAAAAAGGGATGGACTTAAAAAATTTGATGAAATTTTAAAAAAATTAGAGTTAAAGCGGAGTGCTCAAAAGAATGAATAGGATGAAGACGATTAGTAAAAATATTGAGATGAGAGTTTTTTGAGGATCTGGAGATACAATAATGTAACATCAGAGACGAAAGGTTAGAAACAGGTATGGATTAAGAAGTAGCTTGTTTTTATTGAATAAAGAAATAAGCAATTGGTAGGCGCATAGACCGTTAGTTGATTTAAGTGATTGGAAAATAAAAAAGCTGTCATAGGAAAAATACTTTATTTCTTATGCTTAAAATCATCAAAAATTAAATTCATTAGGTCACTTCATATATTCCAAATTCTATCTTAGATATTACGAAGCAAGTTGACGAAACCAAGACTTTTTGAACATAAATGAAAAAGAATAGAGAGACATTATGAGTAATCAAAATGATAATGATTGGCTAAAAAATATAAAAGCTGTGAAAACATGGACAGCTGATAAGAAAGTACTTAAGACTATAGAAAATTGTAAAGAGAAATATGGAACGGATGATCCTACTTTGAAAGATATGCTTGAGGCATTGGCGTCAAAAAGAGATGTCCTTACAACACAGGAATACGGAAAAGTCAATGGTTTTCCGGGAATAATTTTAGTTATAGAAAAAGGAAGGAAAGAAGTAATTGGAATTATAAAGGTTATAGATGTCCAAGATGGGACTAGAAATTTAAAAATAGATCAGAATATTTATTATATTGAAGGGGAAAAACCGACTTATTACGATAAAAAATGGGGTGATACGCCTTTAAAACAAAATCGGGATAAAGGATGGAACGATAAAGACAGAATAGGGGAAATTATTGATGGATTAAAAGAATATCTTACGGAAGAAAATCTGATAAAAGACAAGCTATTTAATTTCAAAAAATTATGTGATGATAGTAAGCAAAGGATTTATTATGGCCCGCCTGGAACCGGAAAAACGCGCAAAGCAAAAATCGAAGCGGTAAAAATAGTTACGGGAGAGAATTGTTCTGATATAAAAGCTTTGAATCTATTCGAAGGGAGAATTAATAACAAAGGCACCAATGAGGAGAAAGAGAATGACAAAAAAAATATAAAAATTTGCGAGAAACAGATCCAAATTGTCCAATTTCATCCCAGCTATAGCTACAACGAGTTTATGGAAACAATTGACGCCCGGGGTGTCAATAAGGATGGCGTTTTCAAAAAAATTGCAAGTGATGCAAGAAATGATCCAGATAAAAAATATGTCCTTATCATTGATGAAATAAACCGGGCTAATGTTTCCGAGATTTTAGGTGAACTGCTTTATGGAATTGAATATAGAGGGCAGGAGATTACAACCGGAATTTCAAATGATGATTTTTCTGTGCCGGAAAATTTGTATATTATAGGAACGATGAATACCGCAGACAGATCACTTCAGGCACTGGACTACGCGGTAAGGAGAAGATTTACATTTAAAAAGGTGAAAGCGGAACTGCCAGACCCGAAGCCGCCAAAACAAAAAGAAGACGTAAAAGATAAGGGTTGTTATGAAATAGAAAATGGTCATTTTTTTTGCCAAAATGTATTTAAGAAGGTCCAGGAGGATGTGATGAAGTCTGTGGCGCGTGGAATAGATCCGGAAGACATCATGCCTGGAATTAGTTATTTTCTTGTAAATGGAAAAAATAAAAAAACAGAATCGGATCCGGATTCATATGACGAAGATCACCTGAAATATAAAATGAAATATGAATTAATTCCACTGTTGAGAGAATATGCAAAGAATGGCATGTTTACAAAACGAAAAAAATTGGACATTAATGAAAAGTCTCTTGTGGAATTGTTGTATGATAATACATATTTTGAGTATTTGGAGAATAATCTGAGCGAAAGCGAGAAGAAATAATATGCAAGTTTTTAAGGGAGAAGATTATAAAGACGTAATAGGCGCTATGTCAGATGATTATGGGAAATATTTTAGCAATACATCGCCATTTTATGACGAAAAGTGGTCGCCCTTTAATCTTGGAATATACATGGATAGACAAGATGATAAACCTAAGGCTTCAAAGTATATTGGCGTTATGCCTGCTTTAGACAGAAATGCTGATCAAACGGAAATGTTCGGCGAAGAATTGCCTGTTATCAAAATTGTCTCAAGATTTTATGCAGATTTACCATTGAAAATGTTGAAAAGAGTGTTGGCTGGTAATGACTATTATGAAAACCCCGATATGATAAAAATAAAAAATTACTCTGGAATAGAATGGAGAAATTTACTTAAAAATAATGGTGACAACGAAAAAGGGAAAACTGAGGAAAGCCAAAATAAGGAAAGCGATGAAATACTTTTTGGGACGGTTCAGGGAATTGGCAGTATTGAATTATCCAGTAAATCAGGGGAATCTCAGGCAGATGATATAGACTATGGTCTTGCAAATCTTTTTGGCGTTTTTGAAATTCTTGATTTTTTGGATAAAGCAAAAAAAGTGTGTGAGAAAAATTTAAAAAAACAATCACAAAAAGTGGAAGAAAATTTAAATTGCAAAATTAAGGGAAGGATTTTAATACAGAAGCAGCTTAAGTATAATACTTCAAAAGGACAGAATCAAAAAATATATTGCGCCTATAATAAAATGACAGAAGATATACGGGAAAATCAAATTATCAAATATGCATTATATTTATGCAAAAATCATGAAATAGGTGCATCATTAGAAGAAGATATTCGCTTTTGTATGAATGCGTTAAAAAATGTTCCTTTAAAGAAATGTAGTGTGGCAGATTTCATCGGATTAAAAAACAATGGCGCTTTCCGACAGTATAAAGATGCATTAGTAGCGGCAAAAAAAATCATAAAAAGATATGGCGTATCTGAGTTAGGTGAGAAATTAAAGGATGAAACGGGAAAAGAATCTAGAGATGTTCAACTGGTCAGCGGAGAAGTTACACCTTATTATATAGATATTAATTTGTTATTTGAATATTATTGCCGAGCAATTTTCAAAGATGCAATAGAGGAATTTAATGCATCTAATACCATAAAATTTAATTTGGAAAAAAAGCAAGAAAGGAAATTGTTTCAAGAAGAGGATAAGAAAGAAAAGGATAAGGAACCGAAGGTTTATATGAAAAAGTATACGCCTGATATTGTTGTGACATATGGAAAAGAAGAAAAAGTAGTCGCCGTATTTGATGCAAAGAATTCAAAACTTGAAGATCAGGATAACCGTTCACGTCGTGCCAGAACGCATCAAATCATGTTCTATATGAAAGCACTAGGGTGTGATTATGGTGGATTGATTAGCCCGGCGGAGAAGTTGAAGAAACAACCTGGTGGCTGGAAGCTGAATATGGCTTCCAAAAATGACGGCACCAGCATGAACCTGTATTATATTCCGTTGATGTTTTCTAAAGAAACAGGGGAAGATGAGATGTTCAACGGATTTAAGAAAGATGTGATAGATTATCTTAATGAGATAGAGAAGGATTATTCTAAGAAAATTAAGAAGGATATACAAAAGCCATATATAGACTTTAAAAATTGGTTTGAAAGTGTATTTAAGAAATATTCCAATCGTTCAACAATCGCCAAAGTGTCTT
>PVML01017250.1_pt1 | contig 11030 bp, 9 predicted proteins | sample 1853371 | NCBI WGS metagenome assembly PVML01 (sample SAMN08533508, study PRJNA380276) | Human gut metagenome, whole genome shotgun sequencing project. | isolation source: participant 1, chromium library | host: Homo sapiens | collected 2017 | reverse complement strand
TATTATCGAGCGTACACCACACTTTGAGCCAGTAGGATATATTCAAGCTGGTCGTGATGCTACAGTAGCTTGGGGCTATTTGGACTTTAAGTTTAGAAATCCTTACCAACAATCTATTTATATCCTTAGTGTTATGAACAACGGAACGTTAACGATCTACATTATAGGTACGGCTCAAGATAAACCTAAAAATGTGTCTATTTCTGTAGGTGATTATGGCGAAATTCCTAACAAGACTATCACTAAGGTAGATCCTTCATTAAAAGAAAAAGAAGTACAGGAGGGGCATGTAGGTTTAACAATGAATACGTATAGAACCATTACCTATGGTAACTGGGTTACGCAAACAGATTCCTTTGAGTCCGTATATGATCCAGTAGATACGATTATTACAATGCCTGCAACACCTGCAGCACCACCAAATCCACCGAAAAAACCGGACAAAAAGAAATCATAATTAAAGATTTTATTAAATATAGCCTAAACTATTGACCATATGATACAAATAGTTTAGGCTATTATTTGAACTATACATGAGAAATCATTTGATACATAGTCCAGTATGTAAAAATAGATATCTCAATGACAAAGAAAATTTATCAGTTCATTCTCAATAATTATCATTTACTAAAATAGAAGAGGAAGTTATGGACTCAATTTTACAATTTGATCACTCTGTGATTTTCTATGTACATGAACACCTTGTATATAGTTTTTTAACGCCAATAATGGCAATTCTATCTAAAATCACTAGTAATGGCGCATTATGGATTTTAATTGCATTATTATTGATGATTCAAAAAAAATACCGCGTATTAGGCGTAGCCATAATTATTGCCTTAGGATTTGTATTTATCATCGGTGATCAAGGATTAAAACCTAATGTGGCTCGTTTAAGACCATTTGTAGATTTTCCGAATGTTACGGTACCATTAGAGTCAGCTTTACCAAAAGCAACAAGTTTTTCATTCCCATCTGGCCATAGTTTTGGTTCATTTGCATCTGCCATGACCATTTACCTAGGCTTGAGCCAAATAGCGCCTCAGAAGCGATATTTAGGGATTTTAGCATTGGTATTGTCAGTAGTAGTAGCATTCTCTAGAGTTTACTTATTTGTACATTATCCAACAGATGTATTAACAGGCTTAGTATTAGGGATCATCGTAGGGTTCATCGCTTGGAAGTTAGCGAGAGTTGGTTGGAACTGGTGGATAAACCGCAATAATGATGTAGAATACGAACCATATACATTTAAACGTAAATAAGCTAAAAAACTATATAACATAAGGGATTGGGCCATTTAGGCCCAATTTTCTTATTATAATTACTTCCGATAATATATCGTTATCGGAAGTAATTATAAAAAAAAAGAAAAACTAGCCTATATTTCTATAAGCTAGTTTATGTACGTTACTTCTAAAAATAACAATATATGCCCTCATTATTTATCAAAGGATTCTATATCTTTAATATATGCAGCTAATAATGGCTCATCTATGGTGACCTTATCAAACTTAGGTTCAACGACTATATGGCCTTCATAATCCATTAGACCATATTGGCCATTAGACTTATAAACATATAAGTCTTTATAAAATGATGTTATATCGTCATCATAATTCGGCAATTGGAATACTTCATAGCCTGTGTTAGTATCTATTACATATTTTCTTTGGCCTTTAGAGGCAGTCGTCACCTTGTTTAATACATAATTAGGTTTTGATATATCTACCTTATCATAACTATGATTAAATAAGATCCCTAAGTGCGCATTAAAAACTTGAACACCTTTATTATTCTTTAATACAAAACTACGATCACTTAATCTTTCATAGGAATCAAATTCAAAAGGAACAACTGTAGTATTTAGTGAATCAATAATACCATACTTATGATTTTTATCAGAAGCTATAAAGTAATCAAACTTTTTACCTAAATGTTTGATTGATGTATATACTGCCGGAATTACTATTGTATTCTCATTGGTTCTCATTCCATACAATGTATTACCTTTTTTATTTACTTCTGTAAACAATACATACTCAGTTGATGGTGCTCTACTAAAAATGCTATCGCCCATTTCATTCCCACCAATTCCAGTTCCTTCACCAGTCCCGGACTTCTCATAGTTATTTGTATGTATTAGATTTAGAGCTTCACTTTCACTTAGTAATATTCCCTCATCTGTTACGTATTTGATTAAACCATCGGCAGTATGTATTTCAAATAAATTTTTCTTATCATTTTTTGACCAGTAAAATTCAATATTATCCCAACCATCTTTTATCGGATTCCCCATAATTTGAACGCCATTAGTTTTATTATATAGATACCAGTAGTCCCCTTTTTGTCCTAATATTAATTTATCATTAATAGCGCTATAGTTATGTACTACGTCATTAATAGCATAAGTACCATTAGAATTAACTAGTTTAAATCCTCCATCAGTTAAGGCTCTCGCATAATAGTAATCAAATTCATATTCATAGCCTGCAGGTAAATAAGCTATATTACTTAAATTTACATATCGTTTTTGACCATTTTCATAAAAGGATCCATATACAAATGTATTAGAGCCTTTCATATAATCTACATGTAAATTATCATAAGGACCAAGTATCCAACTCCCTTTTTCATCGACGATAGTATTACCAGCTGGGGATTCTAAGGTAATATATTCTTTTGCAGATGTTATATTACATGCAGCCAATGCTATAGCTAATCCTAATATAAATTTTTTCATATATCTCTCCATAATATTACACAACACAATAATAATTAATTTCATAATACCATATTATAATACTATAATTAAGAGAATCATTTCATACTTAATGAGCTAATATGGAAATGATTTTTATTTGAAGTAATTCATGTATTAGCAATTTTATATTGAATTTTTTAGAATTAGGTTGTAAAATAAGCATATAAAGTATCTAATTTACTCATATTAACTCTTTGGGAGGTATTATATGTGCTGGTGTGATATAGTAAGCAAAGCCAAAATTGGCGGTTTAAAACATCTTGGTAATGGTATGGAAAGTTCCTTAAGATTTCTTGCGGAAATTGTTCTTACCCTAAGTATTATTCGTGTACTTGTAAACTGGATCTTTGGTATTTAAAGCTCTAACCTAAATAAGATACTATAAAAGGCGCTTAGTTATCTAAGCGCCTTATTTCTATTCAATTATATTTGATGATTAGTTGTATCACAGCTAATATATTCTACAACTATTTGGCAAATATCTCCACCCCTATCAATACCCCAATATACAGGATAAAGACCACATCCGTATCCTGAGCGTATCATAGGAAATGATAAATTGGTATCTGGAATTTCAAAAGTAATCCAATCTCCGAGAGGTTGTTGATATTGAGGATTATCTAATGCATTTTGTTTAAACTTTTCCTCTAATAAATCTAAGTAAATATTACCATTTGGATTGTTTTGATACCATTGATCTTCAAATTTTTTATAAGCCTCTGCTGTAGCCACATCAACAATGGTTGCCAAAGCACTATCTACAGAAAAGCCAACAAAACTTTCCTCACCTGTTAATTCAGAAAGGTCTTCATCGCCAATAAGCGCTAACTCATATCGTACTGATTTTGTACTTTTAAATAACACTCTAGTTAAAACATAAGCATAATCATTTGGACCTAATTCAGCAACTAATGTTTCAACTGGATATGTCCCAGGTTCAACACTCCTAAAATAAGGAAGATTTTCTAAAGTACCTAGATTTACAACGGGATCACATGCAAAGATATGTCCTGTTGTAAATGTAAAAGCACCCATTGGTAATCTATATAACTTTTTATTAAATAGTTCTTCACCATTAAATATATCATCATAATTAACAGGCGCCTCTAATTTTCCTTCACTATTTAATTGATCATATATAGTTAGCCATTCTTTAGAAAGCTGATTCCTCATTAGTATTTTCTCCTAAAATTTATGAAATACATTATAAATTAGTGATTACTGATACGCTTCGCTGCAATCAATATATTCCATAATAAGTTGGCAGATTTGTCCATCTTTATCAAATGCCCAGTATACAGGGTATAAACCATCACCAAAGCCTGATTGAATCATTGGCACAGTCAATTCTGTTTCAGGGATGGTAAAGTTAATCCAGTCCCCTTTAGATCGTTGGTATTGAGGATATGCCATAGCATTTAATTGAAATAAATCGCTATAGTAATCATCATAAATGTTCTTATCAGGATAGTTAGTATGCCATTGATCGTAGAACTTTCTGTAGGTCTCAATCGTTTCAGCATCCACAACTGTAGCAAGACCAGAGTCTACCGGGAAACCGATAAAGCTTTCACCATCATCTAGAATTTCAATATCTTCTGTACCTTTTAAGGCTAATTCGTAGTTTACCGGCTCATTTCCATTAAATATAACGCGGCTCGCCACATAACGATATTGATTTGGTTCCATTTCAATGATTTTAGTTTCCAATAGATACGTACCTGGTTCTACCGTTCTAATATAGGTATCGGGTTTGCTCGGTAATGTTACCAATGGATCACAGCATGTAATATGACCTGTTGGGAAGTTTACAGTCCACATAGGCAATGTATGTAAAGGAAACCCTTTTAGCTCTTTACGAGAAAATAAATCGTGATATGGTACAGTAGGTTTCAATTTGCCTTCGGAACCTAATCGGTTGAATATTTGAATCCATTCGCTAGTTAATTTAGATTTATCCATGTTACTCCTCTGCTTCGTATTTACAATGAATATATTCGCCCTCTAATACTTCATAGGCAGCTGTTTTACGTATAATTTGCTTTACTAAGGTATCTAGCTTTGAACCATTTGAATAGTCTGCTGGTGCATAATACCGAATACGATGATGAAGCATCATTTTATAGACCTTATCTTTATCCTTTTTAATAGGATCATATACACCAATGGAATGACCACCATTGGCATTTACAAGGCTCATGCAAGGAATATCTGTATCGCTATCCCCAATATAAATCATATTCCGGAACGGCACTCGTTGATTTTCAGGCTTAATATAATCATTAACGCCTGTATCATTAATATCGAGAATCCCTTTTTGTATGCGGAATAAAAATTGTGTTTTATTTGTATAGTTAATAGCTTGAGCTGGCCATACAGCTACACCCTTATCGTCGAACATAAATGCACTAGCATAGATTTTGGTGAAAGCCCCCTCTTTTGCCATTTCGGTGCCTTCAATCATCTCTTTTAAGCCAGAAGAAATGATGTAATGCTCAATGCGTACGCCATGTTCTAAGCCATAGTCCCGTATACGTTCAAACCAAGTACGAACGCCTTCATATAATTCTACTTGATTGCCATATTCCATAAGCTTTTCTTTCGTTATATAGAAATGACCTACAGCCTCTTGAATCATCTTGTACATATAGGCTAAGTTATTATCCATGTCATTCTTTTTAGCCAATTCATTCGATTCTTGCCAGAATTGTTTAATTTGTTCTTCGTTATAGCCAACAGATTGAATAAAACCTTGTGCCTGCATATCATCAGGGGTTAAGGTTTTATCAAAATCGTAGCACATAGCTAGTACTGGCATAGACGATTCAAAAGATTCTAAGGATTCTTTACTGTCAGTCTTATAGGTGATCATAATCCACCTCCTTGTAATAATACATAAACAATTAAAAGTCGTTTAACTCTCTTATATTCTTGAGGTGACCCAACCCCTTTTGTTTATATTTTACACGATACGTCAATGATTTGAGTTTCGTAATTCCCCATAATTCTAGTTAAAATAAGCTATCTTGTGTAAAAGTTTCGTCTACAATCCAGCTCTTTTCCGTGCTTTCTTTGATAATTGCTGTTTTTGAAAGTGATCCAATGAGTAAGCTAGAATTTGGATCATGTTGCATTCGATTTTGGCGAACAGCAGCTTGATTCGTATTGGCATAACAATAACCACAGAAATGACTACAAGTGTCATAGGCACCTATATCACCATGTAAATAACAATTACACTCTGGTCTAGCTGGTGTACGTTTCGGTGCTTTTAATTTTACGTTCCAAGCACGTTCATAACAGTTTAGTGTAAGACAGCCCTCTGTATTAGCACCTAATTCTTTGAAAACGTCCCCTTCTCCACAGGTTTTAAGTATCATCTGATGAGAATGCGCTATAGATACTAATTCTTTAATGATCTTTGTTTGAATATCTAAACTCGGTCTATAACCTTCAGGAAAATTATGAGCTACCTTATCAAAGATATCTAAAAAACTAACAATAACTGTATCAGTATAGCTCTTTAAGGACTTTGCCATTTTATAAAAGCTTTCAAAATGAAAATCTATTGTATATTCATTGGTTAAAATAATTGGATCATAGCGCCACACCATAGACTGAGGATTAAGCTCATTGGAAATATGTTTAAAACCATCTATTATAGACTTATATTGCGGTACATAGGGCTCAATATCACGACCATAAGGGTTTATCGTCATATGCCAATATTGCCGATACTCTTTAATTTCATTTAGTAATGGTATAAATGGCAAGGGATTTTTCGTACAAAAAGCAATACCATCTACTACTTCGCGATTAATAGTATAACGCGTTATTTGTAGTGGATTATAAGGATTTCGAACGTCTACGAAACCTTCATGTATACGATTAATCAGCCATTGACCATAAAAGGCAGGTATATCTGTACGTTGTCCAGTTTGTAATATCATAGCGCTGCCCTTTCATCAAACAAAATATAAAAATATTATAACATATCTATCCCTATGTCTTTATAGTATAAATGTGATTTTTGCTGTATAGTTTATTCATATTTTATGGTACTATAAAGACTATAGAATATGAGGAGAACTAACGTATGAACGATATTTTTGAACAGAACCATCCTATGAAGGATGATAAAGAATTTATTACATCCTATTGGACAGATCGAGCTCACGATTTTGGAGCTTTACGTGCTAAAGAATTAGAGAGCCCTAAACTTAAATTATGGAGAGATGAACTAACGAGTCATATCTTTGATTCTGATCGCTCTTTACGTATACTAGACATTGGTTGTGGTGCAGGCTTCTTTAGTATTATCCTCTCTCAACTAGGACATACAGTGCACGGCATCGATATTACGCCTAATATGATAGACGAAGCAAATCAACTAGCAGAATCCCTTGATTGTGATGCTACCTTCTCCGTCATGGATGCTGAAAATCTCAGCTTTGACTCCAATACCTTTGATATCGTTGTAGCCCGCAATGTAACATGGAACTTACCACATCCAGATAAAGCCTATGCTGAATGGTTACGCATCATTCGTCCAGGCGGTTTAATCCTCAATTATGATGCGGAACATGCTCGCAATCACCATGACTTACCACAATCTGTTCATCATGCCCATGAACATGTAAGCAGTGAGTTAAAAGAGCGGTGCCATACTATTTATCATATGCTTGAAATTTCATCCTTTACACGCCCTCAATGGGATAAAGAAGTGCTCACAAAATTAGGTGCTAGCTCTGTCAATATTGACTCCACAGTAGGAACTCGTATTTACAGCGAAGAAGATGAATTTTATATCCCTGTACCAATGTTCTTGGTGAAAGTAATAAAATAGCATTCAAAGTAAAACATTACAAAATAAACCCACTCCAAATGATATATTCCTTTATTAAGTATCTAATATAGGAATATATCATACTATGAGTGGGTTTTCTTTTATTTATTATTTATTATTTATTATTTCTTATTGTCTTTAATGATAGAGTCATCAAATTTATAGGTTGTTATAAATTTTGTTTTAGGATTTGCTGCATTACCAATCTCTTCTAAATATTTATTAGAAGCTATTTGGAGATCTTTCTTATACGCATCGGCCAAGGTTTGTAAATTATTTGTATCGCTTACCCGTTTAAAGGTTTGATCCATAAATTTAATAGTATCTGTTTTTGAATCATAAACAAGATCAGTATTTGGTATGCCAGTAATATCCATCTTAATTGTATTTGAATTTGAGCTATCTGCGTTACCTACTATATCGTTAGCACTCATTACAAGTGTAAGTGCCGTAATATAATTTAGACGAGCTTCCTTTATATCCCCTACCATTTGAGTAGATTCAATAACAGGTCTCTTTTCAGGCGTCGTATATTGATAGTTATAAGCTTTCATATTTGCAGTATAAATCGTCTTACTATCATTTCGAGCGGTAAGATTCATCGTAAAAATAGGCGTGTCAACAGCGCTCACTACATTTTGAACGGTATAGCCTGAGTAAGCAATCCATTCTCCTTCAGGTCCTTTAGACTGAGAAGACCCACTATTACTACTACAACCAGCTAATATCAACAAACTAACTAAGGCAATACAAAGTGAAAGGTATTGAAGTATTCTTTTTAGCATAGCAGTACCTCGCATACAAACTTATATTATATAAATACAAACCTAACTAATACTACACTAGACAAGAAAAGGCTAATCAATTACAGCTATAATTTTTTACTAATATATTAGTTGCTGAAATACGCTTGAGCCTTAGTGATTTCTGCACGAAGTTTTTCTTCATCAATAGTAAGCAATTGTTTATCTTTCATAAGAACTTTACCACCTACAATTGTAGTATTTACATCAGAACTGTTAGCAGAGTATACAAGTGCCGCTAAATCATTGTAACGAGGCATCCAATGCATACCAGATACGTCATATAATACGATATCTGCACGATAGCCTTTTGCTAAAACGCCAAGATCTGTATAGCCTAAGGCTTTTGCACCTTCTACAGTGCCCATATTCCATGCTGCTTGTGCAGGAATGGCTTTAGGATCGTAGAGACGTGCTTTGTGTAAGGTAGCAGCAAGGCGTACTTCTTCGAGCATGTCCGCATTATTATTAGAAGCAGAACCGTCTGTACCGAGACCAACAGTAATACCTTTACCGATCATTTCAGGAACTGGTGCAATACCACTTGCTAATTTAAGGTTAGATTGTGGATTATGAGCAACAGCTACATTGTTTTCTGCCATAATATCCATATCTTCGTCTGTTACATGAACACAGTGTGCAGCTAATGTAGTATTCCAGAATAACCCTAAATCATGCATATGAGCAATTGGTGTCTTACCAGTAGCTTTTATAACATTCTCTACTTCCCCTTTTGTTTCGGACAAGTGCATATGAATGCCACAATTTAGTTCATGAGATAAAGCGATAACCTTTTCCATGTACGCATCTGGACAAGTATATGGTGCATGCGGTCCAAGTAATACCTTGATACGGTCATTATCAAAGCCATTCCATGTGCGGAATAAATCAGCATTTTCAACTAATGCTTGATCTGCTGTTGGGGATACACCTGCTAAGCCACGAGATAGTACGGCGCGAATACCAGTTTCTTTTACTACCTCAGCAGTAGTATTCATGAAGAAATACATATCGCTAAAGGTTGTTGTACCAGAACGCAACATTTCAGCGATGCCAAGTTGTGTGCCATACCGTACATATTCATCGTTAAGCTTTGCCTCAGTAGGCCAAATAGCCGTTTCTAGCCAGTCCATGAGCTCAAGATCATCTGCATAGTTTCTAAATAAACCCATTGCAATGTGCGTATGTGTATTAATAAGACCTGGAGCAGCCAATTGGCCTTTCCCATCTAATACATCCTTAGCAGACTCTTTAGCCTTTTCTACTTCACTATTCTTTACAATAGCTGTAATAAAGCCATTTTCAATTTCAATGGCATGATTCTTGAGAACGCCCTCATTAGTTAAGACGTCTACATTGGTAATCAATAAATCAGACATAAGCTTCCTCATAGGTATAACCGAGCTAAAATAGCTCGGTTATATTTGGTTAATTAATTTACTTTTGTTAGGTAATCGATTTGTTCTTGTGTTAAAGAATCTAAGTCGTAACCCATGGAGTTCAATTTAAGTTTTGCAATTTCCGCATCTAATTCATGAGGCAATACATATACCTTAGGGTCCATATCTTTACCATTATGTAAAATATGTTCTGCTGCAAGGGCTTGCATAGCAAAGGATAAATCCATAATTTCTGCAGGGTGACCATCACCAGCTGCAAGGTTAACAAGACGACCTTCAGCTAATACGTAAAGCTTGCGACCATCTGCCATAGTATAGCCTTCGATGTTTTGACGAACACGTTCATGACTTATCGCAAGTTCTGTAAGATCAGCTACATTAACTTCACAATCGAAGTGACCAGCATTACATAAGATAGCTTTATCTTTCATTACTTCATAATGTTCTTTTACAATAACATCTTTACAACCTGTTACAGTACAGAAAATATCCCCTACTTTAGCAGCTTCAATCATAGGCAATACTTTGAAACCATCGAATACAGCTTCAATAGCTTTGATTGGATCTACTTCTGTTACATATACATGAGCACCAAGGCCTTTTGCACGCATAGCAACGCCTTTACCACACCAACCATAACCAGCAACAACCACGTTTTTACCTGTTACTGTTAAGTTTGTAGTACGCATAATACCATCCCAAACGGATTGGCCTGTACCATAACGGTTATCAAAGAGATATTTACAGTAGGAATCGTTTACTGCAATCATAGGGAATGTCAATTGTTTAGCGTTCTCTAATGCATATAGACGATGTACACCTGTTGTAGTTTCTTCACTACCACCTAACAAACGTTCTTTTGCATCTTGGCGTGTTGTGTGCAACAAGTTTACCAAGTCACCACCATCATCGATAATAATGTGTGGTTTATGATCAAGAGCCTTGTTAAGGAAGTTGAAATATTCTTCCTCAGTACAATCATACCAAGCATATACAGTTAGGCCCATATCAACGAGACCAGCCGCAACATCATCTTGCGTAGATAATGGATTGGAGCCAGTTACAATAACATCAGCGCCACCGCGTTTTAATACAGTAGCTAAATATGCTGTTTTTGCTTCCAAGTGAACACTTACAACAATAGTTTGACCTTTGAAAGTTTGTTCTGCTTCAAAACGATCGCCCAAGGTATTCAATGTAGGCATAAAGTTAGAAAC
>PVML01019029.1_pt1 | contig 11093 bp, 5 predicted proteins | sample 1853371 | NCBI WGS metagenome assembly PVML01 (sample SAMN08533508, study PRJNA380276) | Human gut metagenome, whole genome shotgun sequencing project. | isolation source: participant 1, chromium library | host: Homo sapiens | collected 2017 | reverse complement strand
GATGGGGGCAGTGAAGACAGGAGCACTTATCGTCGTAGAGCAGGCAATCATGCTGACAGAATACGAGAGTACCGGAATCGCGCTGGACTGTATTGTATCACCGCAGGTATTGATCAATATTTTTGAACACAACACACCACTTCATGATGGCGCGATCATTGTCCGTGGAGACAGGATCGTATCAGCGACCTGCTATCTTCCACTGTCAGACAATATGGGAATCAGTAAGGAGCTGGGGACCAGACATCGTGCAGCAGTCGGAATGAGTGAGGTGAGTGATGCTCTGATCGTCACCGTATCAGAAGAGACCGGGTATGTATCTGTAGCGATGGGCGGACAGCTTGTGCGCAATGTTACACCGGAATATCTGAAAAAACGTCTGGAATCTATCAGTAAGAAGAGTGTGGAGATCGGACGTTTGAAAAAAATATGGAAAGGATGGAGATCGCATGAAAAGGGCGTTGACTAAAAACTGGGGTCTTAAGTTGTTGGCATTTGTATTCTCTGTCCTTTTATGGATAATTGTTATGAATATTGAAGATCCGGTGGACGAACGGACATTTTCTGGAATCCAGGTGACAGTGACACATCCGGAAATCGTAACAAATCCGGGCAATACATATCAGATTCTGGATGACAGCAGGACGGTATCCGTAACAGTAAAGGCAAAACGTTCTATTTTAAATAAAATTAAAACTGATGATATCAGGGCAACAGCGGATATGAAGAATCTGGATGTCAGAACCAGATCCCTGATCCCAATCGATATATCGATCCCTTCTTATGCAGGAAGGTTTGAGGCAACTGCCAACCCGATCAATCTGCGAGTAAGCATTGAACTTGGAAAATCAGAGACTTTCCCGATCACTGTAACCAGTTCGGGAACACCGAGAGACGGATATCAGGTGGGTGAGCTGAAAGCAAATCCGGAGAAGATTAAGATCAGCGGGCCAGAATCAGTAATCGATTCAATCGACAAGGTGGTAGCACTTGTCGATGTTTCAGGACAGTCTAAAGATGAGGAAAAAGAAGCAGAGCTGATTCTTTATGATAACAATGGAAAGATCATAGATTCGACACAGATTGAGAATAACCTGGGAGACGAAGGACTGAAGGTAAAAATCACCATGCTTCAGACAAAGAGTATTCCGGTAGAATTTGATACTTCACTGATCGGTACTGCGAGCGGATATCATTTCAGCGGAATCAGTATCCAGCCGGAAAGCATTCAGATCGTAGGCACAGAGGAACAACTGGAAACGGTGGATTCTATTGAAATTCCGGCAGAAGAGCTGGCAGAAGATGGTCTGGACCAGACAATAGAGAAGACAGTAGATATCGCCAATTATCTTCCGTACTGGGCAAAGACAGACCAGGACAGCGCAGGAGGCGTACCGATCGTTATAAAGATCCAGGTAGAGAAATTCGGAACTAAGACAGTCGAATTCCCATACAATTCCATTGCGCTGCTGAATGCACCAAAGGATTACAAGGTGTCATATGCAGAACAGGGCGATCTGGAAATTGTTGTGCGTGGTTCTAAAGAGGATCTGGATGATTTTACTCTTGAAAAAGGAAACGTGTCAATCAATCTGAACGATTGCAAGACAGCGGGAACCTATAATGTTCCGATCCAGGTTACACTTCCTGACGGAATTGAACTTGAGGATACGATCAATGTACAGATCACATTGACAAAGAGCAGTGGAGGAGAAAATGATCAGTAAAAAGGTAACGATCAAAAATCCGACGGGATTACATTTGAGACCGGCAGGACTTTTCTGCAAGATGGCACTGGAATATGAAAGTAAGATCACTTTTCATTACCGGGATACGGAAGGGAACGCGAAAAGTGTTCTGAGCGTACTTGGTGCATGCATTAAGTCCGGAGATACGATTGAGATCGTGTGTGAGGGAAAAGATGAAGAGAAGGCACTTGAAGCGATGGTAGAACTGGTGGAGAGTGGGATTGGAGAATAGCAGGAAAAGCGAATCAGGAGGTATAGAAAAGATGAGCAAAGCTACATTAGTTGTTATGGCAGCAGGAATTGGCAGCCGCTTTGGAGGCGGAATCAAGCAGCTGGAGCCGGTAGGACCAAATGGTGAAATTATCATGGACTATTCAATCTATGATGCAATGGAAGCCGGATTTGATAAAGTGGTATTTGTCATCCGAAAGGATCTGGAAAAGGACTTTCGTGAGATCATCGGTAACCGGATTGAAAAGAAAGTTGAAGTTGCATATGCATTCCAGGAAGTTGATGATATTCCGGAAGCATTTAAAGAAAAATTTGCAGAAAGAACGAAACCATGGGGAACCGGTCAGGCAATTCTCTGTTGTAAGGATGTGGTAAAAGAACCATTCCTGGTAATCAATGCGGATGATTATTATGGAAAAGAAGCTTATGTGGAAGCATTCAAAGAACTGACAACACCAGAAAAGCAGGCGGATAAAATGCAGATCAGCATGGTTGGATTCGTACTGAAGAACACATTAAGTGAAAATGGCGGAGTAACCCGTGGCGTGTGCAAGGTTGATGCGAATCAGATGCTTACGGAAATCGTAGAGACATCCAATATCATCAAGACACAGGCAGGTGCAGCAGTTGCAACAGATGGAAAAGAGACACCAATCGATGCAGACACACCGGTTTCCATGAATATGTGGGGACTCACACCAGAATTCTTTGAGATCCTCGAAAAAGGATTCGCAGAATTTGTGGCAGCACAGGAAGAAGGCAATCTGAAAGGGGAGTATCTGCTTCCAACGATTATCGGAGATCTTCTGAAAGAAGGAAAAGTCGAAGTAAAAGTGCTGAAATCACATGATAAGTGGTTCGGGGTGACTTATAAAGAAGATAAAGAACTGGTTGTGAATGAAGTGAAGGCGCTGGTTGAAAAGGGATTGTATCCGGAGAAGTAAATAGTGTGAGATACAGGAAAGGGTGAGCCACATGATTGGTAATTGTGGGGCTTGCCTTTTTATGAAATATGAGGGTATGGGAAAGGAAAAAAATGAGAGTAAGGCAGAGAATTATTGTAGCTTTATTGATTCTTGCAATGGGAACAATGAATGTAGGAACATTGTCAGTATATGCGACAGAGACAGAGAACCAGAATGTGATAAAAGAAGAAAAAACAAAGCCGGAAAGTGAAGAAAAAGATGAGGAAAAACCTGTACAGAAAACTGAGGCAGACGAATCAACCGTGGACGGGTCAATAGAAGGAGGATCAATGGCGGATGAACCGGCAGTAGATGAGCCGACAGAGGATGAATCTACTACCGATGAAGCAACGGGAGAGAATCCAGAGACTATACCAGAGGAAAAAACAACAGAAATTGCTCCAGAACAGCAAGGGGAAAAACAAGATGATAAAAAAGAAGTGGAACTTGTTAGTGGAGTATACAAAATTCAGTTAGAAGCTAATAAGAACTATGTATTGGATGTAGCGGGAGGAAGCACTGCAAATGAGGCAAATGTCCAGATTTACGCCAATAATGAAACAGATGCACAAAAATGGTATATTACAAAGGCGGAAGATGGATGGTATCGGATAAAAAATGTGCAATCTGGAAAATTGCTTTCCAGCAAATCTAAAGAAGCAAAAATTGGTGAAAATATTAACCAGAATCAGCAACAGGAATCATTTGGTCAACGATACAAGTTTTATGAGACGGGAAGTGGAAGCTGTTACATTACCACGGAGAGTGGAACTGTACTGGATGTATCAGCAGGAAGAATTGCAAATTCATCCAATGTGCAACTCTATGGATTAAATAAAACGGTTGCACAAAAATGGTGTTTTGCGAAAGCAAGATCGACATTTGGTGAAGATGCAGAGAAGCAGATTGCAGATGGTTATTATACGATCAATATGAAAACGGCAGGTAACTTGGGTTTTGATGTCGCAAATTACAGTAATGCAAACGGTGGAAATGTACAGTTGTGGGGACAAACACCGAATGCGGCACAGATTTTCTATATTAGTAAAAATGAAGATGGCTGGTATACAATCAAGAATTTTGCGTCAGGGAAAGTGTTGGATGTGTCAGCAGGGAAAAATGCAAATGGAACAAATATCCAACAATGGGATGCAAACGGAACGGCAGCACAGAAATTTAAGTTTTACGAAGATGCACAAGGAAGAATCCGAATCTTATCTGCAATCGGAAGCAGAAAAGTTCTTGATATCAGTGCCGGAAAATTGAAGAATGGCGGTAATGTACAAATTTATACATATAATGGAAGCAATGCACAGAATTTTGTGATCGAATCCTGGAAGGCACCAGGAAATTACAAGGCAATACAAGCTGGAAATTATCGCCTTTATCCGGCAGCAGCATCAGGTCTTAGCATAGATGTTCAGAGTGCATCAAATAGTGACGGCGGTAATGTACAGATTTATTCGACAAATGGTACGGGGGCACAAGAATGGAAAATTATTCCTAACGGAGAATGGTATTATCTGAAAAATGTAAATTCAGGCAAAGTCCTGGATGTTAAAAATGGTTCGGGAGCATCCGGAGTAAATTTGCAGCAATGGTCAACAAATGGTGGCGCGGGTCAGTTGTTTCGTTTCTATGAGAATGGGAATGGCAGATACTATATTATGGCAAAGACGGGAAGAGTAATTGACTGCGCAGGCGGTAGTCTGAAAAGCGGAATCAATCTTCAGATCTACGCATTCAACGGAACAGCGGCACAGCAGTGGATGATCGAAAAGGTTGTATTATCTGTATCTCAGATTGCTAATATTGCAGATGGATATTATTTGTTCAAGTCCGGAGATTTGTGTATGGAAGTTACAGATGCTTCTAAGGACAATCAGGCAAATGTTGGACTTGGAACTGCAAATGAGGGAGAACACCAGATTTTTAAGATCACAAATAAAGGAAATAACTGGTATGAAGTTGAGAATCTTAATAGTGGAAAGGTTTTGGATGTAACAAATGGAAGCAATGCAGATAAAACGAATTTGCAGCAGGTTGATGCAAATGGAAGTATGGCACAGCGATTCAGATTTTATTCGGCAGGAACCGGAAACTATTATTTGAAATCACAGCTTGGAACGATGATTACTGCGGATAAAGAAAATGCCAATATTTATCTTGGAAATGCAGTACTTTCAAATGAACAGAAATGGCAGATGAAACGGGTTATCCCAAAAGGAGTAGAAATTAGTGTATCGAATGGTAATTATCGGATTTTCAGTTCATTAGCTAACCGAATGGTCCTGGATATATCGAACGGAAGCAGAAATAATGGGGCAAATGTACAGATATGGTCAGATAATGGTACGATGGCTCAGAGCTTTTATATCAGTAAAGAAAGTGATGGATGGTATAACATTAAAAATAATAGTTCAGGAAAATATCTGGATGTAGATAATGGAAATGAAGCATCGGGAACGAATTTAAAACAGTGGCAAAAAAATGGAAGTTCTGCACAGAAATTCAAATTTTACGATGCCGGTGATGGTAAAATAATGATCAGGTCAAAACTTGGGACTTACATTGATGTGTCAGGAGGAAATTGCTACAATGGTGCAAATGTATGGCTTTATCAGGAAAATGGATCTAATGCTCAGGTCTGGAGCTTGAAGAAGGCATATACAAAACAAACATTAGACAGTACGCTTGGAGTTAGTGGAAGGACAATTCAGGAAGAACTGGCGGCACATGTAAATGACAGATACTATTTAGGGACACATTATTGTGGAGAATACACGATTCCCGACCGATGTATGCATCCAAATGGATCGCCAGGATATAACAATTATACAGGACTTAACTGCACAGGATTTATTGCATTTGTTGTAGGAAAATGTGGTGGAGATCTTGGAATGATTGCAAGAATGGGACGAAATGGTGGATATACAAATGGTTCTAACTGGTATAAATATCTGAAATCTGTTAATGTAGAGTGTTATGCGTACAATTCTATTGCTGAATTACTCCGAAATGGACGTGCGGAAAAAGGTGATATTATGTATAAAGAACCAAAAAACTGGAACTGGGGAGAAGACTGTCACCTTGCATTTTTCTGGGGAGACACAGCATGGGATAATAAATTCTGGCATTCGCTGGAAGATGGAAATCAAATTTCACCACTTCAGGTCGAAAATTATGCAAATACATATTATTTAATTAAGACAAGAAAATAGACAAAAATTGTGAACTATTGTATAATAGATAAAATTAAGAAAGGAGGTGTGAGATGAGAAAAGTATTGGTATTTGTAATGGCATTGAGTCTAAGTGTTATGCTCTTGGGATGCAGTGGTACAGATACTTCAAAAGAAGCAAAAGATACGACGCAGGATACCAGCCAGGAGGACAAGCAAGATACCAGTCAGGAAAAGGCAGAACCAACGCAGGACAAAACAGAACAAAAGGATGAGCAAGTGGAAGAAAATGACAGCAAAGAAGAAGACAGCGGAGACCATGAAGCTCAGGATCAGATTCTGAAATTATATTATATATCCGACAGTGAAGAAATCGAATGCGCAGAGATCAGAACAAATCTGCTCCAGACAACAGATATCTGGAACGGCTTAATAGGGGAAGGCGTTCTTAGCAGTGAATGCAAGATGAACAGCTGCAATGTTGATCAGGAACAGAAAACAATCGATCTTGATGTGGATTCCGGAACTGGTTCTTACATCAGAAGCATGGGGACGACAGGAGAAGAACAAATACTCACATGTATTAAAAATTCTTTCCTGAAAACATACGAATGTGAACGATTGAAGATCACGGAGAATGGTCAACCTTTAGAGACCGGACATACCGTACTTAAAGGATACATGACAGCAGATGAGTAAGAGAAGAGGAGTATAAAATGAAGAACTGGTTGAAAAAATGCAGTGTGGCATTGCTGGTCTTATCAATGATTGGCACGACAATGCCGGTATATGCGGCGGATGCGCCAGCTGCAAAAACACAGACGACAACAGAGGACCAGACAGAAGAGCAGAAGTCTGAAGTACAGGCAGAAGAACCACAGGTAGAAGAACCACAGCAGCAGGAACAAACTTCAGAAGAACAACAATCAGTTGATGAAAATGTTGAAGGGGAACAGGATGTTCAGGAGCAGAAAGCGCCAGAGCAGGAAACGACAGAACAGGAAGCCCAACCAGAAGAAAGCAGCATGAATTATGCTTATGTGGAAAGTCCATATCTGCAGACACCGGAGACACAGCGAATTGTTGTATCCTGGGGAACAGAAGACGAGTACATAGAGCAGATGGTACTTCATGTACGAAAAGATGATGATACCTGGGAAGACTGGTGTATCAGTAGATCGGAAGGAAATCTGTATCTGTTTGAAAAGTATTACGAAGATGAGTATCAGAGTGGAACCTATGAAGTTGTTTCCATCAGTGTAACAGAAAATGGAGAAACTACAGATTATGCGCTTGCAGACCTTAAGATGGAAGCGAAGTTCGGAGTTAATCAGGAATATGATGGCATCGATGAGCTTCAGCCGGTTGATGAAGAACAGGAAGAAGCGGCAGCGGAAGATGCAGTTGGTATTTCGGTTTCTACATTGAATGAAGATGGAACAATCGAAGAACAGAACAGTATCGAGGATGCACTTGATGCAGCACGAACTGATGTTCTCACATCAACCCCGGCGATGATGTCACTTGATGATGATTCTGGAATCAGTACACAGGCTGCAAGATCTGGAAAAATTGTTGTGGCGCTGGATCCGGGGCATGATGACCGGGATGCAGGAGCGAGCTACTACGGATTAAAAGAGGAAGTACTTACATTAAAGATTGCAAATTATTGTAAGGAAGAACTTGAAAAATATGCCGGAGTAGAGGTGTACATGACAAGAACATCTTCGAAGTGTCCTTATCCGAATGCATCACCGGCAGGTGGCTGTATTACGGCGAGAGCAAATGCAGCAGCAAAAGCCGGGGCGAAGATATTTGTCAGTTTCCATTTGAATGCTGGATCAGCAGCGGCAAAAGGTGCTGAGGTTATTATTCCGAACTATAACTGGCAATCAGATGTAGGTGCACAGGGAAGAGAACTTGCAACCAAAATTTTGAATGAACTTTCATCAATCGGATTGTATAATCGTGGATTGTACTATAAAACGGGAACAGATCCGGAGTACAAATATCCGGATGGTTCACTGGAAGACTGGTTTACGGTTCAGGTTGCAAACAAGTACAACGGAATTCCGGGAATTATCGTTGAGCATGCTTTTCTTACAAACAGTGGAGATGTCAATAACTTCTTAAATAATGAAGCAGGTCTGAAAAAACTTGGTGTTGCGGATGCAACAGGAATTGCAAAATATCTGGGACTTGCCAAGACTGGTGAAAGAGTAAATGTTGCGGAAGGTACATATGTATTTAGCAGTGCGTTGAATGCGAATAAGGTTCTTTCAATTCAGAATGGTGGATTTGCAGATCAGACAGCAGCAGTGCTGAATGATAAAAAAGATACATCAGGACAGAGATTTGAGGTCAGAAGTGCTGGAAATGGGTATTACACGATTACGGCAGAACATTCAGGAAAGGTATTGGATGTGTCGGGAGGCTCGACGGCATCGGGAGCAACGGTACAGCAATATACGTCTAATGGAACGAATGCACAGCTATGGTATTTTACAAATGCTGGAAATGGGTATTATACGATTCATTCAGTATTAGGTACATGTTTGGATGTGTGGTCGGCTAATACAGCAAACGGAACGATGATAGACTGCTATGCGTATAATGGGACAAATGCACAGAAGTGGAAACTTACAAAGACGGAGTCGAAACCATTGGAAAATGGTACATATTCGATTACAAACCCATCAACAAATAAAGTGTTGAGTGTGGACGGAAGTTCTACAGCGGATGGCGCAAATGTATATGTAACAGGGAATCAAAACTTATCATCACAAAGATTTGAACTGACTTATGTTAGTAATGGATACTATAAAATTCTTGCAGAACATTCAGAAAAGTCATTGGATATTCCAGCAGGGAATAGTGCGTCAGAAGTGAATTTGCAACAATATAGTTGGAATGGAAGTAATGCACAGCTATGGAAATTTGTGAAATTGTCTGATGGCAGTTATTATTTACGGTCAAAGTTGGGAACGGTAATTGGAGTACAGACTTCTTCAACAAATGTAAATATGCAGTTGGCGAACCAATCCAATGCACAGAAGTGGAAGATTATTAAGGCAGAGTATAAACCATTTGATAATGGAGAATATACCATTCGAAGTGTATCGAATACTTCTTTGACGCTTACAGAAAATAATGGAAATATCCAATTAGGATCATATGCTGGGAATTCAAAACAAAAATTTAAACTTACATATGTTAGTGATGGATATTATAAAATTATTGAAAGTGCAACAGGAAAAGCATTAGATATATGCAATGGAAGCAGCAGTAATGGTGCAAATTTGCAGACGTATTCATGGAATGGGACGAATGCACAGCTATGGAAATTCATAAACATGGGGAATGGCAGTTATTATATTCGTTCTAAACTAGGAACTGTAATTGATGTTACAAATGGATCTATTCAAACCGGAACTAATATTCAGATGTATACATTGAATTATAGCAATGCACAGAAGTGGACATTGAAATCAACTGCGGTGAAGGCTGAAAGTATTGAAGAAGGAACATATACCATTCAGGCAGCAGCAAATACAAATTATGTATTGGATATTGCTGGAGGATCTACATCAGATGGTGGAAATGTTCAGATCTATTCTAAGAACAATACTTTAGCACAGAATTTTGTAGTTACATCGGTTGGTAATGGATATTATAAAATTGCTTGCGAAGGAACGGGAAAAGTATTAGATGTATCAGGCGGTTCATCTGCCAATGGAACGAATATACAGCAGTATAAATGGAATGGATCGGCGGCGCAATGCTGGAGATTTATAGATGCAGGTAATGGCAGTTATTATATTCAATCTAAGTTAGGTACAGTGTTGGATATAGTAAGCGGTGCAATTTATGCTGGTAATAATGTTCAGACGTATATGTTGAACGAAACAAATGCCCAGAAATGGAAGCTTAGCAAATTAAACTATGCTGATATTGCAGAAGGAACATATACAATTCAAACAGCACTTTCTACAAATAAAGTGTTGGATATTTCAGGTGGATCCGTTGACAATAGTGCAAATGTTCAGATCTATGATAAAAATGGCACAACAGCACAGAATTTTGTTGTCAAGAAATTAGCGGATCATGAATATCAGATTACCTGTGAAAACTCTGGAAAAGCATTAGATGTAGCAGGTGGTTCAGCGAGTGCAGGAACAAATGTATGGCAATATAATAAGAATAATTCAAATGCACAAAGATGGAGATTCATAGATGTTGGAAATGGCTATTATTATATTGTATCTAAATTAGGAACTGTTTTGGATGTGAGTGGTGCCAGTACTGCAAACGGAGCAAATGTACAGACTTATACATTAAATAAATCGAATGCCCAGAAATGGAAACTAAGTGAAGTGAAATATGCAACTCCAGAAGAAGGGACATATACAATTTCTACAGCATTATCGACAAATAAAGTATTGGATATAGCAAGTGGATCGACAAATGATGGTGCCAATGTTCAGCTATATGAAAAAAATGGAACAACAGCACAAAAGTTTGTGATTAAGAAGGTATCAGATTATGAATATCAGATTACTTGTCAAAAATCTGGGAAGGCATTGGATGTAGCAGGTGCATCAGCAAATGCTGGTACAAATGTATGGCAGTATAGTAAGAACAATTCAGAAGCTCAGAAGTGGAGATTTGTAGATGCAGGAAATGGATATTATTACATTATATCTAATTTAGGAACAGCATTAGATGTAAACGCAGCAGGAATAGCGAATGGAACGAATGTACAAGCCTATACATGGAATAAATCGAGTGCTCAGAAATGGAAACTGGTAGATGCTTCAAATGATGATAACAGTACAGGGTTATACAGCATTATGGGAAATTCTTCCGTTACGTCAACACAGATGTCTAACTATTTTACAGCAAAAGGTGGTAAATATCCATATTCGGGAAACAGTGTTGCACCAACTATTAAGGATTTCTGTCAGATTT
>PVML01004961.1_pt1 | contig 11155 bp, 9 predicted proteins | sample 1853371 | NCBI WGS metagenome assembly PVML01 (sample SAMN08533508, study PRJNA380276) | Human gut metagenome, whole genome shotgun sequencing project. | isolation source: participant 1, chromium library | host: Homo sapiens | collected 2017 | reverse complement strand
AGACCTTTATCTCCTTCGGCCCGTTAAAGACCGCTTTGGTGGTGATCATCAGCATCGCGGTGGCGGAGCGTTCCGGCCTGTTGTCCGCGTTTGTGCGCCGGGTTCTGCTGGGGGCCTCGCCCACCTGGATGATGCTCATAATCGCTTTTATCGCGGTCAACGGCAATCTTTTGGCGGACGTGGCCGTTGTGGTGCTGCCGCCGCTCTCCGGCGCGATTTTCGCCGCCATGGGCTTTAACCCCTGGCTGGGAATCACCCTCTCCTACATCGGAGCAACGGCTGCCAATTCAGCCAGTATTGTGATCACCAGCACGGACATCAACCTGGCCGCCGTGACCCAGCAGATCACCGGGAACCTGGGGATCAACGCCCCGGTCAATCCGCTGATGAACTGGTATTTTATCATGGCCAGCACGTTCGTCATCACGATCACCATGGTGGTGGTCAGCAAAACCATCATGAAGAACAAGCTTCCGCTGCGGGACCCAAACGCCAATTTGACCGGAGGGGGGAGCACGCTGATCTCAGACAGCCAGCTGACGCCGGCCGAGCTGAAGGGCCTGCGGGCCGCGGGGATTTTTTCGCTGGTTTATTTCGCCCTTCTGGCCGTTATGACCATTCCGTCCGGCGGTATTCTCCGGTCTTCGGAGGGCACGATTCTGCCCGCGTCGCCGTTTTTGAACGGTCTGGTGATGATCATAACCCTGTACTTCATTTTCGCCGGTATCATTTACGGCAAGGTGTCGGGAGGCCTGAAAAGCCTTCAGGACCTGCCGGATATGATGGCGAAAGGAATCACGGATGTGTCCGGGTTCATCGTCATTATCCTCAGCGCCAGCATCATGATTCAGGTGTTCTCGGACAGCCACATCGGCGATATGATCGGCGCTGCCGGCGGGCAGTTCCTCAAAGACTTTAACATCGGGCCCACCGCCGCGCTGGTGGGGCTGATCCTGATCACCATGTTTTCCAACCTGTTTGTGATCAGCGGACTGACCAAATGGCTTCTGTTCGCTCCGGTATTCATCCCGCTGTTCGCCTCCATCGGAGTGTCTCCTGCGGTGATCCAGATGACCTACCGGATCGGCGACGCCATCACCAACTCGATCTGCCCCATGAACGCCATGCTGGGCGCAATTATCGGTTATTATACGCTCTGGAAGCCAAAGGGATATGGTAAGGTGGGCCTGGGAACCATTATGGTTCTGGCTCTGCCCTACACGATGGCCATCGCCGTGGTGCTGATCCTGCAGTTTCTGGTCTGGATGCTGTTTGGGCTTCCTCTGGGACCAGGCGCCGGTGCTTTTATGTAAATAATCATTGCTGTGAAATGGAGGAATCTATGTCTTTCAAAAATAATACCATCATTGAGACGCGTGTACTTGAGGTCCGGGAGCTTGGGGGGCCGGGAAAACGGCGATGGAGGGAAATTCTGGTGGAATACCCGGAGATTTCATTCGGGCCCGGACAGTTTGTCATGATCCGAAAGGATTGCGGCCCGACCTGCTGGGCTTATCCCTACATGCTCCAGAGAAGCACAGACCGGGGATTTACGGTCTGCGCAGCAGAGAATTCATCCCTGTATGAGGCGGAGGCCGGCACCCCGCTGGTCGTCTGGGGAGCCAATGGCCGCGCGGTGCAGCCGGGCGTGGATACAGTAGTTCTGTCCCAGTCCGCCACATTGTTTCTCGCCGCGCCGTTTTTGGAAGCGGAGCCCCGGTGCAGGCAGATTGTGCTGTGCGATCCGGCGGACAGGGATTTTCTGGAAAGCAGTCCGTCCATACTCCCGGTGGAATCGGTGGAGGAGATGGCGCGGGAGCTGGAACTGGTCCGGCCCGGCGCTGTGGTGGCTGCGCTCAACGTCTCCGTCCTGCTGGAGCTTGCGGCTGCCTGGAACCGGCCCCAAAATCTGCCCTTTGACGTGTTTGCCGCCACCAAGATCAGCTGCGGGGTGGGAGGCTGCAAGAGCTGTTACCTGCACAGCCGGTCCATCCGGCTGGGAATACCCGTGTGCTGCAGCGGTCCTTATCTGCCTTATGAGCGGGTGGACTTTGAGATGGACTGCCGCTGTTTTCACACATTTGAATAGACAGGGGGAACGATATGGCTGATTTAACAGTTCGCATTCCCGTAGGAAAACGGGAACTATGTTTTAAAAATCCGATCATGCCGGCCGCCGCCGGGCTGGGCGATCTGATCGAATACGGAAAATACTATGATTTGAGCCTCCTTGGCGCGCTGATGCCCAATTCCATCATGCTGGAGAGCGGATCAGTCTCCAGAGCCAGGAAGCTCTACGGCGCGGAGTACGGCTACATCACCTCCCTGGGCAGCAACAGCCTGGGTGTGATGGAATATGTGAAAAAAATCGCCGTGCATTTGCCCTGGCGGGAATCCCCGCTGATTTTGAACCTGAAGGCCGAGGACCTGGAGGGGCTGGTGCGGCTGGCCGGTACCGCGTCTGGCTGCCGGGAGGTGGCGGGAATTGAGATTAATATGAACTGTCCGTATTCCATGGCGGCCACGGACCCGCGCCAGTATTGGCGGGATTACGGGTGGCTGCGGGAAATGATCCGGGGTGTTCGGGAGGCCGCTGGCGAGAAGCTTTTAATAATCAAGGTGCCCACCACTATGGTGGATGTGGAGGACATCGCCGCCATTGTCAAGGAATGCGGGGCGGACGGCTTTACCTCTTTTGGGGCGCTGACCGGCTGTGCCATCGACGTGCGCACCCGTGAATTCCGCTGCGGAAACAGCGGCAGCGGCGGCTACTGCGGTCCGGGACTCAAACCCCTGGCTCTGTGGAGCTGCAGCCGGGTTCATAAGGCCGTGGACATTCCTATTTTCAGCGCCGGAGGCGTGACGAACGCCGACGATGTGATCGAGCACATCATGGCCGGCGCCTGGATGGTGCAGGTGGGTTCCGCCAATCTGACCAGACCGGATTTCATGCCCCGTCTGATCGAATCCCTGGACCGGCGTCTGGATGAGCTGGGAATCCGCTCTCTGGATGAGATACGGGGCTGTGTAAAACCGCATTAACCGTTTTTTAGGACCGCTGCCCGGTTTGCCGGAGCAGCGGTTTCAATATTTTAGGGTTTCCTAATAAAAATGTCACAATTTTATCACATTTCACTGATAAACTTAATCCCATAATCGGAACATATGAGAACGTTCAGAGAGAGGGGTGCGTGTTTTGTACGAGAATGGACAGCAGTATGAAAATGGAATGAATTACAGCCAGGGCCCGCAGCAGGGCCCGGGTTCTTACAATAACCCAGGGAGCGGAGCGCCGCAGCCGGGCGGGCCGTCCAGGCCGCCCCGCAGGAAGAAGGGGGGAGCGGTCAAACGAGTGGCCGGCCTGATCGCCGGTGCAATCCTGTTCGGCGGCGTGTCGGGCGCCACCATGGTGGGCGTGAATATGGCGGCCGCCAGTTTTCTGCCCCAGACTGTGTCCGCGCCTGAGGGAACTGCGAGCACGGATGAGCAGAAGGCCCAGGAGACCCAGACGCCCGGCCAGGACAACGGGAATCTTGAGAATATCCAGCCTCCGGCTGGGAAATTTTATGGCAACGGCGGAGGCCCCTACAACTCCGGCGGGGTGGACGTGTCCTCCATCGTGGAGGAGGCTATGCCCTCTGTGGTGGCGATCACCAGCCTGATGGAGTATCAGAGTAATGATCCCTACTCCTGGTTTTTCGGAGGCGGCGGTACGCAGACTTACGAGGTGCCCAGCAGCGGCTCCGGCATCATCGTGGGGGAGAATGACAAGGAGCTGCTGATTGTGACCAACAACCATGTGGTGGCGGACTCCAAGGAGCTTAAGGTGGCGTTCATCGACGACGAGGTGGTGGAAGCGGTTGTCAAGGGCACGGATTCCGACTCGGATCTGGCTGTCATTGCGGTGTCGCTAGAAAATATTCCGGAGGAGACGCAAAGCAAGGTCCGGGTGGCGAAGCTTGGAGATTCCGACGCCCTCAAAGTGGGGCAGGGCGTGATCGCCATCGGCAACGCCCTGGGCTACGGCCAGTCGGTGACCGTAGGCTATGTGAGCGCGCTGAACCGCGAGGTGCGCACCTCGGAGAACAACACCAGGACGCTTTTGCAGACGGATGCGGCTATCAACCCCGGCAACAGCGGCGGCGCTCTGGTAAACATGAAGGGCGAGGTGGTCGGTATCAACGCGGCCAAGTACGCCTCCACCGAGGTGGAGGGCATCGGTTATGCGATTCCCATTTCCAAGGCTGAGGGTATCATCGGCGATCTGATGAACAAAAAGACTCAGACCCAGGTGGCCGAGGAGAAAAGGGGATATCTGGGAATTCAGGGGATTGCCGTGGACGCGGATACCGCAAAGGCTTTAGGGATGCCCGAGGGCGTGTATATTTACAAGATCCTGGAGGATGGGGCTGCGGCCGGCTCCGGGCTGTTTGAGAAGGACATTATCACCAAGTTTGACGGCCAGTCGGTGAAAACTATGGCGGATTTGCAGGAGGTCCTGGCATCCTATGAGGTAGGAGAGACGGTGAACCTGACGGTGCAGTCGTTGCAGGACGGACAGTATGTGGAGCACAAGGTGCCGGTCACCCTGGCTCCAATGCCGGCGAATGAGCCGTAGGACCGTTCCATTTATTGAAAATGCTTCCTCTTGTTAGGGGAGGCATTTTGTTATATACTAAGAGGAACGGAGACTCTATTTTTGAGAAGCAGAGAGGAGAAATACTTTGGGAGAGAGCGATAAGAACCAGGATGAGATAAAGGAAAATCCCGCCGGTCCGGAGGACAAGGACCAGGCGCGGGATGACGATCAATATGAGAAGGTGTGTTACATATGCCGCAGGCCGGAGAGCAAAGCGGGAACCATGATCTCCATGCCCGGGGGCATGAATCTCTGCCACGACTGCATGCAGAAGGCATTTGACACGGTGACCAAAAGCGGAATGGACCTTTCCAAGCTGCCCGGGATGCCGTATATGAATATGAATCTCAACGAGATGAATTTAAACCAGCCCGGTATGGAGATTCCCAAGAAGCAGAAGATCCGCAAGAAAGCGGACAAACAGCCGGCGCTGTCCATGAAGGATATCCCGGCGCCGCACCAGATCAAGGCCCGGCTGGACGAGTACGTGGTGGGCCAGGAGAAGGCCAAGAAGGTGGTCTCCGTGGCCGTTTACAACCACTACAAGCGCGCGTTCCTGGGCGGGAAGCCCGAGGAGGAGACCGTCTCCGGGCCGGACGAGGAAGTGACCATTGAGAAATCCAACATTCTGATGATCGGCCCCACGGGCAGCGGCAAGACGTATCTGGTGAAAACCCTGGCCCGGCTGCTGGACGTGCCCCTGGCCATCGCAGACGCCACCTCCCTGACAGAGGCGGGGTATATCGGAGACGATATCGAGAGCGTGGTCAGCAAGCTGCTGGCCGCTGCCGACAACGATGTGGCGCGCGCCGAAAAGGGCATCATTTTCATCGACGAGATTGATAAGATCGCCAAGAAGAAGCAGACCAACACCCGGGACGTCAGCGGCGAATCCGTACAGCAGGAGCTGCTCAAGCTGCTGGAGGGCAGCATGGTGGAGGTTCCGGTGGGATCCAACCAGAAGAACGCCATGACGCCCATGGCTACGGTGAATACGGATAATATCCTGTTTATCTGCGGCGGCGCGTTCCCCGATCTGGAGGAGATCATCAAGGAGCGGCTGACCAAAAAGTCCTCCATGGGCTTCGGCGCGGTACTGCGGGACACCTTTGACAAGGATCCCAACCTGCTTAGCTACGTGACCAACGAGGATCTGCGGACCTTTGGCATGATCCCGGAGTTCCTGGGACGCCTGCCCATGACGGTGACCCTTCAGGGGCTGGACCGGGATATGATGGTGCGTATCCTCAGAGAACCGAAGAACGCCATCACCAAGCAGTACGAGAAGCTGCTGGCTATGGACGAGGTCCGGCTGGTGTTTGAGGACGACGCCCTGGACTGGATCGCCGGGGAGGCCATCAAGCGCGGCACGGGCGCCAGAGCGCTGCGGGCCATTCTGGAGGAGTTCATGCTGGATATCATGTATGAGATCCCCAAGGACTCCAACATCGGCTCCGTGGTGGTCACCCGTCCGTACCTGGAGAAGAGCGGCGGACCGTTGATCCGGATGCGAGGCTGACATTCCCCTGTTGACACTCGAACGTTTATATTCGTAAGTTTGTACCCGTACGTTTGTATCTGTAATTTATTACCGCAGATTTATTCCCGCAGATGAAGAAATGTCTGGAACAGATCCAGCGCGCCATACCCCCACTCGCGGTTGGGGTAGGACAGCGCTGGATTTCGTTTTGCTCCCCGGACCAGGTAGGAGCGGATGGCCGCCTCGCTCATGGAGCGGTCGTTTCCCTCCACAAATCCCCAGCTCATCAGGTTGGCCACCGCTCCGGCGGCGTGGGCGGCGGCCACGGAGGTGCCGGTGCGGCGCGTCATGGGCACGGTGTCCGGGGGGCCGGTGAGGGCGGGGCCGTACACATCCACGCCGGGAGCCGCCAGGTCCGGCTTGATCACGTTGGAGAGGGTGTAGCCGCGGCTGGAGTGGATGTAGATGCTGTTGTTGAGATGGTTGTAGGCTCCGATGGTCAGGGGCGACGGAGAGTTTCCGGGCAGCGTGATGGTGTTGTTGGGGCTGGGATTGAGAAACACCGTCTGGTCGGAGATGAAGCTCTCCACAGGCAGCCACATGTGATAGCTCCCGGTGAAAAACTGGGAGTTGTAGACCCGGATGCGCCAGATGCCCACGGTGGGTTCTTCGAACCGCATGAAGATCAGCTGGCGGCCGGTGAGGGCCTCGATCAGCTGGTAATTGACGGTAATCACCGTATCCTCCAGCAGAAAGGGGATGCGGGTCTCATTGCCGGAAATGATGGGGATCCGGCTGATGGCCTCGCCGGTGGGGGAGACGAAGCCCACGGAGTAGGTGTCCGAGTTGGTGGCCCACAGCTCCAGCACGAATCCACGGCGGGATTCCTCCTCCCCCACGCGGATTTCCACATCCTGGTAAGGCTCGTCGGAGGGGATAATGCCCTCGAAGTGATGGGACAGGCCGGTCTCATTTCCTGCGGCAATCACGGCGGAAAAGCCCAGGAAGCGGGTTACGTCCTGGATTGAGGTGCTTAAGGGCGAGAGCCCCTCGTGGCTTCCCATGTTGGAACCCAGGGCGATGAGGATGACCAGGGGCATGCGGTAGCGGTGCGCCATGACCCGCAGATATTTAATGCCCATCATGATGTCGTTTTCCTGAAATGCGGTGGCGTCTTCCCGGATCAGATAGTAGTCCCGGAGGTAGCGCTTGGCCTGCTTCAGTTTGACCACCACCAGGCTGCACTCCGGGGCCGCTCCTGTGAAGGAGTCGTCCGGCAGCGTTCCCCCTGCGGCAATCCCCGCGATAAAGGTACCGTGTCCGTTGGTGTCCCGGGAGGGGACCAGGGACAGCGGATCGTCGGAGGCCAGTGCTTCATTGATCTGCTCTTCGGTGAATTCGGTGCCGTAGGACGCTCCGCTCATGGGAAAATAATCCGGCACGCCGGGGGGAAGCTCATCTGTGTCCTCCGGCAGGGTCTGATCCCAGATTCCCAGTATCCGGGTGGTGCCGTTGGGGTTGCGAAACAGACGGTTGGTGTAGTCGATGCCGGTATCCAGAAAGCCGATCATGGTGCCCGCGCCCTTGTTTGCCAGGGCCGGTGTGTTGAAGGTGGAGAGGATGCCGGAGGCATCCATGCTGGAGGTGTCCAGGGGGGTGAACAGATTGGGGATACTGTAGTAAGCATACTTCTCCAGAGAAAGGGGAAGGATGCTGTTTAGAGGGACGTAAAAGATCGCGTAGTTTTGCGTGACGAATTCCGTGCAGGCCCCGGAGAGCAGAGGGCCGGTGGGGGAGAGCACATTCTGGCTGCTGTAGTTATAGATGAAATCCGCGTAGTCCTCGGAAGCCGGGTTAAAGGGACAGAGTGCCATAAATTGCCTCGCAGTCCGGGCGTTTCTACTATTATATGCGAAATTTTAGAAACGTTTCACTGGACGGTGGGTGGAGAACATAGTAAAATAATGGTAGCGGCTTTGCGAGCCTGGGGATTTGAGGAAAAGGGCGGAGTTTTCGGGCAGGCTAAGGTGCGGATTTTTGTTGGTGATTGTGGGGAGTTTGGATAGTTGCGAAAATATAGGTTGGATTTGAATGGGAAAAGGAGGCGGAGTGATGTACGGTTGGCTGATTGGAGGATTGACGGCTCTGGATTTGGGGATTAAACAGGTGATTGAGGATCAGGAGGATGAGACGTTTCCTCGGGATCTGCCTTGCGCGAAGGGTTGGATCAGGCTGTATAAGAATCATAACAGCGGTTTTCCGTTTGGGGTGCTTAAGCAGAAGCCGGAGCTGGTGAAGGGGATTCCGCTGATGGTGGTGTCCGCGCTGGTGGGGGGACTGGTGGCGCTGATGGAACAGAAGGATTCGGCGGTGGAACGGATTGGGCTGGCGGTGACCATTGGGGGAGCGCTGAGTAATCTGTATGACCGGATTTTTAGAGGGTATGTGGTGGATTATTTTAGTGTGCAGTGGAAGGGACTGAAGAAGGTGGTGTTTAATCTCGGGGATATGTTTATTTTCCTGGGAGCGATGATGATTGCGGGGGCGCAGGTGGTGAAGAGTTTGAGGGGGGAATAAGGAGGATACGGAGTTCCTGGGCGGTGGCTTGGGGGCTCTTTTTTTGAGTGCGCGGGGGGACGCGGGGATACGCGCCGGAACGGGGCGCAAACGGATGAGCGCGCAGGGGTGGAAAACGAAGCACAGGGGCTAAAGCCCGGGGAGGGAGAAAAGCAGGGCACCGGCTCTATTCGCGGAGAAATCCTGAAGGCTTTCTCCGCTCAGGTCGCCTGAAATCGTGTTTTGGAGAACACGATTTCTCCCTGCTTTTCTCCCTCCCCGGACTTAAGCCCCTGCGGTCCGTTTTCCAATCCCCCTGCACACTCATCCGTTTGCACCCCGCTCCGGCGCTGGGGACCGGGCGGGGGAGATAAGGAGGGATGCACGATGGTTTTTTTGAGGGAGAGCGGTATTTTGTGTGGAGACGGGAGTTGCAGTGTGTTTGGGGTTAGCTTAGCATGCCGCCCAGGGTGCCGCCGGCGGCGCAGAGGGCCATGACGGTGAGGGAGCGGTGGATGTCGATGGCGGAGCCGCGGTTCATGAGCCAGGATACGGCGAAGAGGACCAGGAAGTAGAGCAGGCCGGACAGGAGGCCCCAGAAGAAGCGGCGCTGGCGGATGCCTTTGCCGGCGGTGAGGCCGCCAAGGAGGCAGGTGATGAAGTAGATCGCGTAGACCATGATGTTTACCTGTCCCTCTTTCAGGCGCAGCTGGTAGAGGGCGAAGGCCAGCACGGCCAGGAGGATGCCGCTGAGCACGTAGGAGACCAGCAGGGAGCGAAGCATGGGTTTGGCAATTCCGTTTTCCATTTATTTTTCTCCTTTTACAGTTCTTATGGTCCAATATATTCCCCGGGATTGCGGGATATTCGCAATTTCCCGTTGCATGGGCCGCGATCCTGTGTTATAATTTCATGGAATTATATTTTGGAGTGAAAAGAGGAGGTGTCGCTATGAAGCGCGTTAAAACTTTAAATGCCAATACCCTGAAGGATACCATGAAGAAGGGCGGATGTGGCGAGTGCCAGACTTCCTGCCAGTCCGCATGCAAGACCTCTTGCACCGTTGGCAACCAGAGCTGCGAGAATGCAAACCGCTAACATGTACTGAATGTGATTGGTACAGGATTTTGATTGGTCAAAGCCCCTGTGGTCCGCCGGATTATGGGGGTTTTCTCATGTGTGTGAGCGTTGTCGGAACGCTTCGGAAAGAGAGAGTGTATTTGTGATTCATCAATTTTTGAATAATGGTTATCATATCGTGCTGGATGTGAACAGCGGTTCCGTGCATGTGGTGGACCCGGTGGTCTACGACGCGGTGGCGGTGGTTTCGGAGCTGGTGCCGGAGCTGGATCAGCCGGAGAAGCTGGCGGATGAGGTCAAGGTCGAGGTGAGAAGCCGGCTGGCCGGGCGTTATCCCCTGGACGATGTGGAGGAGGCCCTGGAGGATATTCAGGAGCTGATCGATCTGGAACAGCTTTTGACCAGGGATATTTATAAGGATTTTGTAATGGATTTTAAGCGGCGTAAGACTGTGGTCAAGGCGCTGTGCCTGCATATCGCCCACGACTGCAACCTGGCCTGCAAGTATTGCTTTGCGGAGGAAGGGGAGTACCACGGGCGGCGGGCTCTGATGAGCTACGAGGTGGGCAAAAAGGCCCTGGATTTCCTGATCGCCAATTCGGGCAGCAGGGAGCATCTGGAGGTGGACTTCTTCGGGGGCGAGCCGCTGATGAACTGGGATGTGGTGAAGCGCCTGGTGGAGTACGGGCGCTCTAAGGAGGCGGAGTTCCACAAGAAGTTCCGTTTCACCCTGACCACCAACGGCGTGCTGCTGAACGACGAGGTGATGGAGTTCTGCAACCGGGAGATGAGCAATGTGGTGCTGAGCCTGGACGGACGTCCGGAGGTCAACGACAAGATGCGCCCCTTCCGCAACGGCAAGGGCAGCTATGAGCTGATCGTGCCCAAGTTCCAGAAGTTCGCCGAGCTGAGGGATCAGAACAATTATTATGTGCGCGGGACCTTTACCCGCCACAATCTGGATTTTGCGGCGGATGTGCTGCACTACGCGGACCTGGGCTTCAAGCAGATGTCCATGGAGCCGGTGGTGGCTCCGCCGGAGGAGGATTATGCCATCCGTGAGGAGGATATTCCCCAGATTCTGGAAGAATATGACAAGCTTGCATTGGAATACATCAAGCGCAAGAAAGAGGGGAGAGGGTTCAATTTCTTCCACTTTATGCTGGATCTGAATGCCGGTCCCTGTGTGGCCAAGCGTCTGGCGGGCTGCGGCTCCGGCACCGAGTACATGGCCGTGACTCCCTGGGGCGATTTATACCCCTGCCACCAGTTTGTGCGAAATGAAAAGTTCCTGCTGGGAAATGTGGACACCGGCGTTGTGAACACGGAGATTCGGGACGAGTTCAAGATGTGCAATGTGTACGCAAAGGACTAATGTAAGGATTGTTTCGCCCGCTTCT
>PVML01019455.1_pt1 | contig 11166 bp, 12 predicted proteins | sample 1853371 | NCBI WGS metagenome assembly PVML01 (sample SAMN08533508, study PRJNA380276) | Human gut metagenome, whole genome shotgun sequencing project. | isolation source: participant 1, chromium library | host: Homo sapiens | collected 2017 | reverse complement strand
GCTTATTTTTTTGTCAAATTTTTGTTTTTATTATATAGTAATATTTGGTGATATATGTTATAATAATGACAGAGGTGATCATTATGCGTGTAACAACATCAAAATCGAAAAATTCTGAGTCATTTTATATTACACAATCCTATACAAGTGCTCAGGGAAAAAGTACTTCAAAAACAATCCGTAAATTAGGTACTTTGGCTGATTTATCAAAACAACTTCATACGGATCGCGAAGGGGTTCTCGCATGGGCAAATGAACAAGCCCGTCTTGAAACTCTGAAATATAAAAGTGAAAAAGAAGATGCAACTGTTATGATTCCATTCCATTCAAATCGGTTCATGGACTATCATAAACAGAAACTTTTTTCTGGCGGTTATCTTTTTCTTCAATCCATTTATTATGGACTGAAAATGGATTCTATCTGTCGAAAAATCAAAAGCAGGCATAAATTCGAGTATGATCTCAATGCGATTTTGTCAGATTTGATCTATACAAGAGTGTTGGAACCTTCCAGTAAAAGTTCTTCCTTTCGTGCTGCAAAACAATTCCTTGAACCACCAACATATGAACTTCATGATGTATATCGCGCTCTTTCCGTTCTTGCATCAGAAATGGATTTTATTCAATCGGAAGTTTATAAAAACAGTTTTTTCCTCGGAAACAGAAATGATCGGATCCTTTATTATGACTGTACAAACTACTACTTTGAAATTGAACAGGAAGATGGAGACAAGAAATATGGGAAAAGCAAGGAGCATCGTCCCAACCCGATTATCCAAATGGGACTTTTCACAGATGGCGACGGAATCCCTCTAGCATTTTCTCTTTTTCCGGGAAATCAAAATGAGCAGAAATCTTTGAAGCCTTTAGAAACTAAGATTCTTCAACAATTCGGTTGTGAGAAATTTATTTATTGCAGTGATGCCGGGCTTGCTTCCGAAGATAACCGTGTACTCAATCATATGGGACAACGGGCATTTATTGTCACTCAGTCAATCAAAAAGCTGCCTGCTGAAGATCGGGCATGGGCTTTGAACAAAACAGATTTTAAACGATTATCAGATGATAAAGTTGTCGATATTACAAATTTAACAGAAAACGATAAAGAACAGCTTTTCTATAAAGATGAGCCTTTTACAACCAAAAAGTTACATCAACGATTGATCATAACCTACTCCCCTAAATATGCTGCTTACCAAAAAGCTATCCGTGCAGAGCAAATCAGTAGAGCAGAAAAAATGGTTGCAAATGGAACTTTAAAAAAGCAACGCAAAAATCCAAATGATCCTGCTCGATTTGTAAATAAGGTTGCTGTCACAAATGAGGGGGAAAAAGCCACAATCCATTATTATCTTGATCTGGAGAAGATTGCAGAAGAAGAAATGTATGATGGACTTTATGCCATCTGTACAGACCTGCTTGATGATGATGTTGCAGATATTTTAAAAGTAAGTGAAGGAAGATGGCAGATTGAAGATTGTTTTAGAACTATGAAAACTGATTTTGAAGCCAGACCGGTTTATTTAACCCGTAAGGATCGCATTAAAGCACATTTTCTTACTTGTTTTCTTGCATTGCTCCATTTTAGATTATTAAATCGTTCTTTAAAAGGAACTTATACGACCAGCCAATTACTTCACACTTTGAAAGATATAAAGTTTGCTGATGTCGAAGAGCAAGGGTTCATGCCGGTATATGAACGTCATGAAATAACCGATGACCTCCATGAAGCCTGTAGATTCCGAACTGACTATCAATTCATAACAAAACGAAACATGAAAGGAATTCAGAAAAAAAGTAAACGAAGATAAAATATTACTATATTTCGTGTATGTAGCTCAAAGTGCCACAGTCCTTGTATTTACAAGGGTTGCGGCACTTATTTGACTAAACAACTGTCAAAGATGGGAACCAGCTTCAGACGGCTCCCCCCAGGAGAATACGGCATCCATCATCCAGACTCGTATTTACCGATTTGACAGTCTGGATCTGGCCTCAGATGCTGCCAAAACAGCAGCTCCTGTCTGCGACGGCATTCCCGCCGCTTTCTATAAAAAACCGGACACCAGCCACTACTACCTGGTAATCTCCAACAACAACTGCGATGCCCTGGCATTCAGCCGCCTCTGCAATATCCTTGCCGAGTATGGTGAAAAGGTCAAAGCCGAGGCTGCCACAGAGGCCTACTATAAAGAACATTATGAAGTTATCATCCAAAGCAATGCACTGCAGAAGCTGGCATTGCTGTAAATGTCAATTATCACAAAAAACTCCCCTTCACACCGTTTTGGAGTGTCAGGGGAGTTTTTTCATAATTAGGGAATCTAAACGCTGTACCTACTTTATGCCAGAATCTCTACGCTTTACTCTAAGGGTTTCCGATAAAATCCTCCCACAAAATCCTCTGTAGGAATCACATTAACAATAATTCTACCATCCACCTGTTTTAACAAACGAACAATATCATGTACTTCATAGGAAGATACTACAGTATGAAGCAGGCTCATCTTTCTTCCACTATATCCGCCGTGTCCCTCCATTACTGATATCCCATGACGATATTTCGCAACATAGGCCCCAACGACCTCATTCCCCTTTTCAGTTGTAATCTGCAATGTTACTCTTTTAAAGCGATGATAAAAACTATCAATCGTCTTTGTCGAAATAAACTGCAACAGAATAGAATATCCTACATATTTCCATTCTGATAAAACCCCAAAGATGCAAAGCATCAATGCATTAAACCCAAACACATATTGCCAAATAGACTTCCCCACTTTATTGGACACATATAAGGCAATAAAATCCATCCCTCCCGTGGACGCATTCCCTCTTAACGCAATTACCAGAGACAGTCCATAAAGAAACCCTCCAAAACAAATATTTAATAACACATCATTAAACAGCGGTACAACTGGAACTAGTTTTAGGCACAAACTTGTTAACGCCACCTGAATCATAGAGAAAATCACAAATTTTTTTCCCACTTCATGATAACAAATCAGCGCTATTGGGCCATTTAATAGCAGCAGCCACGCTGAAGTAGACACTTCTATCCCCATTAAGCCAGTAGCTCGTTCCAATAAAGACGCTATTCCTGTAAAACCGCCTGGCAAAAGATTAATCGGTGTCAAAAATATCTTCATTGTGCAGGCCTGCAGCAATGCAGATACAGAAACCATAACTCCTGTAAAAATATACCTCTGATATTTATTCCAATTCTCCATTTTTTGTATGTTTTCTATCTCCTTACAAAATCAATTCCTCTTCTTTCCCACTATCGGCCTGCATTTGATTGATATAACAAATTCCTTCCTTAGCACTGTTAATCATCTGTTCTATCATCTCATTTAAATCCATAAATTCCACTCCACCAAGAGCTGTCAGAACCATTGGCAGATTTACTCCTGACACGATATGCACTCGTCTATCCACAAGAAATTCTGTACACAAAGTACAGATGCTCCCCCCCAAAACATCAGCCATAATAATTATCTCATCGTCCAGCTTCCATTGCTCCAGTTTTTCTTCAAGAATTTCTCGAATTTCATCTCTTGTAGTTGTTTCGCACATACAAAGATACAAGATATCTGGCCCTTCTCCCATAATCAGCGCTGCTGATTCAATCAACTCCCTACTTAAAAATCCATGTGATGCTATTACTAAATGTTTCATGTTACTTCTCCTTCCTGGCATTTTTTATAATTTGATAAATAATTCCTATTTCTTCGTCATTTATTTCCACTCCATATTTTCGTTGCATCAGACTAAAAGCCCTTTTAAATCGCTCTATAAATTCTGGATTCTGCTCTTTTATGGACTCCAGATTCTGACAGTTCCTTATTGGCGATGAACGCACCAGGCGTTCCATCATAGCGCTGATATGTATGAAAAGATTCATTTTTAAATTATTCCGATATGTTTCCTGTGTATATCGTTCAAATCTTTCTAAAAAAGCTTCTATATCCTGCATCAATATTCTGGCATCAATAATTGTGATCGAGCCTACCATATTTTCAAGAGAAAAATTTGCCACTAGCCGATTATTTATCTTTTCCCTATGTATAGTAGAAATGCTGTCTCCAAATAAACTGCTTAAACTTCCCTCATCCTCCCCCATAATCAATTTATCGATTGGAATAAATGGAATATCCTGTATCCCCGGATCATCTGTTCCAACAATTGCCAGCAAATTATAGCAGCTTTTCAATTCACGGCAAATTGCCCCATCTTTCAAATGTTCAAAATCCATAGAGCGAATCCGGAGCCATGGAACATCAAAAAAAGAAGCTTCTAAAAGATTTTTAATTTTTTGAGCCGTCCCTTCTCCGCTTATGCAGGTAGTTATAATCAACCGTTTTCTGTTTTCCATAGCATGGATCAATTTCCCCTGCGGAGCATAGCTGTCAAGACCTTCTGACAAAATTTCCATAACCGTCTTGTTTTCCATAATCAATCGGCCAGCCCATATCATCGCCTCCATATTTATATGAATAATGATCCCCAAAGAAGCCTCTGTTCCTCTCAATTCCGCTTCTAACTGCTCCATTATATCCGGATTATCTAAAAATGGCATATCTATAAAAATCAAGATTTCCTGTTCCCGGCACTGTTTCACAATCTCTCTAAGTCTGCAAACCATCAGTTCCCACTCTGCGTCTGTTCCCAGATCTACCGGCTTAAAAACAGTTTTCCCCAACCTTCGATTGCACTGAGCCGCCATGGTATATGCCATAAAGCCGCTCGTACAAGCCAGATATGCCGCCGTTTTATACTCCTGCTGTTCCACACCTCCCATTCTGAAATACAATGTGAAGAAAATCCAATCTTCCAGATGCCTTCTCCCCATTTCTTCCTTTTCCAGATATACTAAAAAATCTTTTGTCTGCCTATATGCATCTCCATAAACAATTTTTAGTTGTTCCAAAAAAGCATGGCAGGCTTTCTGTTCTTCCGGACTCTGAGCAAATTGTTCCTGACTGCTCAACAAATACATAGACGCAACTGTTACGGCTTCATCTGTAAAAACTTTATCCGTAAATAATGAAAACCGGGCACAATACCTTCTGATAATATCCTCATAAAAGCAAATCTTTTTTGCTCCATATACTGCCGCTGAAAAAATAATTGATCTGTATATTGTCCTAACGCCTCTCTCCAATTTTTTTCAAAATCTTTCCAATTACTTTTCCCGCTTTTCACATCATGGTACAAAATTAACTGCTGACGAAAAAAAGAAATGCTTGCCTTATACACTGGATTTGTTTGATGAATCAATCTCCGGGTATCTCCTCCCGGCGAAATCCGAATTTCTTCCATTGCCTCTGATATTTCCCGATTTTTGATCTGGGCAAACAAATAATCCGGATAGCACTCCCTGGTAATATGTATATCCCCCCCTTCACTGTTAAGCAATGCGCTTCCACACATATATTGGATTATATTGATCAACTCCCCCACATTGCCATCATATCGAAATTCCTGCATATCCTGCAGCACCGTCCTACTGACTAAAATCTCCTTCTTCAAAATTCCTGCTTCACGCAAAAAATACTGATATATCATCTGCAATTTTTCTTCGCCCGATCGATCCTTAAGATCTGGAATCTGGACAATAATCGGAATTCTTCTATAAAAGGTCTGAAGCATATAGCTGGAAGCATCCTTATTACTGGCAAAAATGAATCGTACCTTCGATGTTCTCCATCCACTAGTTTCTCCCATCCGCCGGAATACACCCTTATCCATGAAAATAAATAGTTTTTCCTGGCCTTCCGGCGTTAACCTGTGAACTTCATCCATAAAGATAATACCGCCATCCGCCTCCTCCAAAAGACCCTTTTTGTCAGCAACTGCCCCTGTATAGCTCCCTTTCATATATCCAAACAAATTCGATGACAAAAGTTCTGCATTATTGTAATACTGTGCACAATTAAAGGTAAGGAAAGGGGCGTCAGAACTTAAAATCCCCTGGTCAATAGCATAGCGGTAAGCCAGACTGGCTAAATAGCTTTTTCCCACTCCCGTATTTCCCTGAATCAGAAGAGGAAGCCCTGCTGGCGGATATTTTACCGCAATTTTTACCTGTTTAATTACTGATTCCAAGCTACCGTCTGCTCCTGCCATTTCCATAAATATGTTACCATTCCGGTTTTGTTTTAAAGACATCAATTCGTCTAATGATGAAAAAGTACTGGCATAAATTGGCGCATCTAAAATTTCTTCCATAACTTTTCTGTCAAAAAAGCAAACTGGCCTTGAAATAATCTTAATTAAACGCCCTTCCTCTACTAGTTGATTTAAATATCCACTTATTGTGTTCCGTTTCAATTCCATTGTTTGGGCAATAGCTTCTGCTGTATAAGGGACAATTCCCTTTTCTATATCAAATGCTCTAGTAAGCTCTGTCAGATATTCTGAAATCCTGTCTCTTACCATAATGATTTTCCCCCTATAGTATTTATTTAGCAATTTTCATGCCAATAAATTTCCTTTTATTTCTTCAACTTTGCTTCCATAATATGATTCTCTCATCTCTTTTTAGAGAAGATAGTGTCGATTCCGGAGTATGATAGTGTCGATTTTTTTACTTTTGTATCTCCGTTCTCTATACTGTCCAAAAATATTTCCATTTTATCGCTTCTATTATATAATAACAAAAATCAAGGTTCAAAGAATTTTATTAAAAAATCTGTCTCGTTTTTGGCACAAAATATGCTTTAATAAAAAGTGAGTGATCAATACATGTAAAGGAGGATTTACTATGATAACACTTTTAAGAATTGACGATCGCCTTATTCACGGTCAGGTGGCATACGGATGGACCCAGGCCCTGGATGTCAGTGTAATATTGATTGTCAATGACGATGTAGCAACCAACGAAATGCGAAAAATCGCATACAATGTAGGCAAACCCGCTGGCTGTAAACTGTACTTTAGAAATGTTAAAGACGGTATTGATGCTGTAAAAAAACTGAATGCTTCTGATTACAAATGCCTTATTCTGGTTGATAATGTCAAGGACGCTCTTACCCTTGTAAAAGAGTGTGGCTGTATCCGGACTGTCAACTTAGGCGGCCAGAGAATGGCTGAGGGAAAACGCTTTATTTCAACTCTGGTTGCCGTTGATGATAACGATATTGCAATGCTAAAGGAAATCGAAAGTCTCGGTACTGAACTGGAAATCAGAAAAGTACCTGCTGATAGTATCAAACGGTTAAATGAATTAATTTAAACCCTACAAAATAACAGGAGGATTTCTTATTTATGTTTATTACTGCTTTATTAATCGGCCTCATTGGCGCCCTGTCTCAATGGGAAAGCCGTATGATGGGAGAAATAAAACTATCACAGCCAATCGTCACTGGATTATTAGTCGGTATCGTTTTGGGAGATGTAAAAACCGGCGTAATCATGGGAGCTCAATTCCAGCTTTTATGGATGGGAATTTCTGGCGTAGGAGCCACTCCTATGATGGATGTAGGTGTAGGGAGTATCCTTGGAACTTCTTTTGCCATACTGACTGGTGTAGGAATGGAAGTTGCTCTGACCCTGGCGCTTCCTGTTGCTCTGCTTTCCCAGCACTTAAATATTGGAGTCCGCACTCTCATCAATGGCTTTATGCCCAAAGCTGATGCCTATGCAGCAAAAGGAGACATGAAAGGCATGGCCCGTATTCATTGGTTTGGCGCTTCCTTGTTTTTCCTGCTGGGCTTTATTCCCTGTTTCTGCGGGATATTGTTTGGCTCCGAAGCAGTTGAATCTCTTGTTAATATAATTCCAGCCTGGATTACTAATGGACTTGCTGCCTCCGCCAAATTGTTCCCTGCTCTTGGTTTTGCTCTGTTGATGCAAGTAACCATGGGAAAAGGAATGCTTCCATTCTTTATCCTGGGCTTTGCTTTCAGTGCCTATATGGGAATTTCTGTTACCGGAATCGCTATCATCGCATTTGCACTGGCACTGATCATATTCCAGTTTAACCAAAAAAATGTTTCTGCTGAGATTGAGGAGGATATTTTATAATGGCTGAAGAAAAACTCACAAAAAAAGATTTAATGACTGTTTTCTGGCGTTCTTTTGCCATCATGGGATCCATGAATTATGAGCGTATGCAGGGTCTTGGCTTTGCCTGGAGTCTTTTCCCCTGCTTAAAAAAAATATACAAAGATAACAGCAAAAAGCTTTGCGAAGCTCTGTCCCGCCACATGGCAGCTTTTAACTGCGCCACTGCCCCGATTCCTTTTATCATGGGAATTGTTCTGGCTATGGAAGAGCAAAACGCAAACAGTGATGATTTCGATACATCCGCTATCAGCACCATCAAAGTTGCTCTAATGGGACCCTTAGCTGGTATTGGCGATGCTTTTTTCTGGGGCGTATTCCGTGTAGTATCTGCCGGAATCGGTGTGTCCTTCGCACTTAACGGAAGCCCCCTTGGCGCCATTTTTTTCCTGATCCTGTACAATACCCCAAACATTCTCTGTCGTTATTTGGGATTATTCCTAGGTTATCGTGAAGGCAGTTCTTTGCTTGGGAAATGGACTTCCTCCGGCCTTCTCGACCGCATTACCCATGCCGCCAGTATCCTTGGTGTTATGGTTATTGGCTCCATGATCGCCACTATGGTTAATATCTCCACGCCACTGGAAATCAACTTACAGGGCGCCATTGTTAATTTCCAGTCCATTTGCGATCAAATTATGCCAAAACTTCTTCCTTTAGCCGTAACCTGCGGTATTTACGCTGCTTTGAAAAAAAATATCAAAACAAGCTATATCCTAATCGGCCTGCTGGTAATTGGTTTTGTTGCAAGTGCCATCGGATTATTATAATTTTGAAAGAGGAGAATTTAATTATGTTAAAAGAAAAAGAATACTACATCGAACATGGAAAAGCTAACATTGCATTAAAAACAGACATTGAAAAAACTGCCGATCTGGTATGTGCAGAAGGATTTTCCAATATCTTTTTTGCTGGTTCTGGCGGTTCCATCTGCATGCTGGCTCCGTTCGTGGAAATATTAAAAAAACGCACTGACATTGTGGCATATGCCGAAGAAGCAGCCGACCTGCTTGTTGCCGATTACAAACAGCTTTCAAAGGAATCCTTGGTTGTTATTGTATCAAAAACCGGAGATGCAAAAGAACCTATGGAATTAGTTCGCTTTTGTAACGAAAAAGGGATTCGTACCGTCTCCTTTGTGGGAAACAACACATCTCCCGTCTATCTGGAATCTACCTATAAAATCTGGATTGATGAAGATGTCAATGCTTTCCGTTATATCCAGCTGTACTATTTCATGTTCCGCATAATGCACAACTGCGGTTTTTGTCCTGAATATGATGATATCTGTCAGAGCATTGCGGCTCTCCCGCTCGCTCTCTACGATGCCGCCAAAACTTTTGAACCTACAGCAAAACTCTTCAGCCAGGATTATAAAGACGAAGATTTCATCCTCTTTATTTCCAGCGGTATCGGCTATGCAGAGGCTTTCCGTTTTGCTTCCTGTTCTTTGGAAGAGGTATTTCACATCAAAACACAAACCATGAATTCTGCTGAATTTTTCCATGGCTGTTTTGAGATCGTAGACGAAAAAACGCCTGTAGTTTTAATCAAAAATGAAGACGGTGCAAGAGCGACAGATGAACGGGTAGAACGCTTCCTCAATCAATATGCACAAAAATATATCGTAGTAGATATGAAAAAGTTTGCTATGCCCGGCATTTGTGAACACTTCCGTCCATATTTTATGCCTGCTTTCATGAATATGATTTTTGGCGGCCTGACTTTTTCCTATTTGCAGGAGACCACCGGACTGGGATTCCATACTCGCAGATATTATCGGGTTGTTAATTATTAGTTGTCGAGGTATTCCTATGAAAGAAATTGAATTTTATGTAACTGATCCCATGGGTCTTCATATGCGGCCAGCAGCCGCCCTGGCCAAACTGGCCCATGATTACAAAAGCACTATAAAAATTATCAGCAAAAGCGGCGAATGTGCAGATGCGCGCGCCATGCTGATGACTGTTCGGATGGGCATTAAACAATCCGTTCCTTTTACGATCAGCATAGATGGCGAAGATGAGGATTCTGTTGTATCCTACCTTGAAAATCTGCGAGGGAAATTATAATGGCAATCCCCATCGAAGCTGTAATTTTTGACATGGATGGTGTAATCATTGACAGCGAGCTTTCTAACATCAAAAATCTTCATCAATATGTGCTTACTTACAACTCTGCTGTTACTCTGGAAGAAATGTTCGATACTGTTGGACGATCCGCCGCCGATTGCTGGGAACGAATCCGGGCTTTGATGCGAGATTTTCGCCCCTGGGAAGAAATTCGTCAGGAATATCGCGATACTGTAAAAAACGAACTGCGCCTGGATTATCGCCAGATTTTCCGTCCTCAAATGAACCTGGTTCTTCCAGCATTAAAAATCATGGGGTTTAAACTGGCTGTGGCTTCTTCCAGCGATTTAAAAACGGTACGCACAGTTTTATCAGAAACTGGCATTGCAGCATGGTTTGACACTGTTGTCAGCGGCGAAAGCTTCTCTGAAAGCAAACCTAATCCAGCAATCTACCACCATACTGCCGCCCTTCTTCATGTAAAAGAACACAACTGTCTGGTATTAGAGGACTCTACGGCAGGTATTCTGGCAGCCAAAGCTGCCGGAATGCCGACAGTCGCTCTTGCAGATAACCGTTTTCCGTTTGAACAGTGGCGAGCAGATTTTCAAATCAAAGAAATCCTAGAACTTCTAAAAATAGCAAAGCACTACTAAACCATTCTGTTTCCAAAAAAAAGCGGGATGCTGCACCACCAGGCAGTTCCCGCTTTTTTAGTGATATCTTCTTTATAAACCGCGCTCAGCCAGAACCTCATTCATTCCTGCAACCAAAGCATCGCAGTCGATGCCATGAACCATGCAAGCCTCCTCTAAGGTCTCGCCCTGTGCGGACGGACAGCCCAGGCAATGCATACCTGCACGCATCAGCATCGGTGCAATCAACTCATGCATCTGAACCAGCTCGCCAATCAACATATCTTTATTAACCTGCATTTGAATTTCCTCCTTGTAAAACAGATATAATTACTATAATACACGGGAGTTTGACACATCAAAATTAAAAAGGATACTGCAAAGCCTTGAAACAG
>PVML01017525.1_pt1 | contig 11198 bp, 7 predicted proteins | sample 1853371 | NCBI WGS metagenome assembly PVML01 (sample SAMN08533508, study PRJNA380276) | Human gut metagenome, whole genome shotgun sequencing project. | isolation source: participant 1, chromium library | host: Homo sapiens | collected 2017 | reverse complement strand
AGGATCCATAGGATTAAATCCCCTTTTGCACCATTACAATCATAGAATGCATAGCTACCTTCTTTAGCTTGATGTGTAGCTTCAAGATCTGCTAAGAATGCTTTTAATTCGTTGCGCGCTGCTGCTTTTTCATCAGCTGTAAAACAGTTCCATGCGCTAAAATCCATGGCAAATACCATGTGTTGGCTATGCCAACCTTCTACTGTAGGGATTGCTTTTCCCATTATGATCACTCCTATCTATGGTGATTCTATTAAAATGATATAGTTTTATTACAATAGGAATCGAAAAGACTCCATATACTATTATAGCATATGGAGTCTTTTCAAGTTAGTTTTCGATTTCACTTGTCATTTACAAGCTTTTGCACTAATTCTTTTGCTTGTTTTACACCATCTGGAATACCGATGCCATCAAATGGCGTGCCGATGAGGTGTAAATTTGGATAGTTTTCAGCTACATGTTCACGTACAGCCTTGATACCTGCACGATGCCCTACATTATATTGCGGCATGCAGTGAATGAGGCGATTGATGCGCACCCATTCAGGTTTAGCAGAGAAACGCATAATGTGTTGAATTTCTTCGACTGCTAATTCTGAAAGTTCTTCATCACTATATTGTTCCACCACATCATTGCCTGGCTTACCGATAAAGACGCGCAATACCACTTTATCATCAGGCGTTGTTTGCGGCCATTTTTGATTTAGAATGGTACACGCTGTAAGCGGTGTGTCTGTCTTACGAGTAATCAACAGTCCAGAACCCTTCAAGTCGCCATCAAAGGTACTTTTATCAAAGGCCATAATAGCAATAGCACAGCTTGATTGCTCCATAGAACGCAAGAAATCAAAACCCGGGTCATCCTTAAACCATTGCGTATATGTGGCAGGCGGTGTCGCGATAATCACATGATCCGCCATAGCAGGAGCTTTATCAAGGAGTACCTCTATAGCTGAATCTGTAGTAGCTCCGCTAGCTCCACCCTTATTATCAGCATTAATAGAATCAGTATTAATAGAAGAAGTTTTAATGGAATTAGCATTAGATTGACAGCCACAAGTATCGTTTCCAGAGTTCTCCACATCAATAGCATACATACCTTCAACATATCGAATATTAGAAACTAGCGTACCTGTATACAAGTGCACATTACTAGGCATAGCATCAACAATAGCGGTAATCACGCTTTCAAGGCCCCCTGTTAATTGGCGGAACATACCAGATTGAGCAGCAGTCCCCTTACGGCTTGCCATATCTGCTTGAACCTTACTAGCTTGTTGCTGTGAACTTTGTTGCTGTGGACTAGTATTTGTTGCATGACCAGAACTGCTTGAGCTATTGTTCATAGATGCAGTCTGAGATGCAGTTTGACTTGTTTTTGCCTCATGGTTTTCAAATTGACGGTCCGTCATGATACCTTTGCCAGCGCGAGGCACATCACCTTCTGCTACGGCACCTTTGGCAGCCTTAGATACGCCAGCCTTAGAGTGACCCATCTTAGCAGCCATCATCCCTTTTACCATGTTCCCATATTTTTGTTCCACTTGAATAAAATGAGGGAAGGTAGACAATAGGCTGATTTTATAGATATCACCACCATAGATACCCGCTAATAGAGGCTCGATAAGCTTATCCATCATTTCTTGACCTAAATGGTATTGAAAGAAATGACCAATGGACACATCACCGTTTTCATCTAGCTGATAAGGCTTTTTGAAATAGTCTAAGCCGGCACGCAATTTACCAGACCAAGAAATGAGCGTTGCTTTCACAAAAGGCATCATTTCCGTAGGGATACCCATGATAGAGCCCCCTGGAATTGGATGAATCGCGCCCTGATCATACACAAAGGCTTGACCCGTCTCATTAGACACGAGGGTATCACCTAAACCTAAATCGTGTACTAGATCTGTCATTTCAGTTTTTCGACCCAAGTAAGAATCTGGACCGAGTTCTACAACGAAGTCGTCAACCCGTTGTGTTTGTATTTTCCCACCAAATCGTGGTGCTTGTTCGTAAAGAGTAATATTCCACTCTGGCTTAGCATGGCCTAGATAATAAGCCGCTGTTAGCCCTGTTAGGCCACCGCCCACAATTGTTACGTTCACGAATGAATCCTTTCTACTATTGCACTCGCCATGGCTTGTAAGAATGTTTCATTACAATTTGGCATCTGTGCCCGCAAATATATTGCGCCTCCATTTTCAACGAGCTCTTTACACTCTACATCATTATCGTATAAGACCTCCACATGATTGCTAACAAAGCCAAAAGGCACGAAAGCAATCTGTGTGGCACCAGTCTGTAAAGCTTGGTCGACAGCGTCTTCCACAGTAGGTCCTAACCATTGACCGTGAGGCGCCGCACTCTGCCAAGCTACAGTCCACTTAGACAACTTGTAGTGCTCTGCAATCTCCTTCGCACTTTCACGTAATGCAAATGCATAAGAATCACCACCGTGATTATCGATAAGAGGTATGCTATGAGCGCTAAAAATAACGAATATATCTTTAGTCGCATTCACACAATCTGCGACTGCTTTTTTCCAGTATTCTGTAAAAGCCGGTTGGTCCCACCAAGAACGAATAAAATCGAATGTTACAGCCCCATGCTTACCAATGGCTGCTTGCACTTGTTTTTCATAGGCACCAGTACCAAGAGATGTAAAAAACGGAGCCGTCACAATAGCGATAATATGCTCCACCCCTTGGTGGACTAAAGAGTCTACCGCCTCAGCAATAGATGGTTTCATGTGTAAGTAACCAATAGCTGATGGCATAGTTGGCAATAAAGTCATCAACGTTTTATATTGATTCTCTGCCATCTTCTGCAACTCTAGATTAGACCATTGATCTATCACGTCATAGCGACGAGTAAGATTTGCAATCTCCCCTTCTGTGGGCACGCGGCCATGACGAATACTCGTCATATACGGCACCAAATCTTCCTTACTTGAAGGGCTTCCATAGGATAGAAATAATAATCCTTTTTTCTCTACTTTCACCAGCTTAACCCTCTTGAGCCCACAGCTCACGACTACGTTCATGGACATAGTCCGTTAACCAATGGAGTTTTTTAGGATCTGCCTCAGGGAATACACCATGACCTAAGTTGAAGATATGGCGACCATAACGAATGCCTTCGAGCAAGATACGGTCCACTTCACGAGCCAATGTTTTTTCATCTCCGAATAGATATGCTGGGTCAAGGTTACCTTGTACCGTTTGTGTTACGCCACGCTCGTTCGCCATAACGATGGAGCTACGCCAATCTAAAGCAATAACATCAAGGGGCAAATGAGACCAAATAGATACTAAATGGTCTGTACCAACACCATTCATAGCCATAGGCAAATGAGGGTATTTTGCTTTCACCGTCTTGATAATGCGTTCCATATGAGGGTAAATCCCTTGTTTATATTGATCCGCATTAACAGCACCTACCCAAGAGTCAAAGATTTGCAACGCATTAGCACCTGCCTCGGCTTGCATGACTAAGTACGCAATAGACATGTCAGCCAATTTTGTCATCAACGCATCCCATACATCGGGTGCACCGATGAGCATGCCCCGAGTTTTATTATAGTTCTTCGTCGGCCCACCTTCGATGAGGTAGGACGCAATCGTAAACGGTGCACCGCAGAAACCAATGAGCGGTACGTCAAGCATGCCAGATGTTAACAACGTAATCGTCTTTGCAATATAGTCGACCTTTGTAGGATCAAAGGCTTCTAATTTATCTACATCAGCCATGGAGCGAATAGGCGTGCTAAATACAGGCCCTACGCCAGCTTTTAGTTCTACATTTACATTCATCGCCACCATAGGGCTCATGATGTCCTTGTAAAGGATAGCCGCATCAACGCCGTATTCCTTAACAGGTAACTCCGTAACGCGAGCACATAATTCAGGTTCTTTTGTAATTTCAAATAAAGTGTATTTTTCTTTAATTTTGCGGTATTCCGCTTGGCTACGACCAGCTTGTCGCATATACCACACAGGCGTCACACCAGGGTTCTTCCCTTGGATCATGTCCAAATATGCTGTATTCAAGTGTTCAACCCCTTTCTTTCTAAATGTATACTAACACAGTTAGATAACTAAAACAGTTATTTAAGTTACAACCTCTTACATGATTTTATTTTTTACTAGTCCCTGTGAAAGCTAAAAGCCTCCACAGGGATTTTAAGTTAACTGCGACTTAATCTATGCCGATCAATACCAGTAATAGATTGAGCCATATCATATACAGTACGTTGGCAAGTAAATAACCAGATTTGTTGGTTCTTACCAATTTCAGCCAATAGTTCCAAAGCACTACGTTGACGATTTTCGTCAAAACGTACAAGAATATCGTCTAAGATAATCGGCAAGGACTCAACTTGGTATGAGAATACCTTTGCCAGTGCCAAGCGCAACGCTAGGTATACTTGGTCAGCTAAGCCACTAGACCAGAACTTAAGCTCTAATCGCTCCCCATTGCCGTTAACAAGAGCAACCCCTTCGTTGATACCGAGTATATCAAAGGTATAGATACCACCAGTCAAACGTTCTATATAAGAGGATGCTAGTTCAAGCATGTGAGGCTGTTTTTCTTGCTCGTAAGATTGTTGCGCTTTATCCATGCAGTGGCTCATCAAAACTTGTGTAGCCCAGTCTTCCAAGGCAGTCTCTAATTCACTTTGAAGAGCTTCGCGCTCTTGCAACATTTGCTGTTGCTCTTGGTCAGACCCAAGAGCGCGCATAGCCTCCACAATTTGACCACGACGCTCGTACAAGGTAGCTAATTTATCTTCGATAGATGCCATCTCCCGTTCGGAATGAGCCAATTCATCGAGCCAATTATCTTTGTTACCTTCTCGCAAACGACGGTAGAACAAGTCTTTATTCTCCGCATCAGGTGCTAATAAATCTAGTTGTACCTGACTTTGCTTGTAAATGGTTTGCCACTGTTTATATTGGTCCTCATCAATAAGATGTTGACGGTACTCGTTAGAGCTTTCCATACCAGCTTTATGAAGTAATTCTTTTTGGCGAAGGAGTAATTCTTTTTCCTTTCGATGCCAATTATCGTATTCGTTGCGGAAGCTTTTGCGTTGTGCTTCCTTTTGTTCCCATACGATTTTATTTTGTTGGAAGTTTTTATATTGGTTGTAAATGCGTTTAAGCTCGGTTGGAGATACAGGCGCCTCTACACCAAGGTTATACCACAAGGTCATCGCTTGGTCTTCGATAACGCGTAACCCCTCTTTATGCTCTGCTAAACGCTTCTCGTAACCTTCAATGGTCCGCAACTGTTCATGGTATTGATCATACTCATGCTTGAGGCCGAAGAAATCATCTTCTGTGAGGCTCTTCGCCGCCCCTTGAGGCAACCAAGCCTGCCAAGCCGCAAGGGCTTTATCATAAATACCTTGCAATGTATGGCCTTCTTGAATCCATCGATCAAGGTGAGCTGCCCCTTCTAAAGATGGCACAGGGCTAATGACTGGTGTAGCTGCCTTAATCAACGCTTCTAACTGATGTTCTACATCGGATCTACGAGAGGATAAGATTTGTAACTCATAGTTCAATTTAGACACATCGGAATTACCATTATGGGCTCTCCACGTAGCATACCAGAATAGCGCCATGGATAGAATCAATAAGATAAAGCCCCCAATAGTATAGAGCACAGATTCAAGAACTAATAATCCTGCTAACACAAGCAATACGCCAATAACAGCACCTATGCCGCTAATGCGTTGTAACCATTTTGGTAAATTCGTCGGTTGAGCATCTGGACCATAACTATCTCGTTTTGCAATCACTCGATCTATATCCATTAAGATCAACTCTAACTCACGTTCGAGATGTTCTTTTTTCGCCAACTCTTCTTCGCTATAATTTGGCAAAGATGCCCCTTCAAGGTTAGCTGTTGGGAGGTCATCAGAAGCCTCTGCAGGCTTGCGGTCCTGCCAATGCAACAATTGATCTTTAGCAGTGCGTAGACGACTAGCTAAGCGTTCACCTTCAAACCAGTTCACATCCTCAGCCATCGGCTCATCATCACGCCATGCCGAATACATCTTGCGAGAGTACTCTAGTTGCTCGCGTACCTTATGAATATACGCGTCGCCCTCTTCGCACTCGCGGCGTAATTGTTCCCACTTAGCACCTTGTTGAATGAGGTCCTCAATATCTTGACCATAGGTGCCAAACGGACTATCTGGGCTAAAGTTAGCTGGCATTAACGCCGCTTCCTTTTCTTGCCATAGTTGCATATTGTCACGAGCTCGTTTGATATCCTCATCGATGGTAAGGAACTCATCGCGACTCAAGGCGAGCTCACTGTTGTACTGCTGCATGTGCATACGCGCCTCTTCACTGCGACGATACGTATCCCATGCGCGCAACACTACATCTACGCCATCACGGTATTCCTTCCACTCTTGCAACTGGCCTTGTAACTCACCTTCCGTCTGTTCCGTACTGTGAAAGGCTTTCTGCAATTCCACGTATTGTGCTTCGTGCTCTGCCAATTGACTTAGCTTTTGGCGATTTTCCTTCAGCTCATCCATCAATACATTAATACGACGTTTGCCGTTTGAGGATGCTACGAGTAAATCGGTGGCTCCTTTTTCCACATCCTTTACGACAGAGCCTAAATGCTCGCCCCCTTCAGCACCAAAGAAACGAGACCGAACCTCTACCTCTTGCAATACATCAAGACCTTGCAAGTCTTCTAAGGTCAATGCAAAGATGCGATTATATGTCTTTTTATCAATTCCATGCCACCAATACTGAGCAGGTTCTTCATGGATAGCAGGATTTCCAGGACTGTAAAAGTCTAGCTGTTTACCTTTGCGCCCTATATAGTAGCTTTCACCATTGCGTTCTACCTCGAGAGCGCCAGTCATAGGACCATAGGCCTTATGAGTGCCCCCAAATAATAAGGTACGCATCCCTTCGAGCAGCGATGTTTTACCGCTTTCATTAGGGCCATACATGAGCTGAACCCCATTGTTACCCGTTGTGAAAGACCAATCACGATACGGGCCAAATTCATCAAATCGTATGCGTTTAATGTTCATCATTAGCCCCCATCAATACAGTAACACCTTCTATTTCACAACGTTTCAAAGCACGCATTAATAATTCATCGCTCAATACATCTGCATATACGCCTAATCGTTTAAATTCAGGACGATCAGCCAAAATTTGGCGTGCTGTCTGTACAGCATTCCCCTCCACCATATCGTCATAAGCACGCAGATAGTCGCCTACTACATCAGATAATAAACGGCGTTCCGCTAAATTAATGCTAGGGCGCGTATTGGAGATAATGCGATAAGGCATGACAAACACAGATTTACTTTTTTCTTCACTTTGAGACTCTTGAAGCCACAAATTGCGCACGCCCTCTTGTGTACATAGGCGATGTAACGGGCCAGTACCACTGAGAACAATAGATAGTAAAATATTTTTCTTGTGCTGCTTGCGCAAGTTTTCTTTTTTATGGCGCAAAATTTCCAATAAATCAAATTCATTTTGCATACCCGCAATATCGATTTTGATTTCCTCAAAACGAATGGCACTAGTTTCAATAAATCTCGGTTCACAATGACCATTATGAGATACAGAAACTAAATAGCACCCTTTAGGGCCTATTTCTTTACGATGTAAGCCTTGAGGATTGCCCGCATATGCAACGAGAGGTTCCTCGCTGAGAATTTGGGATTTATGAATATGACCTAAAGCCCAATAATCCATTGCGGCCTCAGCTAAATCCGTCAAATTGCACGGACCAGTCACATTGTGATTTTCGGCGCCTACACTAGAACCTACTGTGCCATGCATGACGGCCAAAGAAAACTCATCCCGTTCAAAAGCACGGTATTGACGAGCATAATTTTCGTTTTCATTACCATGACCACAACTGATACCATAAACGCCACCAATTTCAATATTGTTAACGATGAGCGGGAAGCGTTGTACTTGTTCACTAGAAAATACATGTACATTATCTGGCATTTGCAGTTGCGCCTTCCAGCTTTCAGCAGGATCATGATTACCTTGTACCATATAGACTGCAATGCGATGCTCTGCCAAACGATACATACCGCGCACAAAGCGCACTTGAGCCTCTAAATTATGGTCTTCGCTATTATAAATATCACCAGCTATGACAACGGCATGAACATGCTCATCGATAGCAGTGTCAATGATTGTATCAAAGGCTACATAGGTAGCTTCGCTCACGGCGCGATCAACGGCGCGGCTAATACCTGTAGCATATTGAAAGGGTGCCCCTAAATGCAGATCACCACAGTGTATAAATCGAAACGGCTGCATCTATATCCACTCCTTGTATTAGTACTTTTATTATAGTTATATATAGTAATTACAATAGTCTATTATACTACAAAACGTTAAAGATAAGTTAAAAATAGCTATCAATTAGCACAAAAAAGATATAGTTAAAATAAATTTCTCCTAATTATTAATAAATATAAATTATAGGATAATCACATATTTTTCTCATAAAAGGGAATGCAAACTAAATTTATAGCACCCTAGATTTAACTATGTTAACCAATAAATACATTCGGTTGACAATTTATGCATGAAGGTTTACAATCAGATTGTCAATATTTTATGTTTTTATTAAGTTAACAATTCTTGGAGGCTATTATGGCTTTGCCTAAAGATCAACAACCATCCCAAGTGGGTACATACGAAAAAATCCTTACTATTGCCAACCGCATTATGAACGGCGGCGAAATCACTAAGGAAGAAGCAATCGAGCTGATTCATACGTCAGACGATGACACCATGATTTTACTTGCTATGGCTGATAAAATTCGCCAGCATTTCAATGACAATTCAGTGGATGTATGTGCCATTGTTAATGCACGATCTGGCAAATGTCCTGAAAACTGTAAATTCTGTGCCCAATCTGCCCATCACGAAACAGGTGTTCAAGTATATCCGTTCATGGATGATGAAAGCATCCTCGATGCAGCTCGTAAAGCTAAAGAAGCCGGCGCTATTCGTTTTTCCATTGTAACGAGTGGTCGTAATACTAATAACCCAGATGAATTTAATCAAATCATTCGCGTATTAGACCGTATCAAAAACGAAATTGGCCTCGAAATCTGCTGTTCTCTTGGTTTGTTAACTTACGAACAAGCTCTCAAATTAAAAGAAGTGGGTGTAACTCGATACCACTCCAATATCGAAACGGCACCTAGCCACTTCCCAGATATTTGTACAACCCATTCCTACGAAGATAAAATGTCTACTATCGATAATGCTCAAAAAGCAGGTATTCGAGTTTGCTCTGGCGGCATCCTTGGTCTTAATGAAACATTGGAACAACGCGTAGAAATGGCGTTTGAGCTTAAACGTTTGCATATTGACTCCGTACCACTCAACATTTTAAATCCTGTTAAAGGTACTCCATTTGAAAGCAACAAAGCTTTACGTCCTCTAGATATTTTACGTACCTTCGCTGTATTCCGTTTCATCTTGCCAAACGCATTGATTCGTACAGCTGGCGGTCGTGAAGTAAATCTTCGTGACTTACAAGCTTATGCTTTAAAAGGTGGCCTTAACGGCATCATGGTTGGTGGCTACTTAACAACTGGTGGTCGTTCTCCACAAGACGATCTCCAAATGATTCAAGACTTGGAGCTAAGTCGCAATTCTGCCCAAGTTTAAGTTTTCGTATATACCATTCTCATTTGAGGATGTTGTATATAAAAAATATTCCTAAGATTTATAAATTTTTTACACATATAAAAAAGAACCATCTAGTTTGCTGTGCTAGATGGTTCTTTTATTGCCACAATAAATTATAAATGGCTTGACCATTTGTATTGCCTTCAATAGGTTCTGGGTTTTCATTATACTCTACATTTTCATAAGGTGTACCGTCTGCCATGTACGCATCTACCTTTAACGTTTCCATGGTACGATTATATCTACTTATATACACTTTATATCGCAATTCGTCGCCACCCAGTTCATTGACCCGCAGCCACAAAAGCGCATCATAATCACTTTTTTGAACACTGTCATTGTCAATAAATAATTGGTTTCCTGACGCATCTGGCCCAACATAATACCAGTCCGTTGCGTTAGCGGTCCCCCCTATACTGAGTAGCCACAAAAGGGACAATATGGTTAATATTTTCCTCATATGACTGCTCCTCTCATGCCTTAGAGCTGTATACTTTATAAAACTTTAATAGCCATTAAACCTTTATAAAATATACAACTTCTCCTTTATATATAATACCAAAATTGTCCCATATTTATCAACAATAATTAAACTTAATTATTATCTTTTTTAGAATTTCAAGAAATTAAAAGAAATTTCTTAAAAAATTTCATTTTCAACTCATTTTTTGTTCTTATAATGACAATGTCAAATGATAAATAGAGGTAACAATTCCCTGGTTACCATACGTGTATTTATCTCCCGACAAGTATTACTAACCCCAAACCTACTACTTGTTTAAATACATGGTTCATTTGATATTAATACTAACACTCCCCTTACATGAAAAAAGGACTCCCGTTGGAGTCCTTTTTTCGTTGTATAAAACTTTAATGAATCTCAAAATATAAGTGTGTATAAATTCTATCTTCTTTGTAATCCACGATAAACTAGTTCAAAAATAATTTTCTGAGCTTCTAACCACTCATCGCTCTGAGACCACTTATATTGTTTATTAACAGCATATAGACCGTGTACTAAAAATACAAAAACAGATACCCCAACATCAAACGAAACTCCAAGAGCTTCTGCTATAACGAGTCCTTGTCGATCTTTTTCACGTCCTATAATGCGTTGTAATACATATTCTGAAATTTGTTCATCTAAAAATAAAGGTAAATACTTTTTATGTCGTATAATACGCTGACATAAAGGCAATCTATCAAAAATAGAATCGTATGCTTCTCTCAACGAAACAGAATTAGAAGCAGCTGATAAGGTGTTAGCTATAGTTTGTAAATTGTTGTTATCTACTATTCCTGGCTTTGAATAAGCGATTGCATCATCCACTAAATCATCAACAATTTCCATGATATTACTATAGTGTAAATAAAAAGTGGAACGAGTTATACCCGAAGCTTTACACAACGATGTTACTGTTACAGACTCAAAGGAATTGTTTGCTAACCAACTAAGCAAGCCTTCTTTTAACAA
>PVML01011446.1_pt1 | contig 11272 bp, 9 predicted proteins | sample 1853371 | NCBI WGS metagenome assembly PVML01 (sample SAMN08533508, study PRJNA380276) | Human gut metagenome, whole genome shotgun sequencing project. | isolation source: participant 1, chromium library | host: Homo sapiens | collected 2017 | reverse complement strand
GAAGCGATGCCGGAAGCAGAATCGATCCGGATCCGGAAGGCGTAGCTGGATACGAAGCATTTATGGAGACATACAAGAAAGGTCTTGACGTAGAGCGCAGAGCTTGTGCAGATCTGTAAGAAATATTATATGAAAGCAGAGGGGGCATAGGTTATGTCCCCGTATCTGCATATTCTTATATACAAGGGGAAAATGTTGATAACAGCTTTTCCGCAGTAACAGAAATATAAAGGAGATAGAAAGAGATGCTGGAAGAATTAAAAAAAGAAGTATACGAAGCCAACATGCTTCTTCCAAAATATGGCCTGGTAACATTCACATGGGGAAATGTAAGCGGAATCGACCGTGAAAAAGGTCTTTTCGTAATCAAACCAAGTGGAGTAGATTATGACAAATTAACACCGGAAGATATGGTAGTTGTAGACCTTCAGGGTAATAAAGTAGAGGGAGACTTAAATCCATCTTCTGATACAGCAACACATGTAGAGCTGTATAACAGATTCCCGAACATTGGTGGTGTTGTACATACACATTCTCCTTGGGCAACAAGCTGGGCTCAGGCAGGAAGAGGAATCCCTTGCTACGGAACTACACATGCAGATTACCTGTACGGAACAGTACCATGTGTAAGAAATCTTACAAAAGAAGAAATCGATGAAGCTTATGAGAAAAATACAGGTGTCCTGATCGCAGACAGATTCGATGAAGATGATCTGGACTATGTTGCAACACCTGCAGTACTCTGCAAGAACCATGGACCATTCACATGGGGCAAAGATGCTCACGAAGCAGTTCACAACGCAGTAGTATTAGAGGAAGTTGCCAAGATGGCAGCAAGATGCGAAATGATCAACCCAGACGTTAAACCTGCACCACAGGAATTACAGGATAAGCATTACTATAGAAAACATGGAGCAAATGCTTATTATGGACAGCCGGGGAAATAAATTTGGTTGACATTTAATTCATTAGGCTGGTGGATATCCGGACCGGGAGACCAATCGTGTTAAAAAATTAAATAAAAAAAGGACTGCATTATTTGGGAGGAATGCAGTCCTGAGGAAAAAGTTATGAAAAAGATTTAAAGTGTTGTTTTTTCGAACAATTTATAGTATAGAGTGCAATTGTGATGAAAGTGTGATGAAAAGACGAACGAATTGTTAATAATTGTGAAGTGACTACAAGAGACACTGCCAGTGATGACAGTGTCTCTTGTAGTCATTTGGTTCTATACTGTTGTGAACAGGTCGATAGACTGTCCTGTCATAACTGCCGGTGAATCTGCCAGCAGGTAGATGATTGCTTTTGCAACATCTTTTGAGCTTCCCATCGGGCAGCCGTCCTGTCCTACAGAGTGGTTGTAAACTCTCTGCCCCGGTGTGTCCACGATTCCAGGAGATACGGCATTGCATTTGATTCCGTATTCTTTGGTCTGGATAGCAGTTGTCTTGGTCATGGTTACGATACCGCCTTTTGCAACAGCGTATGCACCCATCTGAGATGCAATACGACCCATTCTTGAAGATACATTTACGATATCTCCTTTTCCTTGTTTTATCATTACAGGTACAACATTTTTAGTTACAAGGAATGGGATTCTCAAGTTTGTCTTGATGATCTGATCCCACTGTTCTTCTGACCATTCCCAGATCTTAATTGCCTGATGTTCGATATTTTTGTAGATCTCTTTTGGGTATCCGCCTGCATTGTTAACGAGAATATCAATTCTTCCGTATTTATCAACAACAGTTTTGACCATGTCGGCAACCTGTTCTCCGTCTGTAAGGTCTCTGGAAAGTGAGATTGCTGTTCCGCCGGCATCTTCGATCATTTTTACTGTTTCATCAAGATCAGACTGTGTTCTTGCTACTGTTACGACAGTGGCACCTTCAGCAGCGATAGCAAGTGCTGCGTCACGTCCGATTCCTTTTCCTGATCCTGTTACAATTGCGATTTTTCCTTCTAATTTACCCATGATATATATCCTCCAAAATTACATTCATTATTTTCTGATTACGAAGTGCCATATAAGGCCGGTCCGTAGAATTGTTGTTATTTATACAAGCCTTGCTGTTTCAGCAAAGAACTGAATGTCTGTAGCTTCGATGTAGCTGTCACCGATTTCATGAAGTAGTATGACGTTGAGATTACCGTTCAGATTCTTCTTATCTAAGGCAATCGCTTCGGTTAATGTCCCAAGAGTGAGACCGCATTCAAAAGGAAGTCCGTAGGTCTTTAAAACCTTCTGGATACGTTCTGCAGTTCCTTTTGGTGTTAATCCTTTTTCTTCGGCAATCCTGGTGATCTGATACATGCCGATGGCAACGGCTTCGCCATGACTTTCCCGCTGATAATGGAAATGTTGTTCAATGGTGTGAGCCAGTGTATGTCCGAAATTCAGTAACATACGCTCACCTGTGTCAAACTGATCATTTTCTACAACCATTCGTTTGATATCTACACAGCGTGTGATGATGGCAGGCAGTTTTTCTTTTAAATCTTCAAAAGAACTGTGTGATTCCAAGGTACTAAATAAATCCGCATCTTTGATGCAGCCGTATTTGATAACCTCTCCCATACCATCATTGATAAATCGTTTCTTCAGCGTGTTAAGTACCAGTGGATCGATCAGCACCAGTGAAGGCTGATAGAATGCGCCGACCAGATTCTTGCCTTCCGGAAGGTCTACTGCGACTTTTCCACCGACAGAAGAATCAACCTGCGCCAACAGTGAAGTTGGGATCTGTACCAGTCTTACACCTCTTAGATAACTGGAAGCGGCAAATCCTGCAAGATCACCGATGACACCGCCGCCAAGAGCGATGACCAGATCACTACGGGAAATCTTTGCCTCCAGCATTGCCTTGTAGACAGTCGGAAGTGTCTGGAAATCCTTGGTTGATTCACCGTGAGGAAGTACCAGATGGTGACATTCGTAAGTGGAGTCCAATGTATGGATCAGCCGGTCACCATATAACGGAAATACATTGTCATCGGAAATGATCATAATGCGTTTTCCGTGGTAGATCTTTCGGATGTAATCTCCGGCCTGGGATAATATGTTATTTTCAATATAGATAGGATAACTGTCTTTTCCCAGATTAACTGTAAGTTTCATAATATATACTCCTGTAAGGTTTTTGTCTGAACCGCCATGCGTTCGTAAGGAACTGCCAGTGGCAGGTTATCTGCATTAGATCGTCTTGCCGACAACACCTGCAATCTGTGAAACCTTTTTGATCAATTCGTCGTATTTCTTAGGTTTTAATGACTGAGCTCCGTCGCAGAGTGCGGATTCCGGATCATTGTGTACTTCTATCATCAGTCCGTCGGCTCCTGCTGCTACAGCGGCCATTGCCATAGAATCTACTAACCACCATTTGCCGCCCGCATGACTTGGGTCAACGATGATCGGAAGATGTGTCAGTTTACGAAGTACCGGGATACTCTGAAGATCCAGAGTATTTCTTGTATAGCTTTCGAAAGTACGGATTCCGCGTTCGCAGAGGATGACATTTTCATTACCGGATGCCATGATGTATTCTGCTGACATGATCCATTCTTCGTAAGTTGCGTTCAGACCTCTCTTTAAAAGGATTGGACGGTCAAGTTGTCCTAATTCTTTTAACAGATCGAAGTTCTGCATGTTACGTGCACCGATCTGGATAAGATCTACTTTCTCGTTAAAGATATCGAGGTATTTGTCTGACATCAGTTCGGTTACGATCGGAAGTCCTGTTGCTTCTTTTACAGCTGTTAAGATGTCGAGTCCTTCCAGTCCGAGCCCCTGGAATGAATAAGGACTTGTTCTTGGCTTGAATGCACCTCCGCGGAGTAAGTTGGCTCCGGAAACTTTTGCAGCCTGGGCGATTTCAAGTACCTGTTCGTAAGATTCTACGGAACAAGGACCGGCGATCATTGCCAGGTTGTCGCCGCCAACTTTTACACCGGATACATCGATGATGGAATCTTCCGGATGGAATGCACGGTTGGCTAATTTGTATGGCTCCTGTACATGCATAACTTTATCGACTGCAGAATCAATTTCGAATAATTTGGAATCGACTTTGGCTGTGTCACCGATACAACCGATAACTGTCATCTCTTCGCCCTGTACAACGTGTGTGTTAAGTCCTCTCTTTTTGACCATGTTCTCGACACGAGAAACATCATCTTTTGTAGTGCGTGGTTTTAATACGATAATCATAATAAATATCCTCCAACATGTATGATAATTGTGCCTGTGTGATATTTCTTTTCCCGTGTGAGTCTAGCATAGTCGCACTGTAAAATATTCGCACTGCAAAACTTTAATTACTTAAAGCGTGAAACTAATGATATATTAACGCAATGGGATTTGATTGTCAACACTTTTATTCGATAAATTCTTTCATTTTTAAAAAAGTGTGTTAGACTAAAATTGTATAGTAAAAAAGGAGTGGGAAAATGGTAAGTGTTTGGGCAGCAGATATTACACCATTATTAATAGAAGAGACGTATCAGGCATATTATGATAAAGTGCCTGAGTGGAGAAAAGATAAAGCGGATAAACTTAAAAATGTGGATGACAAAGCAAGGAGTGTCGGTGCCTGGATATTGTGGGAAAAGATGAAGAAGGCTCTGAGGCTTCCGGAATCGGCAGTTTTCAATCTGTCACATTCGGGAAAATATGTATTGTGTGCCTGTAGTGACCGTGAAGATGTTCAGACAGGCTGTGATGTGGAGATGAAGGGAAAGCTGCGGATGCCGGTGGCAGAACGGTATTTTTGCCGGGAAGAATGTGAGATCATCCGCAATGGGAAGGATGAAAAAGAACAGGCGGAGTGGTTTTACCGCTTCTGGGTATTAAAAGAAAGCTTTATGAAAGCAACCAGAAGAGGAATGGGCCTGGACATGCGCACATATGAATTTGCCTGGGGACAGGACGGCATACCATATCTGAAAAAGCAGCCTGAGGAATATCCGGAGAAATATCTGTGCAGGGAGTACGAACTGGAGCAGGGGGACGCAAGGGTCGCGGTAATTACGACAGATAATGAGATCGAGGGGAGATTACACGAAGTCAGACTTGCTTAATAAAGGGGTGTATGAACATGAAACAGTTAATGACAAAATGGGCAGACAATATAAATGAAAAGAATGTACTAGGGGAGTACCCAAGACCGCTCATGCGCAGAAAAAGCTATGTAAATCTGAACGGAATATGGAAATATGCAATAAGAGAAACAAAAGGATTTCCAAAGAAAATGGATGGGGATATCCTGGTTCCGTTTTCGCCGGAAGCTGTATTGTCGGGGGTAAACAGACAGTTAAAACCAGAAGAATATCTATGGTATAAGAGAAGGCTTCCGGATGAAGTAAAGCCGGAGAAGGGAAGCAGATGGATCCTTCATTTTGGAGCGGTAGATCAGTGTGCGGTCGTATATATAAATGGAAAGAAACAGGGAAAGCATGTGGGAGGCTATCTTCCATTTTCATATGATATTACGGAAGCATTAAAAGAAGAAAAGAATCTGTTGACCGTAAAAGTAAGAGATTATTCGGAGACTTGTTATTATAGCAGAGGAAAACAGAAACTTAAAAACGGAGGGATGTTCTATACGGCACAGAGTGGAATCTGGCAGACCGTATGGATTGAAAAAGTTCCAGAGTGTTATATCGGACATCTTAAGATCACACCTCTTTATGACCAGTCTTCTATAATGATCCAGATGGAAGAAGAACATGGCATAAAAGATATTGATTACGAAGTTACGATAACGGCAAGAAAGATGTGGCCGGTGAAAGCATCCGGAAAGACGGGAAAGCCGTGTGTGATCATGATACCACATATGAGAAGCTGGAGTCCGGAAGATCCATTTCTGTATGATCTTCATGTGAGGATGGGAGAGGATTCGGTAGAAAGTTACTTTGCCATGCGTAAGGTAGAAGTTAAAAATGACAAAGAGGGAATACCGAGGATATTTTTGAACAATGAGCCGTATTTTGAAAAGGGAGTACTGGATCAGGGATATTGGCCGGATGGTCTATACACACCGCCGTGTGATGAAGCGATGATCTATGATATCCAGAAGATGAAGGACCTGGGGTTCAATATGATCCGCAAGCATATTAAGATAGAACCGCAGAGATGGTATTATCACTGCGACCGTATCGGTATGCTGGTCTGGCAGGATATGGTGAACGGAGGACGGGATTATAAGAGCTGGTATGTAACGTATATGGCGACGGCCATGGAGGGAATGCATATCCGGGCAAAAGATACCAGGATTCATCTGATGGGACGTCAGGATCCGGCCGGGCAGAGACAGTTTGAAAAAGAGATGAAGGAGACGGTTCGATTGCTTTATAATCATCCATCCATTGTTACATGGGTTATTTTTAATGAAGGATGGGGACAGTTTCAGACGAAGAAGATGACAGATATAGTAAGGGCAGAAGATCCTTACAGGCTGACAGATTCTGCGAGTGGCTGGTTTGATCAGGGGTGCGGGGATATACGAAGCATCCATGATTATTTCTTCCCTTTGCATGTAACACCGGAAAAGAGGGTAACGGCACTTACTGAGTTTGGCGGGTATTCGCTGCAGATCCAGAAGCATAGTATGTACGAGAAAAAGGTCTACGGTTATAAAAAGTTCAAGAGAAAAAGAGAACTTACGGCGGGCTATGAGAAATTGATAAAAAAGCTCATTATTCCGAATATCAGCCGTGGATTAAGTGCAACTGTTTACACACAATTATCGGATATAGAAGAAGAGGTAAATGGAATCATTTCTTATGATAGAAAAATAGTCAAAATGGATGAAAAGACCGTTAAAAAACTGAATGAAAAACTTCATTTTTAGCCTTTATTTTCGGGGAAATGTAACGTAAGCAGAGTTGACGTGTTTTCTGTGATTTGTTAGAATATAAAAGGGAAAAATAAAGATTTATCAAGATAGAAAAATGTTTACAAAACCATAAAAAAGCACACGAGGAGAGTATGGGAGAGTAAGAATAATAAGGAGGAAAAGAATGTTGGAATTAACGTTTGGAGAACAGGTCAAGATCATTCTGAGCCGTAAAGGGATGACGATCAAAGAACTTGCAGAGAAGATAGAAAAACAGACAGGAAAGAAGATGTCGCGTCAGAATCTGACCCAGCGTCTTGGCAGAGATAATTTCCAGGAGCAGGATATGCGAATGATCGCAAAGATTCTTGATTGTCCGTTTTATCTGGATATATTAGAAGAACATGAGGAGCATGAAGAGAAGCTTTCAAAGGCCCAGAAAATTGCAGAGCCTGAAAAGAAGAAAACACCTGCCAAAGCAGAAGAAAGAGATATTACGATAGGTGAGCTTGTAGATATTCATAAAGAATTAGATGCAATAGAAAAGAAGAAAAAGAAGAAGTCTAAAAAGGTTGTAGAGCCAGATCCAGAATATGTTCAGGAAACAATATTTGATTTTGTAAGAGAGAAAGAAGCGACAGCAGAACCTGCCACAGAAATAGAAGAGCAGGAAGAAGAGATACAGGAGCCGGTGGAAGAAACCGGAAGTTCGGAAGCTGTGACACTGGAAGCAGAAGAGTCGGTGACTGTAAGTGAAGAAGAACCTGCAGCGGGTGTAGAGGAGCATGCTGAGAAACCTGTATATGAAGACGAGCCGGTGTATGAAGCAGAGCCAGAATACGCAGAAGAATCGGCGTATGAAGCAGAGCCAGAGTATGCAGAAGAACCAGTGTATGAAGCAGAGCCAGAATATGCAGAAGAACCAGCCTATGAAAGTGAGCTGGAATATGCAGAGGAGCCGGCTTATGAGTCGGAACCGAAATATACAGAGGAGTCAGCTCATGAGTCAGAACCGGAAGTAGAAGAGCCAGAGGAACCGGAAAAACCGGAGCCGAAGAAAGTTGAACCGGAGAAGAAAGCGCATGGATGGAGAGCGCTCTTCGGAATACGTAAAAAGCATGAAGAAGAATCAGCGCATGAAGAACCGGCAAAAGAAGAAAAGCCGGAAATCCAGTATCATGAGTTTGATTATTCGGGAGACGGTGAGTCAGAGAAACTTGCAGAAGAATTTATGCCGGAGGAACCGGAACAGGAGGAAACATATGCAGCAGCTGATGAGACCTCCGGTTATGAGAATAACGGATATCAGAGCCGGTATGCGCAGGAAAATGAAGAAGACTTATTCACATCTGATGAAGAGGATCTCAGTAAAGGTGAACTTAATCCTTACACAGGACATGAATATGAATCAAACAGCGTAAGAATGCATCCGAAGAGAATCGGCTATGTACAGGTATATGACAGAGGAAAACATCAGTGGACAGATATGACGGAGTGGGCATTCCTTGGATATCAGGAACGTAAAAAGGCACTTCTCGGAAAAGATTATGAGCCGCCGATCTATCTGGATTAGTGTTGAATGAACATAGAAAGAAAATGTTATGAATAAGGTGTTCAGCCGGATCTCCGGCTGGACACTTTTTGTACAAGGGGATGCAAGAGAAGCTGCCGCCTACAGGAACTTCCGGTGGCAAATTTTGTAGATTAAAATATGAAGGAGGAGCAGAAAATGGAATGGACAAGGCTTTTATCAACAAAACGTCAAAGACAGAACAGATACAAGAGTCAAAAATATGGTGATGCAGACCTTAGAAGTGAATTCGAAAAAGATTATCACAGAATCATCGGCAGTGCGTCATTTAGGCGACTTCAGGATAAGACACAGGTATTTCCACTGGATAAAAGTGATTTTATCCGTACGAGACTGACCCATTCCATGGAAGTCTCTTCGCTGGCAAAATCTCTGGGTCAGAATATAGGAGAAAGCATATTGGTACACAAGAAAGATTCCAGTTTCACTGTACAGATGAAAGAGGATATCTGCAATATTCTTCAGTGTGCAGGACTGATTCATGATATCGGCAATCCACCGTTTGGTCATTATGGAGAAGCGGCGATCAGGGAATGGTTTGAAAGAAATCTTCCGCTTCTGACATATCATGGAACGTCACTTGAGGAGTTGCTCGAACCTCAGATGAGGGAGGATTTTTATCATTTTGAAGGAAATGCACAGGCACTTAGGCTGGTCAGCAAATTACATTTTCTGGTAGATGAAAATGGAATGAATCTGACGTATGCGCTTTTGAATACAATTATAAAATATCCGGTAGCATCTACAAAGATCCATCCGGAATCAGGAGATATCAGAGAGAAGAAGATGGGCTATTATTATGCAGACCGGGAACTGTTCGAGGATATTGTATCAGAGACGGGTGCGGGAAATCACAGACATCCACTTACCTTTATACTTGAGGCAGCAGATGATATTGCATATAAGACCGCAGATATTGAAGATGCATTTGTAAAAAGATTTCTTACATATCATAGTCTCAGAGATGAACTCAGAAAACTACAGAACAGGGAGAAAAAGTATGCAGACCCAGAAGAGAAAGATCAGAACTGGTTCTGCCCGGCAGATAAACTGGTAGAATTATACGATCGTGCAAAGAAGAACGGGGTAGATGATCCCGGTGATTATGCAGTGAAGAACTGGATCGTAAAAGCACAGGGATTTTTGATTGGTTGCGCAACTTCCGGATTTACTTCTCATTATGAAGAGATTATGGAAGGCACGTATAAAAAAGATCTGTTTGCAGGTACTTTGGCTGAAGGATTGGTAAAACTGCTTGGAGAGATAGCGTGCAAATGTGTATTTAAAACAGAGACGATCTATCGTATGGAAGTGAAAGAGGCAGTGATGCTGGATAATCTGCTGGACAGGTTTGTCGGTGCAGCAATAAAATATGATGATCCAACGCAGAAACTGAACTCAATAGAAGAAAGACTGATTTCATTTATTTCCAATAATTATAAAAAAGCATATCGTTATCATGCAGAAGAAAAATCAGAGGTTTATCGTCTTTATCTGAGACTTCTGCTAGTTACGGATTATATCTGTGGTATGACAGACAGCTATGCGAAGAGGCTGTATCAGGAATTGAATGCGATTATGGCATAAAAGAAAATATTTCAGAATAGATTGTGATAAATAGTCGGAAACAGGAGAGGATATTTTGAGACGGTTTATTCGATATCTGTATGAATACGAACAAGAGAAAAAGATGCGGAATGTAGGCTTCGTAAAAGTAGAACAGGATGTGGATCAGTGCGTGATCCATGTGCACGGAAAAGGATTCCGGATGGAAGAAAATGCGCAGGGACTTAGGGTGTATCTGTTCTGGAATACAGAAGATAAATGTATTGGAATCCCGCAGGGAGTGACAGAGGTTCCCGGCCCGGCGGTGAACTGGCAGCTATGCTATACACCGGAGGATGTCGGTAAGAAAGAAAATTATGATCTTGTCAACGGAATTATATTAAAGGACGTAAATGGACACTGGTATGCGGCAGTCTGGAATGACGATGTAGTAAACGTCTGCAGGATGGAAATGTGGAAGATGGAAGAAGATTCCGTGCAGGGTGAAGAAACTGAATGTAAGAAGGGATTAGCGCAGGGCGAAGAAACTGAATGTAAGAAGGAATTAGCGCAGGACGAAGAATCGGAATGTAAGAAGGAAACCTTGCAGGATGAAGAATCAGAGAGTGGAAAACTTGAAGATGATTTGGAAAAAGAGGCCTGCCTGGGGGGTAAAGTCCGCAAGATCCAGCGTAAAGATATGGTGTGTCTTCCGAGGTGTGAATGGAGACATGCAAATAATAGTTTTTTGATCCACGGGTATTATAATTATCACCATCTGATATTGACAGTCCGTGATGACCGGTTAAAATTAGGAGTACCGGGAGTGTATCATCCGCAGGAAGAAAAAGCCGCAGAAAGCTTTGGATTTCCGGAATTCATTCCTGCAGAAGAGCTGGATCTTAAACTTACAGATGAAGAGAAGAATGACAGAGAGAAGTTCGGATACTGGTGCAGGGATATAAGAGGATCACATGACTGTGTAGAATCACAGAAGAGATAGAAAACAGGAAAATAGACGGAGAATGAATATGCAAAGCACAGATGAAAAATATATGAAAGAAGCGATCAAACAGGCAAAGAAAGCATATGCGATCGGTGAGGTGCCGATCGGATGTGTGATCGTATATCAGGATAAGATCATTGGGAGAGGATATAACCGCAGAACAATTGATAATAATACCCTGGCGCATGCAGAACTGATCGCGATCAAAAAAGCAAGCAAGAAGATGAATGACTGGAGACTGGAGGATTGTACGATGTATGTAACTCTGGAACCATGCCAGATGTGTTCCGGTGCGAT
>PVML01017424.1_pt1 | contig 11316 bp, 1 predicted proteins | sample 1853371 | NCBI WGS metagenome assembly PVML01 (sample SAMN08533508, study PRJNA380276) | Human gut metagenome, whole genome shotgun sequencing project. | isolation source: participant 1, chromium library | host: Homo sapiens | collected 2017 | reverse complement strand
AGCTAATATTGGCGACGTTAACCGTATCTCCAAAGCTAATGACATTCATATCAAAGACAAAACATACACAGTGAACGCTGATAAAACAGTTACATTGGAATATGTTGATGGCAATGATAATGCAGTGAACAAAACAGCTAAGATCGACTTGAGCAACTTGCCAACAGGCGATAAAGCTGCTGTTGAAAGCGTTGTTAAAAAATCTGCTGCTGCAGGCGACACTAACATCGCTGACATCACTGTAGCTGACGGTAAACAAACTGGTGATGCAAATGCTAAATACGAAGTAAATGTTTCCCGTAATGCTGTTAAAGATGCAGCTCGTGAAGCAGTGACTGTAAATACTACGAACACTACTAACAATCCAATTACTGTTACACCTGTTAAAGATGAAACAAACCATAACACAACTTATACAGTAACATTTGATGGCGATAAAGCTGCTAAACAAATTCCTTTAACATACAAAGCGAATGGCTCTAACGACCAAAAAGTTACATTGGATAAAGGTTTGAACTTCACTAATGGTTCCAACACAACAGCTTCTGTAGCTGCTGATGGCGTAGTTAAATACGATCTTAACAACAACGTAAACTTGACTCCATCTGGTTCCTTAACTATTGGTGACACTGTTGTAAACGATGGTGGTTTGACTATTAATAATGGTCCTTCCGTCACTAAAGGTGGCATCAATGCTGGTGACTTGAACATCACTAACGTGAAAGCTGGCGTAAATGACACTGACGCAGTTAACGTAAAACAATTGAAATCCGCTAAGACAGAAGTTAAAGCTGGTGACAACGTAACAGTTGATAAAACAATTGGTGCTGATGGTCAAAACATTTACACAGTAAATGCAAAAGCAACTAACCTTGGCGATGCTGAACTTAACTACACAGCTAACGGCGGTGCTAAACAAAAAGTTAAATTGTCTGAAGGCTTGAACTTCGTTGACGGTAACTACACTAAAGCTTCCGTTGATGCAAATGGTGTTGTTAAATACGACGTAACACTTGGTAAAGTGAGAGACGGCGTTGACGGCAAACCAGGCGTAGATGGTGAAAATGGTATTGCAACAGTTAAAACTTTAGTAGATACAATCAACAACTCTGGTTGGAAAGGTGACGTTACTGGTAACACAGTAGGCGATCACAGTGCAACAATCGTAAAACCTGGCACAACTGTAAACTTCGGTGCAGGTAAAAACTTAACTGTTGAACAAATCGTTGATAAAGTAACTGGCAACCATACTTACAACTATGCATTGTCCGACGATATCAAAGTTGGTAATGATGGTAAAGACGGTAAACCAGGTGTTGACGGTAAGATCGGTGTAAACGGTAAAGACGGTTCTGCTGTTGTAATCAACGGTAAAGACGGCTCTATCGGCTTGAATGGTAAAGACGGTAAAGATGGTCTTACTATGAAAGCTAAAGATGGCCAACCAGGTGTAAACGGTAAAGATGGTATCACTCGTATCGTATACGAAGATAACAATAAAAATACACACGAAGTGGCTACATTGGATGACGGCATGAAATATGCTGGCGACGATGCACAAGGCGCAGACAAATCTAAAGTTATCGCTAAGAAACTTAACGAAACATTAGATATTATCGGTGGTGCTAACAAAGCTGATTTGACTACTGACAACATCGGTGTAAACAACGATAGTGGCAAATTACTCGTTCAATTGTCTAAAAACCTTAAAGGTATCAATACTATCAAAAATGGTAATACAACAATTACATTGAATGATACTCCTAGTACAACTACTCCTGCTGTAACAATCACTGGTGGTAACTTGTCCTTGGGGGATGGTACAACTAACAATAAGATTGTTAACGTCGCTCCTGGTACAGATGATACTGATGCAGTTAACGTAAAACAATTGAAAGCAGCTAAAACAGAAGTAAAAGCTGGTGAGAATGTTACTGTTAAGCACACAACAGATGGAACTGATAATCATAATATCTATACTGTAAGTGCTGTAACACCAGCGGTTTACACTACAGCTGATGGCACTAAAGTTTATAAAATTGTAGATCCTACAAGTGGTGCTGTTACGTGGAATACAAGCCCTGATGGTAATGGTACAGTAGTTAATGCAGGTGATGTGATTACATCTTTTGAAACTCCTGCTAATGGTACAACACCAGGTTCTACAACTGGCGGTACTATGATCGTTAACAACGTTGGCTCTGCTATTAATGGTAAAACTGGTGCAACATATTTAGATAAATTAAATGCTGCAGCTGGTGATAATAATACAAAAAATGCAGCTGTTAACGTAACTGATTTGAAAAATACTGCTGATGCGTTGAAATCTAGCGAATTGCATATTCGTCCAACTACATCTGGTCGTACAGGCGAAACTGTAAACCAAGGTGCTGGTGGTACAGCTGAAAGCTATAAATATGATGCTGCTACTAAATCTGTAACATTGAAATACAATGATGGTACAGGTGCTGGCGTAACTGGTACAGAAGCTAAGATCGATTTGTCTGGTTTGGCAGATCAGATCACTAGTGGTTACACATTCTCTACGAATGCTAAAGGTAACTTGGCTGATGGTACAACTGCAACTGCTACAGCAGTTGGCAATGGTAAAACGGTATCTTTTGCAGCTGGTAAAAACTTGACTGTTGAACAAAATATTGATGCTACAACTGGTGAACATACATATACTTATGCATTGTCCGATAAAATCACAGCTGGTAAAGACGGTGTAAATGGTAAAGATGGTTCCGTTGGCGTAACTGGTAAAGACGGTTCTTCCGTAGTAATTAATGGTGCAGATGGTTCTATCGGCATGACTGGTCCTAAAGGCCAAGATGGCAAAGATGGTATCAACGGCCGTGATGGTGCAAACCTTTCCATGACATCTGCTAAGGGTGAACAAGTTCTTGTAAACCGTGATCCTGCTCACAATGCTGATACAGACAAAGCTGAACGTATTGTCTATGTTCCAAAAGATGCTAGTGGCAATCCAATTCAAGATGCTAATGGTAAGAATATCGTACGTGAAGTTGCTACGATGGATGATGGTTTGAAATTCACTGGTAACAATGAATCTACTGAAAATAAACATAAGTTAGGTTCCTTGGTAAAAGTACAAGGTGAAGGCGTTACAGATGCACAAGCTAATACATTTACATCCGCAGCGGGTAATATCGCAGTGGTAGCTGATGGTACAGATACATTAACTGTTAAGTTGAACAAAAACTTAGCTGGTATCAATAAGCTCTCCAATGGTAACTCTTCCATTACATTGAATGATACTCCTAATGCAACTACTCCTGCCGTAACAATTACTGGTGGTAACTTATCCATGGGCGATGGTACAACTAACAATAAGATTGTTAACGTAGCTCCTGGTACAGATGATACTGATGCAGTTAACTACAAACAATTAAAAGCAGCCAAAACAGAAGTAGAAGCTGGTAAGAATGTTGTTGTTACATCTAAAACTAGTACAGCAGATGGACATACTACATATACAGTAAGTGCTTCTACACCTGCTGTTTACACAAAACCAAATGGTGATAAGTTGGTTAAACAACCAGATGGTACTTTCAAAGAAGAAAACGGCACTGCATATAATGGTCCTGTAATCGCATCCTTCGAAGATGGCACTGGTGCTACAACTGGTGGCAACATGATTGTTAACAACGTTGGTTCTGCTATTAAAAATCAAACTGGTGGTGATTTCTTAACAAAATTAGATAATGCTAACACTGCAACTCCAAATGCAGCAGTTAACGTATCTGATTTGAAATCTACTGCTGATGCGTTGAAAGCAAATGAACGTCATATTGCACCTACAACTGTGGCAGCTGGCTCTACTGAAACTAAAGGTGGTACAGCTAATGCTGCGGGTACTGCAAATGTATACAAATATGATGCAGCTAGTAAAACTGTTACATTGACATACAATGATGGTAATGGTAATGCAGTAACTGATACCAAAGCAGTTATCGACCTCTCCAACTTGAGTACTGGTGGTACAGGTGCTTCCTCTTGGAATATTGCTTCTGATAAAGTATCCGCTACTGAAGGTGCTGTGGCTACTGGTTCTGCAGGTACTCAAAACATTGCAGATGGTAAAACAGTAACTATGAAAGCTGGTAAAAACTTAACGGTTAACCAATCTAACGATGGTGCTGGTAATGCGTCCGTTGCATTCTCCTTGGATAAAAATCTAGAAAATCTAGATAAAGTTGTTGTCAATGGTAATGATGGTGCTACTGGTCAAGCTGGTGTATCTATCGTTGGCCCTAAAGGTGCTAATGGTGTTGATGGTAATGACGGTAAAGTAGGCATTGCTGGTAAAGATGGTAAAGACGCTGTATCTATCTCTGGTAAAGATGGCGTAGGTCACATTGGCTTACAAGGTCCTAAAGGTGCTCCTGGTACACCAGGTGCTGATGGTGCAAGCCTAGATATTTCTACAGATCATGGTACACAAACACTTGTTAAACCAGAAGATAACAATAATAATCAATCTGAACGTATCGTATACGTACCAAAAGATGCTAATGGTAATCCATTGAAAGATACTGATGGCAACACAATTAAACGTGAAGTTGCTACAATGGACGATGGCTTGAAATTTACTGGTAACAATACTGGTACAGAAAACAAACAAAAACTTGGTTCTTTAGTAAAAGTACAAGGTGAAGGTGTAACTGCTGCTGATGAAGCTGCATTCCAATCTGCATCTGGTAATATCGCAGTTACTGCTGATGGTACTGATACATTAACCATTCGTTTGAATAAAAACCTTAAAGGTTTAAATAGCATCCAACTTGGTGATAATACTATTAAGAGCAATGGCGATAACATTGAATTCACTACAAAAGGTGGCGATACTAAGACTGTAGCTACTACAGATCAATTGTGGACTATCCAAGCTAATGGTACTGATGTTCCTGCTAAATCTGGCAAGGTAAATCTTGTAGCTGGTGATCATATCACAATTACTCCTGATGCAGCTAATGGCAAAATGACAATCAGTGCAACTGGCTTTGGTTCTATGGATGGCTTCAATGTAAAAACATCTGCTGATGCAAATGGCACACATGCTGGTGATACAACAGAAAACATCAAAAATGGTAAAACTGTAGATATGCAAGCTGGCAAAAACTTGGTTGTTACTCAAACTAATGATGGTAATGGCAATACAACTGTTAACTATGCATTGAACAAAGATGTTGATCTTGGTACTACTGGTTCCTTAAAAACTGGCGATACTACTATCAACAACGACGGTTTCAAAAACGGTAACACTACAGTTGGTGGTAATGGCATGACTATCAATAACCCAACTGACCCAACTAAGACTGTATCCTTAACTAAAGATGGTCTTAACAATGGTGGTAACCAAATTACTAATGTAGCATCTGGTGGCAATACAGATACAAACGGTGCTAACATCGGTGATGTTAAACGTATTGCTAAAGCTGGTGATACTCGTATCAAAGATGATACATACACAGTAGATAATACAGGTACTGTTGAATTAACGTATGTTGATGGCAATGGTGATCAAGTGAAAGATGCATCTGGTAAAGCTATTACAGCTAAAATTACTGGTATTACAACACTTGATTCTACTCGTGTAAATGTTGCGGTTAATAAAACAGGCACTGGTGAAGTAGCTGGTTCTACAGCTCCTGTGAAAGTTACAAAAGGTACAGAGTTCGTAGCTGGTAACAACTTGATCGTTGAACGTAAAGCACATACTGGTAATGATTTAGACAACTCTGTTGTTTACTCTTTGAATAGCAACTTGACTGGTATTAACTCTATCTCTAATACAGCTACTGGTCCTAAAATGACATTCGGTGGTAACTCCATCAATGTAACAAATGGCGATCTTAACATGGGTGGTAATAAAATTACTAACCTTGGTAAAGGTACAGCTACAACTGATGCTGCAACTGTAGGTCAATTGACTAAGGTAACATCTAACAACCACTCTGTTGTAATTAATAAAACTACAGATGCTAATGGTGCTCCAGTTTACGACTTGGCAGTAACAGGCACTCCAGGTGCTCCTGCAGCTGACCCTCGTGTAGATATGCTTGGCGAAGAAATCGGTCGTGTAGGTGCTCAAGGTGCAGCTCTCTCCGCATTGAAACCTATCCAATACGATCCATTAGAACCAACTCAAATCATGGCTGGTTATGGTAACTACCGTGGTAACTCCGCAGTGGCTCTTGGCGTAGCTCATTACAAAAATGAATCTACATTAATCCATGGTGGTGTGTCTTGGGCTGGTGGTTCTAGCCATATGATGGCGAACGCTGGTGTAACTTGGAAAGTTGGCAACCGTGATAGCGAAGCTGCTGTAGCAGATCGTTACCGCAAAGGCCCTATCAGCTCTGCTTATGCAATGCAACAAGAAATGGCTTCCGTTAAAGCACAAAACGCTGGATTAAAAACAGAAGTATCTGATTTGAAAGCTGAAAACGAACAAATGAAAGCTCAAATTGCTGCAATGATGGCAAAACTTGGTATGTAATCATTTGAGAGAGTAAGAACTGAATGAACTTAGGATGGTATGCGCTACCTAGCGTAGCGCTTACCTCTCCCTATGGTTTATGAAAGCAGTGCTTTCAGATATGAACGTGTAATACGTGTGAAAGATACTTTCACCATAATCTAACGATAGAAAAGAGGAATATAGAATGAAAAAATCTACATTACTTGCTTGTGCAGCGGCTCTTGTTATTTCTACAGGTGTTGTAGGTGCACAATCCGCTCCAACATATGACGATAACTTAATTTTACGTAACCCAGTATCTGCGCCTGCATTGAGCAACGTAGTATTGGTTCCTGTGGCTAGCCCACAAACAGTGTCTGCTGTTCATGACTATGTAAAAGCTTGGCAAAATGCGGAGATCAACATCGCAAAAGCTAAAGTGAAATACGAAAACCATGAGCGTATGACAAAAGCTGAGAAAAAATGGTTACATTCCTATGACAAACACAACTATGCTGACTACTTCCGTACACATTCCATCGGTCGTGTACATGGTCAAGAAGTGTTCTTGAACTGGAATGGTGAAAACCGTAATAAAAACGAATACGAATACTTTGAAATGCCTAAATACAATAAAGAAGATGGCTTCACTAACAGCTATGGTTACAATGTATTGCGCGGCATGACAGATCGTATTAACGAAATCATCCAAAAACAAAAAGAAGTTGGCGGTCCTATGACTGACGACGAAGCACAAGCATTAGAAGATGCTATTTTGGATGTAATGGCACAAGACCAAGAACATGTATCTAACGAAGAACTTCGTCACTACATGAATGAAACAATTTGGTTCGCTGCAAAACAAACTGTAAAAAATAAAGCAATTGAAGAACCTACAGTTCAAGAGGAGCATGTAGTAAACCTTCGCGAAGCTATTAATCGTCCAGCTAACCAAGAAACTAAAAAAGTAGATTTGCGTGCTGCGATTCAATAATAAGGTCGTTGTAAATTTTAACTATAAATCATTAGATCACTAGTGGCTCGGCATAAACGATATAGAGTGTTTTAGGAAAATGATGCGTGATGCGCAGTGTAATAATGAATAACTACATACGGCCCTCTACGGCGAGTGTTTGAGGGCCATGATGTTCCCTGGACCCCCGACTAGGGCACGCAATCCTTATACAAGACAACGCCATCCGAAAGGATGGCGTTGTTTTTTTGCATTTATCTATTGTTGTCCTTACTTAAGGCTTAATAGCTGTACAAATATAAACAATTATAAAATAATAGACTGCTTATATTAACTACCTTTTTCTTACTGATTATGAAGAAGTGCCATAATAAAGGGGTTTCTCTTCATCTTATTTAAAGTGTTTATATATATTGAATGAAGCCGATATTAAAATTGCCGTACAGTTTCAGGATAAATATAAACTAAATATCTTGATTTTAGGGTTTTATATATTAAATGTATTATATTATATATAATACTATTATATATAAAACCCTTATTTTATGCTGATGAGTAGAAATATTCTCATAGAATAGGATCTTAGTTTAAATTGTTTAGAAATATAAAATTTATTTTAATAATATGAGGAATTTCTATTTACATTTAGTTTATAAATTGATATTATATAAATATCTTAATGAATAGTATGTGAACGTGTGTCATAAACCATTCATGAAACAAAAAGTGTATAAATAAGGCATTTAGTGTTTTCTTTATAAGAGAGAAAGGGGTTCATAGTTTCTATGAATAAAGTCTTTAAAGTCGTTTATAGCAAATCTAAAGGCTGCTATGTAGTAGTTCCTGAAACTGCAAAAAATAATAACGGCAAGAAAAAAGTTTTGGCTAGTGTATTAGCTGGTTTGGCTGTAGCTGGTGCTATGGGTGGTATTGCGCCACAAGAGGCACAAGCAGGTTATGATACTGGCAACAGTCATGTAAATATTTGGGCTGATACTAATCCAAAAAGTAATGGCCAAAATTATAATGTAGGCCAAAACTCTATCGTGGTAGGTTACCAAAATACTACTGATAATGTAGCTGGTCATGATGGTAAAGTAGCAATCGGTGCTAAAAATACATCTACAAATAACGCTTCTACAGCAGTAGGTAATGAAAATAAAGCTACAGGTGGCGCGGCTACAGCTGTTGGTGCTGGTAATAACGCTTCTGGTAAGGCCTCTGTTGCTCTTGGTAATGTGAATAATGCAGATGCTAAGGCTGCCGTTGCTGTAGGTACTTATAATAACGTTAACTATACTAAAGGTTCTTGGCAAACAACACCTAAACAAGCTGGTGAGTACTCTACAGTAATTGGTAACTACTCCAGTGCTACTGGTACTAGCGCTTCTGCTATGGGTGTATATACTAATGCTACTGGTGCAGGTTCTTTTGCTGCTGGTTACAACAATAATGCAAAGGGCCAAAACTCTGTTGCCATTGGTTCTGAAAATACATCCCACGTGGCAGACACTGTAACTTTGGGTCAATTTAATAATGCAAAAACAATGGGTGGTATCTCCATTGGTAAAAATAACTTAACAGATTCTACGAATGATGGCAGAAACCATCCTGAAACACGTGATGAGAACTCTCAAATCGCCATCGGTCGAGACAATACCGCTACTCACTTAGACACAATTGCTATTGGTCGTGAAACTAATGCAACTGGCTCAGGTGCAACTGTAATCGGTGCTCGTGCTGATGCATCTGGTAACAACTCCATTGCGATTGGTCAAAGTGGTAAAACATCCCCTAGAGTTATTGCATCTGGTGTAAACTCCATTGCTATCGGTATGCAATCTCAAACTGAAGGTGAGTCTGGTGTGGCTTTAGGTGCTGGTACTCGTGCAAATGGTCAATTTGGTGTAGCAGTAGGTCACATTGCTAAAGCAAATGCAACAAAAGGTACAGCACTTGGTGATGCTACTAATGCTAGTATTGCCGAAGGCGTAGCTCTTGGTTCCTCTTCTGTTACAACAACAGATAAAGGTGTGCTTGGCTACAATCCATCCGATCCTCATGAACGTAAATACGCACCATTGACTGGTAACGTACAAACAGCTACTACAGCTGCTGTATCCATTGGCAATGGTCAACAAATGACTCGTCAATTGACTGGTCTTGCTGCAGGTACTGCAGACACTGACGCTGTTAACGTGGCTCAATTGAAAAACGTTGGCGTTGCTGTAACTGGTAACACTGGTAAGAGTGACTTCTTAACTGATGGCGGTAAATTAAACGTAATCGGTACAGGTCGTGTATCTACTGTAGCGGCTCATGACGGTGCGAAAGACTCCAAAATCACTGTAGGCTTTGATGACAAAGGCATGGTGAAAGCTGGTAAAAACGTTACTGTTGATGAAAAAACTGTAGATGGTAAAACTACTTATACAATCAACGCTGCTAGCACTGCTGCTAAATATGATTTCTTAACAAATGCTAAAGCTAACGGTGGCAACTTAGACGGCACTGCAAGACCTGCAACTGTAGCAAGTGGCAATACTGTTAACTATGCAGCTGGTAAGAACTTAACAGTTAAGCAAGATATTGAAACATCTATTGGTGAACAAACATATACATATTCCTTGAACAAGGATCTTAAAGAAATTACATCCATCACTAACAATGGTGGTCCTACAATGCACTTTGGTGGTGACAACATTAGCATCACTGGTGGTAATTTGGATCTTGGTGATAACAACATCACTAACCTTAAATCTGGTGGCGATGTTATTAACAACGCAGCTAACATTGGCGACGTAACTCGTATTTCCAAAGCTAATGACAAACACATTAAACCAGGTGAATACGCAGTTGATAACAACGGCAAAGTAACAATGACATACGTTGATGGTAACAACAAAGACGTTCCTAACGAAACTGCTGTTATCACAGGTATTGCTAAACAAGATCTTTCCAACATCAACAATGGTGGTAAGACTGTAATTAAAAACCTTGCTAAAGAAGCTATCGACATGGAAAACGGTAAGAACACAACTGCTTCTCACCGTGACGTAAATGGCGTTAAAACTTTCAAAGTAGACGTTGAAGGTGATTTAACAGACATCACATCCATCACTAACAAAGCTGGCGATGGCAAAATTGCATTTGGTGGTAACCAAACTGTAAACGTAGCAGGTGATCACAACATTGCTATTAATGCTAAAGCTGGTGACATCACTGGTTTAACTAACGTAACTTTGGATGCTCCTGACTTCGCTAAAAAAGGTCGTGCTGCAACTGAAGAACAATTGAACATTGTTAATAACAAGTTCAATAACACAGTTGGTTTAACTGGTAACACAGGCGCTACTGAATTACAAAAATTGAACAAACAAGGCGGCTTGAGCTTCGGCGTTGTAGGTGCTAACAATGGTGAGTACATTAAAACAACTGCTTCTGGTTCCAATGTAGTGGCTGACTTGTCCGACAGCGCTAAAAATAAATTGAACAGCACTGTTGTAGTAGAAGGTAAAAATGCTGCGAGAGTAACAAGCAATGTAATTCAAAATGCAGATGGCAGCACAAAAACTGTATATACTGTAGATGTTAACAACGTAAAACCTACTGCAGCTTCTACTGAAAAAGTACAAGCTAAAGCAGACGTGGCTGGTTCTAGCGACAAAAACATCGCTAAAGTTGCACCTAAAGCTGGTGAAAACTTCGGCGATGCAGGCGCAACTTACGAAGTAAACGTATCTCGTAACGACGTAAAAGATGCAGCTCGTGAAGCAGTTACTGTAAACAATGCAAACAATAACAACAATCCTATCACTGTTACACCTGTACAAGATGAAGCAAATCATAACACTAC
>PVML01002828.1_pt1 | contig 11325 bp, 13 predicted proteins | sample 1853371 | NCBI WGS metagenome assembly PVML01 (sample SAMN08533508, study PRJNA380276) | Human gut metagenome, whole genome shotgun sequencing project. | isolation source: participant 1, chromium library | host: Homo sapiens | collected 2017 | reverse complement strand
CCTCCGGCTGTATCGGTTGAGCAAAAGTCAGCGTGGGAATGGTGTGGTATCTTTATCTAAGTGAATCCCCGCATTCCCATTTTGATACGGCTTTATCGCTGACATGAAGGGCCTCCGCCAGCTGTCTCTGTGTATATCCTTTTTCTTTTCTCAGCGACGATATAAGCGCCCCTGATTTATCATTGTCCATTCCGGCTTACCTCCTGTGATTCTAAGTACAGCTTCAGTATAAACAGTAACGGCAGATGATTCAATCAACGCTTCGTAGAGTTGACAATCAGCATCATCGGACGGCGCATCTCATCCTTCATGCCGGGGACACTGTCAATCATATGGGCTGGCGGCTGCGGCTCCACAATATTCTTTATTTCAAATCCGTTCGTAAGCAGGCCGTCCAGATATGTTGTCAGCGTTTTATGGTATTTCACCACTTCCTCACCGAGAAAGTTCGCTGTCCTCTTACCCTCGTAATAATAGTTGTCCACCGGAAAATGCAGAATCTCCCCATCCCCGCCGTAATACCAGTCCTGGGTCCCATAGGCCGTAAAAACGGGATGCTCCACTGAAAACAGGAAACTGCCCCCCGGCTTTAAAAAGGTATTCACTTTTTTTGCAATCTTATCAAAGGATTCAATATAATGAAATGCCAGGGAGCTGAGGGCAATGTCGAAGCTCTCCTTCGGAAACTCCATATCCTCCATGGCGGTGCACCGGTACTCCACCTGCGGATAAGGAGTCTTTTCCCTGGCCACCTCAAGCATTTTGCGGGATATGTCAATCCCTACAGCAGAAGCAGCTCCATGCTCCATCGCATAGATACAGTGCCAGCCGTATCCGCATCCCAGATCCAGCATCCGCTTTCCGGTAAAATCGGGAAGCAGCTCTTTTAATGTCTCCCACTCTCCGGCTCCGGCCAGTCCCTCTTTGGAACGGTCCATCTGGCTGTATTTTTCAAAAAACACTTCATCGTCGTATTTATTTTCTTTCATATCCGGTTCCGTTCTCCTTCTGATTTTTAAATTGAGACTCCGGCTTGCGCAGAACCGGAGCCGTCAGATCATAGCTCTCTCCTATCATTCTTTTCACTTCCTCTTCGGGGATTGTACCGTCCAGAATGATCGAGTTCCAGTGCGTCTTATTGAGATGATATGCCGGTATCACCGCCGGATACACCTGCCGCCAGAAATCACGCCATTCCGGACTGCATTTTACATTCACCCACGTGCGGCCTTCCCGCTCAAAAATCCAGGCGAAAACCTTCCGGCTCCCCCGGTGTCGGATTACGGTCCAGTTCGGATCATGGAACGGCTGATCCGGATAGGTGTCTTTGAATGTCAGGCAGTAACTGATAAGCTCTTCTCTGTTTTTCATTTTTCCCCCTGTAAATACTCTTAAAAAAAATGCCTGATACCAAAATGTAAATCCGGCATCAGACATCCTGTTTTAACTTCAGTTGGTATTATTATTCCGGCTGGCAATGAGGCTTACGTTGCTATTCACGGCCTGGTTCGCAAAACTGCGTTTTTCAGCAGGGCCGTGAATCGTAACACGCTTACGCCCATCCTGCCTTAGTTTTCTCCCATCTTGGCAAGCTTCGCCGCCTGGTCGGCTGCAATCAGGCTGTCAATCAGCTCATTCAGCTCCCCGTTCATGACAGAATCAATCTTATAAAGCGTCAGTTTAATCCTATGCTCCGTCACACGGCCCTGAGGGAAGTTATACGTACGAATTTTTTCGGACCGGTCGCCGGTGCCAATCTGGCTGCGGCGCTCCTCCGCTTCCTGGTTCTGCCTTTTTTCCAGCTCCATATCGTAGAGCTTTGAACGGAGCAGACGGAACGCCTTCTCTTTGTTCTGAAGCTGCGACTTCTCCGTCTGGCTGTAAATTACGATTCCGGTCGGCATATGGGTCAGACGCACGGCCGAGTCGGTAGTATTGACGCACTGTCCGCCGTTACCGGACGCACGCATAACATCGATACGGATATCCTTGTCGTCAATTACAACGTCAAATTCCTCCGCTTCCGGCATAACCGCCACAGACGCGGTGGATGTATGGATCCTGCCGCCGGATTCCGTCTCAGGCACACGCTGCACCCGGTGGACGCCGCTCTCATACTTCATCTTGGAATATGCGCCCTGGCCTGTCACCATGAACACAACCTCCTTGAAACCTCCGATTCCGTTCTCATTGACGCTGACAAGCTCCGTCTTCCAGCGGTTGCTCTCCGCAAAATGCACATACATTCTGTAAAGCTCCGAGGCAAAAAGGGCTGCTTCGTCGCCGCCGGCGCCGGCACGGATTTCCACCATGACGTTCTTGTCATCATTAGGATCTTTGGGAAGCAGGAGAATCTTCAGCTGCTGCTCCATTTCCTCAATTCTTTTTTTCGCATCGGCCAGTTCTTCCTTGGCCATATCACGCATCTCCTCGTCAGACTCTTCCTCGAGCAGGGCCAGGCTGTCTTCCACATCCTGGTTCGCCTTCTTATACTCCTTATATGCATCCATAAGGGGAGTCAAATCCGCCTGCTCCTTCATCAGTTTCCGGAATCTGTTCTGATCCATCGCAACATCAGGGCTGTTCAGTTCTTCCAGCAGCTCTTCATATCGGATCAGCAAATCATCCAATCTGTCAAACATGGTAACCTCCTGTATTTGTCTGCAGAATTAAATCCGGACTGCAGCACTGTATCCACTATCTGTTCCGGCGCGCCCTGACCACGCGGTCAAGTCCCGGTTCATCTTTAATTGTTTCTATTTCGCCAAAGCCGGCAGCCGTCAAAAGCTTTCCCACCGCCTCCGCCTGATCACAGCCGATTTCAAAATAAATGAAACCGCCTTCCTTCAGATATCTGCCGCTCTGCTGCGCCAGAATCCGGTAAAAATACAGTCCGTCCTCTGCGCCGTCCAGCGCCATTCTCGGTTCATGGTCCTTTACCTCCGGCTCCAGGCCGTCTATCACCGCTGACGGGATATAGGGAGGATTAGACACGATGATGTCAAATTTTTCGTCCTGTTCCAAATTTAAGAACAAATCACTTTCCAGAAGGACAAACTCCTTCTTCCGTACTCCCGGTATCCTGGCAATCCCCGGGGAATACCCGTTATCTGAAACGCTTTCTCCCGCTGTTTCCTGTTCCTGTGCATCCCCGCCCTGGTAGACATACGTACACATCTTAAGTTTCCAGGGTGTGTCCGATATAAGTGTGGACTCTGAGCGGGCGGTTCCCTTCTGTACGAGAAAATGGCGCCGTACATTCTTTTTGGCCACCTTCAGCGCCGCCTTCGAAATATCGGCCGCCGTCACCTTATCGTAACCGCCCAGCACGGCCAGACTGACAGCAATGCACCCGGAACCGGTACACATGTCAAGGACAGAAAGCGCCTGATCCTTATGGTCCCTTAAGACCGTCTCCACCAGCTTTTCCGTATCCTGTCTGGGTATCAGGACATTCTCATCCACGGTAAATTCCAGTCCCATAAACTCCTGATTACCGAGAATATGCTGAATCGGAATACGTGATGCCCTTTTTTCAAGATAGTCCCTGTAAACCGGATACGATTTCTCAAGACGCTGCCGGTTCACCCTTCGGGTCCTGTCCATCAGGAAATGAACCTGGTCAATGCCAAAGGACGCTTCCAGCAGATACCACGCATCCAGCCCCGACTCCGTTACACCGGCGTCTGAAAGACAGGTTTTCCCTTCCTCCAGTAGCTGCTGCCAGGTGGGGCCCTCCTCTTCTCTCAGAAATGTACTCATAGCTTTGTCTCCGGAAAATTCTCCTTCAAATATTCTTTCCAGTCAAATACTGCTTCCGTCGCTGCGATGGCAACTTCGATCATGCTGTCATCCGGTTCCGTAGTCGTCAGTCCCTGCATCCACATTCCCGGACGGCTGACAAGATCCATAAATTTGGAATTACTTCTGCCTGCGAGCTGGAGTATCTCATAGGAAACTCCTGCAATCACCGGAATCAGAATGATACGGCTCAGCATCCTGAGACCGATATTATCAATCCTTATTACCATAAAAAACAGGATGCTGATTATCATGACAATCAGGATAAAGCTGGTTCCGCACCTTTTATGTTCTTTGGAACTTGCCCGGACGTTCTCCACGGTAAGAGGATGTCCGTGTTCCACACAGTTAATACATTTATGCTCCGCTCCGTGGTACATGAAGGTTCTTCTGATATCCTCCATTCTTGAAACGAGCTTGATATATGCTATAAATATCGCGATTCTGATTACACCCTCCAGGACAGCCATCACATGCTCCGATGTGATAAATGACTTGAAAAAGTTGGCTATTACAAGTGGGAGTATCATAAAGATCCCGATTGCCAGAATAAAAGAAAGTACCATAACAATTGACATAATAACGCTTTCCAGTTTTTCTCCGAAAACGCGGTCCAGAAACTTTTCAAATCTACCCGGTTCTTCTTCCTCATCATCTTCAAAAAAGCTGGCGGAATACGTCAGAGTCTTCATTCCCAGTATCATGGAATCCGCAAACCGGAATACGCCTCTGATAAAGGGCAGGGACAGGATCTTCGCTTTAGTGGTAATACTCTCATACTTATCTTTCTTTATCTCAATCTCACCGTCTGGCCTGCGGACTGCCACCGCATAGTCATTCCGGTTCATCATCATAATGCCCTCAATGACGGCCTGACCGCCAATTCCTGAATATTTCATTCTTTATACTCCGTTTAAAAGCGGGTAAAACCTCGCTTTGTGGTCTTTCACCACTAAATAACGATAACCTGCACGCTCTGCGCACAGGTCACCACCTTCAATAAAAGGTTGAGTTTAATGTCGCCACTAAAACTCAACCCTTACGTTGTTCAAACTTAATTGTCTGCATTCATGCCGTACTTACGGTTGAACTTGTCAATACGTCCACGGGCTGCAGCAGCTTTCTGCTGACCTGTGTAGAATGAATGGCATTTGGAACAAACCTCTACGTGGATGTCCTTCTTTGTAGAACCTGTTACGAATTCGTTGCCACAGTTGCAAACAACTTTTGCCTGATAATAGGCTGGATGGATTCCTTCTTTCATGATTTTCACCTCTCTGATTTTTCTTGTGCGATTTCCGACCGCTGTTTTATTGCTATGTTAAAGCCTTGCACATCCATGTCCTGCTGGTCCATCATTATAGCAGAGCATCAATCGTAAGGACGACTCACGCAGATGTCAAAACTACCGTCTAATTGTACAGCCTAAACAGTATATCATATGAAGCAAGGGATTGCAAGGTTTTTTTAGAAGAAACGCCTCTTCCGGGTAATATCCACAAACTCCTGATTATTTCTTGTTTTTGCAAACAAATCAAGGATTCTCTCCACCGATTCCTCCGGTTTCTGGGTGTTGGTCGCCTTGTGGATGATATCGACCGCCTCGGACTCTTCCTGGGTAAGCAGCAGATCATCTCTTCTCGTTCCGGATTTAAGAATATCGATGGCAGGGAAAATCCGCTTCTCCGAAAGCTTGCGGTCCAGAACAATCTCCATGTTTCCGGTTCCCTTAAACTCCTCGTAGATAACATCGTCCATACGGCTTCCCGTATCAATCAGAGCCGTAGCCAGTATCGTCAGGCTGCCGTTCTCCCTCATATTTCTCGCCGCTCCGAAGAAACGTTTCGGCATATGGAGGGCCGCCGGATCAAGACCGCCGGAAAGCGTTCGGCCGCTGGGCGGCACTACAAGGTTATAAGCTCTGGCAAGACGGGTGATGCTGTCCAACAGGATCATAACATCCCTTCCATGTTCCACCAGTCGTTTCGCTCTCTCGATGACCATCTCGGATACACGTTTGTGGCGATCCGGAAGCTCATCAAAGGTGGAATAGATAACTTCCACATTCGGTCCTGTAATGGCCTCCCTGATATCGGTAACCTCCTCCGGCCGCTCATCAATCAGAAGGATAATCAGGTGCATCTCCGGATGGTTCGCCGTAACCGCCCTGGCAACCTGCTTTAACAAGGTGGTTTTACCGGCCTTTGGCGGTGAAACAATCATGCCTCGCTGTCCCTTTCCGATTGGAGAGAGCAGATCCATGACACGCATGGCCGTTGTGTTCCTTGTTCCCGGCATCTCCAGATGGAGACGGCTGTTGGGGAAAATCGGTGTCAGGTTCTCAAAGTTCGGTCTGCGCTCCACCACGTTGGTAGGATAGCCGTTAACCGTATTGATATATAATAAAGCCGCAAATTTTTCCGTGGCTGTCTTTACTCTTCTGCTTCCCCGGACGATATCGCCTGTCTTTAAGTTAAACCGTCTGATTTGCGACGGAGCCACATAGACATCATTCTCACCGGGAAGGAAATTTTCACACCGGATAAATCCAAAGCCGTCCGGCATAACCTCCAGAATTCCATCCGCTTCGATACCGCTGTCAAGCTCCTGGAAATCCGTCTTTCCCTCTTCATTTCTGGACTGATACTCACCCCTCGTCTGATTCTCGGCTCTCTGCTGGTAATCACCTCTGGACTGGCTCTCGCCGCGCTGCTGGTAGTCTCCCCTGGACTGGCTCTCGCCGCGCTGCTGGTAGTCTCCCCTGGACTGATTATCACCGCGCTGCTGGTAGTCTCCCCTGGACTGGTTATCGCCGCGCTGCTGGTAGTCTCCCCTGGACTGGTTATCGCTGCGCTGCTGGTAGTCACTCCTGGACTGGTTATCGCTGCGCTGCTGGTAGTCGCCTCTCGGCTGATAATCACGTTTACGGCTGTCGTCCCTGTAACGGTTCGTATCACGTCTCGGCGCTTCTTCTCTCTTTTCTTCCCTGGTATTTTTTTTCAAAATACGCGGTTCTTTATCGATCGTCTCCGAAGGCTTCTCGTCTGTTTTTTTCTCTTCCGCCGCCGCCAAAGGCTCCGACGGAATAATATTGTGTACGCCGCCTCCTTCTGCCCCGGCTGCATCCATGCCGGCCAAATCTTTGTCTGCTGCTTTTCCACCGGCTATTTCACACAGCCTGTCTATAATTTCTGCTTTTTTAAGGGTGGTTACACCTTTAAGCCCCTGTGCCTTTGCCAGTTCCCGAAGCTGTGTCAAAGGAAGGGTCTGCAATTTTTCTCTCATACAACTCTCCTTACTTTGTTTAGTTTTAATTTTGTATTGGGGATTATTAAGAAATAAGAAACGTCAGGAAATACTTTTCTTGTCTTCTTAATTATATACTATTTTATAGAAAATGCAATTTTTTTTAATAAGACATATTAAATCCAGGATTTTCGTGCAAAACGCGCACGAAAACACCTTGCGGAATACAACCTGGGCACCAGTGTCATGATGTTGGGGTCAAAAGGTCTTTTGACCCCTTTGATACCGGATTGCGCCGCGCCTGCCTGATTACATCTCTCCCTTTAAAAACCGGAGCCACTCACCGATTTTCTTCTCATAGCCGTTATCCGACGGTCTGTAAAAAGAGGAACCCTCCAATCCGTCGGGAAGATACTGCTGTTTTACATAGTGGTTCGGATAATCATGGGCGTACTTGTAATCCAGACCGCGTCCCAGCTTCTCCGCTCCTTTGTAATGCCTGTCCTGGAGATGAACCGGAACCTGGGCCACCGCCTTGCTCCGGACTGCCGACTCCGCTTCGTCAATTGCCATACAGGCGGCATTGCTCTTGGGAGCGCTCGCAACATAAGTCACAGCCTGGGAAAGTACGATCCTGGCCTCCGGCATGCCGAGACGCTCAACCGCCAAAGCGGCATTTACAGCTACTGAAAGCGCCTGGGGATCCGCATTCCCCACGTCCTCCGAAGCGCAGATCATGATTCTTCTGGCAATAAATTTAATATCCTCACCTGCATAAAGCATCCTGGCAAGATAATAAACGGCTGCATCCGGATCAGAGCCTCTCATGCTTTTAATAAATGCGGAAATCGTATCATAATGGTTATCACCGCCCTTATCATACCGCACCGCCCGTTTCTGGATACACTCCTGGGCCACATCCAGCGTAATATGAATCAGACCGTCCTCGGACCGCTCCGTTGTCAGGATTCCAAGTTCCACCGCATTCAGGGCCGCCCTGGCATCACCGCCTGCCATATCTGCAAGAAAATCAACCGCCTCCTCAGAGATATCGGCCTTGTAGCTGCCCATCCCCTTCTCCTTATCATAGACGGCGCGTCTCAGCAATTCTGCGACATCTTCCTTTGCAAGCGGTTTCAGTTCAAAAATCCGGGAACGCGAAATAAGAGCGCCGTTGACCTCAAAATAGGGATTCTCCGTCGTCGCTCCAATCAGAAGCAGAGTCCCATCCTCCACAAAGGGCAGCAGATAGTCCTGCTGGCTCTTATTGAACCGGTGGATCTCATCTACAAAAAGAATAGTCTTCTGGCCGTACATCCCCAGGGCATCTTTTGCCTCCTGCACAACCTCCTCCATATCCTTCTTTCCCGCAACCGTTGCATTCAGCTGCTTGAATCTGGCGCTTGTCGTACCTGCTATGACTTTGGCCAGCGTCGTCTTGCCTGTCCCCGGTGGGCCGTAAAATATAATAGAGCCCAGCTTATCCGCCTTGATAGCCCGGTAAAGCAGCTTGTCCTTTCCGATAATATGCTTCTGCCCCACCACCTCGTCCAGCGTGGCTGGCCGGAGCCTGGAGGCCAGCGGAGCCTCCTTCTCCATCGTATTGCTTCTCATATAGTCAAATAAATCCATAACATCCCTCTGTCTCTAATCTATCAGCAATTCATCTACTGTAACAAAAGTATAGCCCTGCTTTGTCAAAGTGTCAATGGCCGCCAGCGCCGCGTCCACAGAAGTTCCAAACACATCGTGCAGCAGTATCACATCATGCTTTCCCACATTCTTGTATATATGCTTCACAACCTTCTGTGGGTTCTGGCTTTTCCAGTCCAGTGTATCAATATCCCAGAAAACCGGGGTCATTCTCAGGCATTCTTCCAGGTCGTCATTCCATATTCCAAAGGGAGGCCTGATATACTCAGGCGTCTGGCCCGTAATGTTTCTTATCAGCTCATTCGTCTTGCGGATGGCATTACAGGCATCTTCCGTGGTTCCCTTTGTCAGGTCCACATGGCTGTAGCAATGGGTTCCAATCAGATGCCCGTCTTCCGACATCTGTTTTACCAGCTCCTCATTTCCCGGGATATTCTCCCCTACCAGAAAAAAGGAGGCTTTCACTCCCCTCTCCCTGAGTCCCTCCAGCAGCCGTTTCGTATAGACCGCATGCGGCCCGTCGTCAAACGTCAGCGCCAGCAGTTTTTCTACATCACCGGATTTTTCTTCTTTTCCTGACTTTTTACCATCTATATCCGTCTTTCGCTTCTCTTTCCGGGCCGATTCTCCCTGACCGGCAGAATCAGGCTCATCCGGTTCGGCAGACACCGCCAGGCCGGTCCATGTTCCGGCCGCCGCGCTGTGGTCCCTGACTGCCGATAAACAGAAACACGCCAGAAATACGTCCATCACTGTTATCACCATCAAAAGAAACATTTTTCTTTTCACATGCTTCCCCTTCCTCTGTATCCGCGCCGCTGTCCCCCGCAGATTGTTCCCAGGCCAAACATGGTTACTGTTCACACCTTGCAAAAAAGCGGCATGCTGTAAACAATAACGCGCTTCTCAGGACACATCATTGCAGATCCGTTACTAATAATCAATATATGCAGCAGCTCCCAACGGCAGAATTATAAACATGCAAAAGAAAAAGCACGGATATAAAACAGGCCGCCGAAACGGGTCAAAAGCCTGTTTTATATCCGTGAAATCGTAAATTATGCCACCAGTGCGGAAATCCCAAAATAAGATAACACAATGATTCCCAGCACAATTCTGTAATAACCAAAGAACTTGAAATCGTGTTTCCGGATGTAGCCCATCAGGAATTTAATAGAATATACCGACACGGCAAAAGCAACCGCCATGCCCAAAAGCAGGTAAAACACCTCATACCCTTTGAATGCTCCGCCTTCAATAAAAAATTTGATAATTTTAAGAAGACTTGCTCCAAACATAACGGGTATTCCCAGGAAAAATGAGAATTCCGCAGCAGCGCCCCTGGAACAGCCTATCAGCATGGCTCCCAGAATCGTGGCTCCGGACCGGGAGGTTCCCGGTATCAGTGCAAGAACCTGAAAACAGCCGATTACAGCCGCTGTCTGGAAGGAAATCTGCGTCACCCGCTCAATCGGAAATTTGGAATTCCGGTTCCGGTTTTCCAACAGAATAAAAAACACACCGTAAATAATCAGCATGGCCGACACCACATATCCGTTCATCAGCTTATTCATAAAATTATCCAAAGGCAGTCCGATTACAGCCGCAGGGATGCATGCAACAAGAATCTTTCCCCACAGCCGGAGTGTTCCCCTCTTCTGCGCATCTGATTTTCGTGATGAAAATGGATTCAGTTTATGAAAATACAGAATCAGCACCGCCAGAATCGCGCCTAATTGAATGACCACCATGAATACTTCCCGGTACGCCTCGCTGACCTCAAGATGAATAATTTCATCTACCAGGATCATGTGGCCGGTGCTGCTGATGGGAAGCCATTCTGTAAAGCCTTCCACAATCCCCAGCACAATCACCTTTAAAATCTCTACAAAACTCATGCCCGTTCCTTTCCGCTAAATCTTTCCGCTAAATATTTTCAATCTGCCAGTCGACAGGTTCCAGACCATTCGCTTCCAGATATTCATTCGTCTTACTAAAAGGCCTGCTGCCGAAAAATCCTCTGTAAGCAGACAGGGGGCTGGGATGCGGCGCCTCCAGTATCAGGTGCTTCGGATTGGTAAGCATCGGTTTCTTCATCTGAGCCGGTCTTCCCCAGAGGATAAATACCATCGGGCGATCCTGCCCGGCCAGAATTCTGATTGCCGCGTCGGTGAACTCCTCCCAGCCGATGCCCCTGTGGGAATTGGCCTGGTGGGCGCGCACCGTCAGCACCGTGTTGAGCAGCATCACTCCCTGCTCAGCCCATTTTTTTAAGATATCCGTTATTCGGAATAAAACATCCCAGATCATCATGCAGTTCCTGATAAATATTCACGAGTGAAGGCGGTATCTCCACATCCGGCTTCACCGAAAAGCACAGCCCATGGGCCTGTCCCGGTCCATGATACGGATCCTGTCCCAGAATCACTACCTTGACCTTTGAAAGAGGCGTAAAGTCAAAGGCATTGAAAATATCGTTGGCATCAGGATATACAGCCCGTGTCTGATATTCCTGTTTTACCGTCTCATATAATTTTTTATAATATGGCTTTTTAAACTCTGCCCCCAGCGGTGCCAGCCAGTCATTACTGATTGCTCCCATATGTTATCTACTCCTGTCCATTA
>PVML01001589.1_pt1 | contig 11327 bp, 10 predicted proteins | sample 1853371 | NCBI WGS metagenome assembly PVML01 (sample SAMN08533508, study PRJNA380276) | Human gut metagenome, whole genome shotgun sequencing project. | isolation source: participant 1, chromium library | host: Homo sapiens | collected 2017 | reverse complement strand
GTGAATCCCGGCCGATTTAGCCATAGACCGTTGCAGAAGAACTCTGCAATCGAATGTAACAAGAGATACATTTCCTTAATCCTACCACAAAGAGAGCGCCTGTGGAAGCCCTTATTTCGCATTCTGTCATGTCATATTCCCACAAGTATACCCGCGGATTTGACTTTTCCGCAGCCAGCAATTAAACTATAAGAAACGCCCCGGTTTGCATCTCGCCACGCTTCAAAGAAAGGCACCACGATGTCCCTGAAAATCAAACGATATGTGGTAACGGTAATTTTGGGGCTCTTCCTCCTGATCCAGGCGTCCTGTCAGGCGGAAATCGTTCACGAAGCGATCACAATGCTCAGCTTCGTCCCAATCCTGTTTACGGTCTGGTTCGGGGGCGCAGGCGTTTTCCTGACCACCTCCTGCCTTGCCGCTCTTTTAGACATCGCCTTTGTGATGGTGCAGCGCTATAACCGCCCCAGGCTGCTGCGCCTGATCCAAAAACAATCGAAACGAGGAACAATATGAACTCAGATTTTGTAAACCTGACAACCGACAACCTGGCGGATGAACATTTATGCTGTATCATCCGCAGCAAAAAGCCCCATCCGGGCGTGGAGGCGAAGCGGCAATGGCTTTCCGAACGCTTGGAGGAAGGGCACGTTTTCCGCAAATTAAATGAAAAAGCCGTGGTATTCATCGAATACGCCCCTCTTGAAACCGCCTGGGTTCCCGTTCTCGGCGACAACTATTACTATCTGTACTGCCTGTGGGTCACCGGCGAACACAAGGGGAAGGGCTATGGGAAGGCTCTGATGGACTACTGTCTGGCCGACGCCAAAGAAAAGGGAAAGTCCGGCATCTGCATGCTGGGGGCGAACAAACAGAAATCCTGGCTTTCCGACCAGTCCTTTGCCAAGAAATACGGTTTCGAGGTTGTGGATACCACTGATTACGGGTACGATCTGCTTGCGCTTTCTCTGGATGGCACAAAGCCCCGATTTGCTCCAAATGCGAAACAGGGGAAAATCGAGTCTCAGGAGTTGACCATCTATTACAACCTTCAATGCCCCTATATCTGCCAGTATCTGGAAAGAATCAGACGGTACTGTGAAATGAACGCCGTCCCGGTATCCTTCATCCATGTGGATTCCCTGCAAAAAGCAAAGGGGCTGCCCTGCGTGTTCAACAACTGGGCTATATTCTACAAAGGGAATTTCCAGACGGTAAATCTGCCGGACGAAGCGACCCTAAAGCGGATTCTGAAAAAATAATCATAACATCCAATCAAAACAGCCCCTTTTGCAAATTCGTGGTCAATCCACTCTGCAAAAAGGGCTGTGTGTTTTTATCAATCCAATTCCGGCAGCGCCACAACGTTCACCGGCGTGGGAATATCCACTGCCCCGGCCAGCTCCAGCCCTCCGTCCTCCAGCGCGATCCGGAAAATGGACACGTTGTCCGAGTCCTGGTTGGCGCAGAGCAGATAAGCGCCGGACGGATCAATACAGAAGCTTCTGGGCGTCCGCCCGTTGGCCGGGAAATCGCCCCTGTGGCTTAAGGTTCCGTCTGGGGCTACGGCGAATGCGGAGAGGCAGTCCCGCCCGCGGTTGGAGCAGTAGAGGAATCTGCCGTCCGGCGTGAGGTGGATATCCGCGCAGAGATTGTCTGCATTACGGCCTTGGGACGGGGATTTGTCGTAGGAATCCACAGTCTGAAACGGCGTCCAGCCGGAGCCCTCCCGCCGCAGGGCCAGAATCCCGGAGGAAAGCTCAAGGGACACGTAACAAATGTCAAGTCCGGCGGAAAACGTCGGATGTCTGGGACCGCTCCCCGCAGGAGCGGCAATTTCCCGCGCCTGGTTCGTGAGCAGCCGGGAGGTTTCGGTGGAAATGGGATATTCACAGATTCGGTCCGTGCCTAAATCGCAGACCATGATCCGGCCCATACCAGGCACGGGGACGGCGCAGTGGACGTGAGGGGCCTCCTGGCGTCCCACATCCGGGCCGGACCCGGACCGGATAATCAGCTGGCGTATGGGTTCCAGGGAACCGTCCCCGTTCACCGGAAACACCGACAAAGAGCCGGAGGAATAGTTGGCCGCAAACAGCAGGCCGGACTCCGGGGCCACGGACACGTAGCAGGGGTCCTCCCCCATGGTGGGTACGGTGTTGATCCGCTCCAGAGCCAGGGAATCCCGGTCGATGCGGAAGGAGGAGACGGCTCCCGACGCCATCCCCTCGTACTCCTTCAGCTCGCTGACCGCCCAGAGAAATCCTTGGCCCGAACAGCAGAGAAAGGATGGGTTGGGCACAGACGGGTTTACGTGGACCACCCGGGCCGCACCCGTATCGTGATCCAGGGCGATGCAGTAAATGCCCCCGCCCTTTCCTAAAAGCACCTCCCCGGTGCCGAAGTGGATGGGCTGTGTGTAGGTTCCCACATAAAAAAATGTCTCCATGTCAGCTCTCCTTTTTGCCGTTTTTGGCGGACTCCCTGCGTTTCCGCTCCCGGTCCCGCTTTTGCAGGTAGGACTGGAAGCGCTTTTTGTTGCCGTCCGTGAAGGTAGTGATGAGCTCGTTCAGATCCAGGTCGTTCTGGTGGGTCAGATAGTGGTACAGCTTGGAGTGGGAGTCCGAGGAGCTTAGGGAGCTCTGCAGCAGCGCCTCGGATTCCTTCGTGTTCTCGAACATAAATTTGTTCAATTCCTGGAAATATTTGTAATACATATTCTTAAAAATGTTGATGATCTGGATGAAAATGTCGTTTCCCGAGGCCAGGATAATGGAAAGATGGAACATGTAATCCTGCTTGGTGTACTCCTCGTAATTGCGCTCCGCAAGGGCCCGCTTCATGCCGAAATAGGCGGAACCGATGGACTCTAAGTCCACGCGCTCCTGCTGCATGATCAGGCGGATGGACTGAATCTCGATGGCCTCCCGCAGCGCGTTGATCTCGTTGAATTCCTTTTCCGTCAGATCCAGCTCCCGCTCAAAATTGGACATATCGTAAATCTCTTCCGGCTTCACCACATAGGTGCCTTTGCCGTGCTTCACCTCCACCAGGCCGATGGCCTGAAGCCGCTGGATGGCGGCCCGGACCGTGACCCGGCTCACCCCCATCTTCTGACCGAGGTCCGTCTCCGAGGGCAGTTTCTCGCCGCTTTTCCAGGTCCCGTTCTTTATATCCGCCAGAAGGGCGTCGTAAACAGCCGCGTCCATTCTCTGTTTTGTGATGGTACTGATTGCCATGTTCTCTCGCCTCCGATAGATGTATTACAACATACATCGTTTGCTACCACTATAAACCGGAACCGTTAAAATGTCAATATTTCTAGGAAAATTCACCAAAAATAAATTTGAAAAAAACATATTGACAGGCAAAAATAATGATGATATATTGAATTCACCATCAAGTTGTATTACGACATACAACTGAGCGGAACAACTATCTGACAGACCGGAAAGGGGGATTTTTATTTATGAAAAAAATGTTCAGGACACTGGCAGCGTTGACGCTGGCCGCATCGCTGGTTGGCTGCGGCGGGGGAAGCGAAGGCGGTCAGGCGGCCGCTGGAAGCGGCGCCGCCCAGGGACAGGAGAACGCCCGGGAGAGCGCGGGAGATCAGGCGGACACTCAGAAGAGCGCCGCAGATCAGGCAGATGCCGCGGATCAGCCCAACGCCGCGGACCAGGCCGGTGAGGTCACGCTGACCATCGCCTCCGCCATGGTAACGGAGAAGCCGGAGGGGGATCTGGAGCAGGAGCTGGCGGACAAGTACATGGAGCTTCACCCCAATGTGAAGATCGAGTTTATTTCCATGCCCGCCGCTGAGGTTTCCAAGCGAATCGTGACCATGGCCACGGGGGACAACCTGCCGGATATGTTCTTTGTGCCCAACGATTTTATGCCTCAGCTCTACGATCTGGAGATTGTGGCGGACCTGGAGGGGCTGCTGGGGGAAGAGTGGCTGTCCGGCTACAATCCCAACCTGCTCAAGGACGCGAAGATTAACGGGAAGATGATGAGCATTCCCTGGTATGCATCCCCCTATGCGGTCATCTACCGCACGGACTGGTTCGAGGAACTGGGACTTGAGATTCCGGAGACCTGGGACGAGTTTTTGGAGGCGAGCAAAGCGCTGACCCGGGATACCGACGGCGACGGCCAGGTGGATCAATGGGCCTTCAGCATGGTGGGAAGCAGGAACAACTCCGGCGAGCAGAGGTTCGTGCTGTTCAGCAAGTCCTTCGGCGCGGACGAGATCTATGAAAAAGAGGGAAAATGGGCCACGGACATCGGAACGGAGCAGTTTAAGGCGGGCCTGAAGTATTTTACGGACCTGTACACCGAGCACGGTGTGGTGCCTCCGGGCCCCACGGAGGTTGACTACTCCGCGTCCATGGAGCTGTTCACTTCGGAGCAGACCGGAATGATCCTGTCCGGGCCTCACTCCCTGGGCTTTATCACCACCACCAACCCCGGTCTTGAGGGAAAACTGGGTAGCTTTGTGATCCCCAGGGGCGAGGCCCATGTCTCCATCTCCGGCATCGGCGGCTACGCCATCTCCGAGAGCTGCGAGAACAAGGACGTTGCGGCGGATTACATGAAGTTTATCACGAGCAAGGAGAACGCCATCTACTTCGGACAGAAGACGGGGCGGATGCCCACCAGAACCGAGGCAAGCGACGATCCCTATTTCAGCTCCGTGCTGTTTAAGGGATTCCTGGAAGCCCTGGACTACGCGGTGGATCCCGAGACATTTGCACAGTATCCGGCGCTGCTGGACACCATCGGGGAGGCGTACTCCAACGTGCTGTCCCGTAAGCCTCGTCGAATGTGGCCACGCCAGACGAGGCTTACGGGACGCTGGTGGAGAAGTCCGCGGCCCTCATTGATGCTGAAAACTGACGGAAGAAAATCGGGTGATTGTCATGGAGAAAGAAACATCAAAAGCCCGCCTCTCGCCAGGAAGCGCCGGGAGCATATCCCGGCGGGAGATCAACGGATATCTCTTTGTACTGCCGGTGGCCGCCGTTTTGGCGGCCCTGGTGGTCTATCCCCTGGCCTACGGCGTTTATATCAGCTTTTTCAAGACCAATCTGGTGAAGAAATGGACCTTCGTGGGACTGCGCTACTATCTGGAAGCCCTGAAAAGCCCGGAATTTCTTGGGCAGATGCTGGTGACCGTGAAGTTCACCGCAGGCGTGGTGGCGGGACATTTTTTCTTCGGAATGCTGCTGGCCCTGCTGCTGAACCGGAATTTTAGAGGGCGGGCGGTGTTCCGCGTCATCTTTCTGCTCCCATGGCTGTTCCCGGACAGCGTGGTGGCCCTGCTGTTCAAGTGGATTCTGAATCCGGTTTACGGGATCTTCAACCACGTGCTCATGCAGCTGGGGCTCATCGACGCTCCCCTGGTGTGGCTGAGCAACGCCGGTCTGGCCCTGCCCATTGTGGTGGCCATCTGCATCTGGAAGGGCTACCCCATGATCATGATGATGCTCCTTGCCGGCCTGCAATCCATCTCCGACGACGTGAAGGAGGCCGCCCGCATCGACGGCGCCAACCTGTGGCAGTCCTTTTGCTACGTGACGCTGCCGGGGCTTAGATCCGTGCTGACGGTGACCCTGGTGCTGGATACGGTCTGGTGGTTCAAGCACTATACCCTGGTCTGGGTGCTGACCCAGGGGGGACCGGGGAACACCACCTCCCTGATCAGCATTTCCATCTATAAACAGGCGTTCGACAACTTTAATTTCGGATCGGCCGCTGCGATGTCCGTCATCGTGTTCCTGATCTGCTATTTACTGGGAATTATTTACAGAAAGGTGCTGGAGAATGACTGAACGCATGGGAATGAGAAGAAAAAAGATCATGGCCGGGGTGGCCATGTACGTGCTGCTTGCGCTGCTGGCCTCCCTGGTGCTGATCCCGGTGCTGTGGATGGTGTCCACGGCGTTCAAGTCCTACGGGGAGACCATCGCCAAGCCGCCCAGGTGGATTCCGCAGCAGATTTCCTTTGAGGCCTTCGGCCGGCTGTGGAGCGAATATCCCTTCGGGACGTATTTTAAAAACAGCTTTGTTATCGTGCTGTTTTCCATGGCGGTGTCCGTGTTCGCCTCCTGCCTGGCCGGATACGGCCTGACGCGGTTCCGATTCCGGGGCAGGAACAGCCTGATGACATTTATTCTGGTGACGCAGATGTTTCCCTCCGTTATGCTGCTGGTTCCCTTTTACAGCATCATCGGGAAAATGCATCTGCTGGACACCCATTTGGGGCTGATTCTGGTCTACATCTCCTTTACGGTCCCGTTCTGCACCTGGACTATGCTGGGCTTTTTCAGGGCGCTGCCCCTGGATTTGGACGAAGCGGCCAGAATCGACGGCTGCAATTCCTGGCAGTGCTTTGGCCGGATTATTCTCCCGCTGACCCTGCCCGGCATCGCCTCCACCAGTATTTACGCGTTCATCACCTCCTGGAACGAGTATATGTTCGCGTTTATCCTGACCAGCAGGCCGGAGATGAAGACCCTTTCCGTGGGGATTGCGGAGATGAACGGATTCCAGCAGGTCCGCTGGAACGATATGATGGCGGCCTCCCTGATGGCCAGCCTGCCGTTAATCCTGCTGTTCGTCTGCCTGCAGAAATACTTTGTCAGCGGTCTGACAAGCGGGGCGGTAAAATCATAATGTGACGACGAGGAGAGAGAAAATGACTGTGACAATTCGAACTATAAGCGTGACCTGCACCAGACCCGGAGGCTTCAACCTGACCATTGTGCGGGTAAATACCTCGGAGCCGGGGCTTTACGGGCTGGGCTGCGGCACCTTCACCTACCGCCACGAGACGGTGGCCCACGTGATTGAAGAATATCTGAGCCCGCTGCTCATCGGACGGGACGTGTCGCGCATCGAGGATATCTGGCAGATGATGAACGTGGCCACCTACTGGCGCAACGGGCCGGTGATTAACAACGCCATGGCAGCCATTGACCTGGCCCTGTGGGACATCAAGGGCAAGATGGCGGGGATGCCGGTCTACGATCTGATGGGAGGACGGTCCAGGGAGGCGGTGCCGGTTTACTGTTACGCCGAGAGCGGCGATCTGGACGAGCTGGTGGACCAGGTGAAGGGCTGGATGGCCCGGGACGTGCGCCACGTGCGTATCCAGTTGAGCCGCGATCCCGCCCAGGCCGCAAGCCATGCGCCCCAAGGGGCCCAGGACGGGTATTACATCGATCCCCAGGAATACTGCCGCCGGGTGGTGCGGATGTTCGACTATGTCCGGACCCGGGTGGGGGACCAGGTGGAGCTGTGCCACGACGTCCACGAGCGGGTGGCGCCGTCCACGGCCCTGTGGCTGGCAAAGCGGGTGGAGCCGTACTCCCCGCTATTTTTGGAGGACCTTCTGCCGCCGGATCAGGGAATATGGTACCGGCACATCCGCTGCCAGACCTCCACTCCACTGGCCCACGGGGAGCTGTTTAACAATCCCATGGAGTGGGAGGAACTGGTCAAGGAGCGCCTGATCGACTACATGCGGGCCCACGTCTCCCACATCGGCGGCCTGACCCCGGCCAGAAAGCTGGCGGCCCTCTGCGAGCAGTTCGGCGTCCGCATGGCCTGGCACGGCTCACCGGACATGTCGCCCATCGGGTACGCGGTCAACCTGCACCTGGATATGGCGGTGGCCAACTTCGGCATCCAGGAGTGGCCCGGAATCCCGGAACCCATGGCGGAAATGTTCCCGGGCTGCCCGTATATCAAGGACGGTTACGCCTACGTGAGCGGTAAGCCGGGATGGGGCGTGGAGTTCGACGAGAAGCTGGCGGCGGAATACCCCTGCAATAAGGAGAAAACGCCGTGGATTGAGATGCGGCTGCCGGATGGGAGTATGCAGAAGCCGTAAAAAGTGAAAAGGCGGACAGAACCGCAGAACATCAAAACGCCGCGGGAATACTGGTTTCCAGTATCCCGCGGCGCTTTTGCGATGCCCGAAACGGCTCGTCCGCGCGTTCCCTTAAAACTCCATAAACCCCGCCAACATCCCGATAAACTCCTGGTAATCCCCCGCCGTCACCAGCCGCTTTACATTCTCCCGGCTGCTGAGCACCATGGTCAGCGGTTCAAAAATCTCATTGAAGATAAAACGCTCGTCCCGGTTGAAGCAGAGCATCAGCACGATGCGCACTTGCTTATCCCCCCATTTGACCGGCGTGTCGGAGATCAGCACGTTGATTCCGGTTCTGTGGGCGCGCATCTTCATGGCGTGGGGGATGGCAAAATCCTGAAACGCGGTGGCGGACAGCTGTTCCCTGGCGCGGATATCCTGCTCAAAATCCTCGTCCACGTACCCCATGGAGACCATTTTTCCCACCATATGCCGGACGACCTGGTCGTAATCCATCAGATCGTCCCGCCGCTCGAAGAATTCCGGCACGATCAGGTACTCCAGGTATTCCCGGAACTGCTTGCGGCGCTTGTTGGTCTTGATTTCCGTCAGCTGCCTGCGTAGGGACTGCACGTCCTTTTCCGTGAAAAAGGGGCTGATTTGCAACAGCGGAAGCTGGATCACGGAGTTCAACGGCACTGTGGACAGCACCAGGTCATTTTTACCGGTTTTTTCCAGCTCTCGTTCTTCTGTGAAAATATTGGTGATCAGAAGCTCAGAGGAGAAATGCCGGTTGATGGTGTCGGTCAGCTTGACATTGGTGTCATAGTAGCTGGGGCAGTAGAGGGCTGCCGTGACCTTCTCGCTTAAGTTTTTCTGGGCCTCCAGCGTGCTTCCAAGGTGGAAGGCAATGTAAGCGATCTCGTCGTCGTTGATGGAGATTCCGGTGCGCTCCTTGATGGTGCTGGATAAGCAGACGGAAACGTCGTAAATCAGCGGGCAGGAGGTTTTGATCTCCTCGGTCAGTGGGTTCCGGCTGAAATAATTGTTCTTGGAGCGCTGGAGCAGGTTGCGGATATGGAGGGCAAAGCGGATCAGAAACTCTGGCTCCGTCAGGTCGATGTAGTAATAGGAATTGACGTCGGAAATCAGTTCACGGACCAGAGCGAGGCATTCCGGAGTGATAAAATCCTCCAGATTGGAAACCGTGATGCTCTGGTAGTCAATGGCCGTGGCCCGGGAGATGAGGAGCAGCGCCAGCTCGTAGACCTCGGCCTGGTTGTATTCGATCCGAAAATCCTGCTCGATCTTTCGGGCGATCCCCCGCGCCAACTCGTACTCGTGGGAGCTGATGGGGGGCATGTCCCGGATATCCTCGGTGTTGACGTTGCGGTTGCGGATCCGGTCGATGGCGATGGTGATGTGCAGCACCAGGTTGATCAGGGAATAATCGTTCACAAAATAATGAAACCGGTCGAAAATCTCCAGCAGACTGTCCTTGATCAGTTCGATCTCGATCTCCGGGAAAATATTCTGGATGGTCTCCAGGTTGACGAAGTTCACGTTGGACTCGTCGTAGAGAATGGAGCTGAGCAGCCTGCGCTTGTTTTTTTCCAGACCGGATACGGTCAGATTGTCATGGTTGTTGTTCAGCTGGAGATCATATTTGCGCAGCTTGCTCTTTACCGCCTGAAGGTCGTTTTTGATGGTGGAGTAGCTGATAAACATCTCGTCGCAGAGGTCGTAGGTGTTGACGGAGGTATCGCTCTTGATCAGACTGTTGATGATGTACACGATGCGCTCTTGGGACGACTGGGGGATGTGGGTGCCCGATTCCTCCAGAATCCGTCTGGCGGCCTGCTTGTCGATGCGGTAGCCCTCCCGGGAGGACTCGATGGCCTCGGGATAAACGGAATTGATCTCCTGAATATAGCTCTTGATGCTCCGGGTGGACACATCCATGTTGGCGGCCAGGCTGGAAGCCGTGACAAACTCCGTATAATCGGACAGAATCCGAATCAACTTAATTATTTTAGGCTTCATATCTATCCTCCTTCCGTTCAAACAATCTATCTAATATTCCTATTATAGTATCCCCCTAAATGGTTTTCAACTAAAAAATTGCACAACCTATGTGCAAACAATTACTTGCACGGCCGGGGTGCAAAAGTAAAGTTGCACCATGGAAATGAATTTTGTATGATGATTGTAGATAAAACAAACAAAGACGTCCTGCAGAGGCGGGAGATGAAAGGAGAAATCATTTATGAAGAAATTAAACGTTCTGTTAGTATGCGGTTCCGGTGCAAGCTCAGGATTTATGGCCACCAACATGAGGAGAGCGGCTGTGGCCAGAGGGGTGGACATGGACATCAAGGCCAGAAGCGAGAGCGAGATCGAGAACTATGTGGACGAGATCGACGCGCTGATGGTGGGCCCGCACCTGGCCTACATTCTGGACGAGGTGGAGGAGTACATCGGGGACAACGATGTGAAGGTGATTCTGATGAAGCCGGAGTATTACTCCACGCTGGACGGCGACAAGGCGCTGGACCATCTCATTGCGGAAATGGAATAAACGTTTACAAACGGGATAAGGGGGAGTTTTAAGAATGAAGAAATTAATTAGCTGGCTGGAGAATGATTTTGCTCCGAAAATGAACGTGGTGAACCGCAACGTGTGGGTGGTCACGCTGAAGGATTCCATTATGCAGGTGCTTCCGTTTATCCTGCTGGGCTCCATCTTCTGCTGCCTGACCATTCCGGGCGACGTGTTCGGCTGGGCCTGGTGGCCCAACTTCTGGACCCCCTTCGGGTGGACCATGGGAATGCTTTCCCTGTTTGTGGCGTTTTTGATTCCCTTTAACCTGATGGAAAAGAAACGCCTGCGGAAACAGCGGATTATCGCCGGACTCACCGGTATTGTTACATTTTTAATGATCATCACGCCTCAGGTGGTAGCGGACGGCGCCATCGGCTTCTCCCACGATTCTCTGGGAGCGGGCGGTATGTTCATCGCCATTATCGCAGGTATTTTTTCCGGTTACGTTGTAGGATTGTTCGGCAAGTTCTCCTTCTTTAAAGAGGACTCCGTGATCCCGGATTTCGTGCGGGCCTGGTTCGACTCCCTGCTTCCCATCGGCATTGTGATCATCGTGGTGTGGGTGCTGGTGGATATCCTGGGACTGGACATTTACAACATCATCCAGGGAATCTTCATGCCGGTAGCGGCCATTATCCAGACGCCCTTCGGGTTTGTGCTTTCTTCCTTCCTGGCCTGCTTTTTGTACTCAATGGGTATTTCCAGCTGGGTGCTTACGCCGGTGACAAAACCCGCGTTCATGATCGGCATCACGGCCAACATCGCCATGGTTGCGGCTGGAACCGCGACGCCCGAAACCCTGAACCTGGTAACGGACCCAACCGTTTACTCCGCTTACATGTGGAT
>PVML01001153.1_pt1 | contig 11329 bp, 9 predicted proteins | sample 1853371 | NCBI WGS metagenome assembly PVML01 (sample SAMN08533508, study PRJNA380276) | Human gut metagenome, whole genome shotgun sequencing project. | isolation source: participant 1, chromium library | host: Homo sapiens | collected 2017 | reverse complement strand
TACATCACCTTCCGATCTCGGAAAGGTGATGTAACCCTCCTGTAACCAGAAGGAAGCCATCTTGCGAAACACCCAATCTTGCTCTTACCTGACGAACATTGTCGGGGCTCGTCGCCCTGAGCACTTGATCGTCATCTGCACCCATAACTAAAAGCTCGCACTTATCGCGCGGCAGTCCGTAGTTCTCGACTAGAAAATCCACACGGGCCGGAAGCACACCGAAGAACTTTTGCGCATACGGCAGAAGCCGCCGAGCGTAATGTCTCCAAACAACCCCATGAAGCACATGTTTGGACATGAAACCTCGAGCGGAGTTGGAATAGTCGCAATGGTTGTCAACATACAAACGGACATCGGGGCGCCGTTTAAGGTAGCGAGCAATAGTGCTTGCATCACGAAACTGGCAACCGTGAACGAATAAGATCTCAGGTTCAAGCTCATTCAAAAGAGGTGCCAGTTTCCCGTACGTTTTGAACTTGTAACCCACATCGCGCGACTGGTCGTTTTCTATCCTGACGATCCTAATGCCGTCTTGATTGACATAATCCATCTCGCCCATGCAAACAAGGGATCCTTCAGCATCCCAAGAGGTGGTAGGAGCTACAATAGCTACGTCATTGCCCAATGCGGCTTGATATTTCGGAAGCAGATTTTCTTGATAGGTGAAACCTTCCGTGTATGGACCATTTAGGCAAACATTAACTACTTTCAATGTACCGTCTCAATTCGATTGCTTTTTTATTACGAGCATTCTTCAGCTGCATCGAACCTGATGACATCAGCTTGTCCACAAGAAGCAACACCATAGACACGACGAAACAGAGCAGCAGCCCTCTTGTGACCTGAGAAGGGGTATACAAGTACCATCTGGGAACGGAGATGACAACGTAAAGCATGCAAAGCGCCCGGAGATCCTGAGTCAACGTCCCCTCGACTCCTGCAGAAGAGGCGCTTTTGTTCACAAGCCTCATCAGAACGGCGATCCAGGCGGCAGACAGTATCGTTCCAATAACACCCAGGTAGAACTGGAAGAAGATCGGATAGACACCGCCGAACCAATGGGGATAGAACTGCCGCGTCACGAACGCCAGCTGGGAGTCGGCTACGCTCGAACCGCCCAAAACTATCGAAAGCAGCCACTGCTGCAGATAGTATTGACGACCCTGCTCGCCGACAACCTGGTCGAAATCGAGAAACGTCATAGAGGTGTGCCATGACGAATACGCCGTGTCCCAAGCAAAACCCCTCCCGATGTTGTACATCACGCTCTCAACCACATCCTGCATACTGGAATCCCAGATCGTCGTTCGAAGATTGCCGATCAAGGTCATCAGAATAAGGCCGCAGATGGCGCATGGCGCTATAACCTTCCATCCCACAAGATGCGACCCGCGAATAAAGAACAGGATCGTCAACAACTGCAACGCGGACACGCGCCCTCCGTAAACCAAGTTCTGAGCCGCATAGCAAAGAAGAATGATGGTCAAAACGTTGTTGGACCACCTCTTCTCGCCTGCGAACCAAAACCCCACTATGAAGAAGATCGTCGAGTACTCGTACAGCGCAGACGGGGACCCTCTGTCGCCCCCGATCGAGTCCGGTCTCCCGAAACCGTAGACCAAGATCACAACGAGCAAAATGGAAAGAGCAACGACAAGCGGGCTGTTGCACGGCCTTTGCCTGAAATAGCGATCCCCCAGGCCGAAGCAGCGTATCTCGTGCGGAAAGAAAAGCAGCAGCACGCTCATGAACAGCAGAAGCGCATTGATCCCCGACCAGAACAGCGTCGTGCCGGCGTAGCCGGTGAACATGGTTCCACTCAGCGGATTCAGGTAGTTCGCATAGCATATGCTGTAGTTCGCATACGCGATGATCATGAAAACGTAGAGGAGCATCCTGTTTCTTCTGACCAAGAACACGAAATAGAAGGAAAGCGCGAGGATGCCGTACAATGCGACGTCGGGTGGCAGGACCCCGACGTTCACGAACAGCGTCACGATCATTCCCGTAACCGCAACGAACACATTCGCTAAACCGCGTCTGGAAGTTAGCATGGGAGTCCGCGCCCCTTCATCTCGGCTATCGCATCTACAGCCTCGGAGAAAGACGAAATCACCCTCGAACCGAGCAAGCGCACGGTTTCCCTGCATCCTCCCGTGTCGTACGTCACGACGGGCGTCCCGCAAGCCTCGGCCTCCAGGTTCACCGTCGGATAGTTGTCCTCACGCGTGGGATTGAAGAAGACGTCCGCCGTCGTGTAGATGCCGGCCAGCTCACGAGGCGAGCCCGTTCTCCCGAGGCCGAGAACACCTTGCGGCAATCCCCTAATCTGCCTCTTTGAAAGACCCACTAAGACGATCGCGCACTCGCCGTCCAGCTCCCGGGAAAGACGGACGAAGTCTTCCAGGCCCTTCCTTTCCGTCCAGGTTGAAGCGACCCCCAAGACGACGAAACGACCTTCCAGCCCTTGCTCTTCGCGAAAAGCGCTGCGGGTCGGCTTGAACACCGTCCTATCGATCTCGTTGTGCCGAACCTCCACGGGGTACTTCGACAGGAAGCTTTGCTTTACAAGATCGGCGAGCCATTGCGAAGGGGTTATCAACGTCATGCGCTCGGCTGGGACCTGGTTGAAGATGCGTTTTTTGTCCTCGAAGCTCGTTGCGCAGGAGCGCTTTGAGAAGGTCTTCGGGTATGTGGACAGCTGGCAGCAAGGCTCTTCGTACGCGCAGTGGGACATCCACTGCGCACACTTCACATATGTGAAGTGTGCGCAGTGGCCCGTGAACGCCCAGCAGTCGTGCAAGGTCCACTTGACTTGGCACCGATGGCTCGCCAACCACTCGAACAACATTTCGATGTTGACGTAATACCCGTGGATGTTGTGCAGATGCACCACGTCGGGGTCGATCTCGTCGAGCCTCGCGAGCAGCTTCCTCGTAACCGCCTTGGAATGGAACCCGGGCCGACCGAAGAGCCTGGTCGACAGGATGTCCGCGCACAGGTTCGCTTTGTTGTTGAAGTTGACCGCCCGCTCGTCCCTGCCGGGGACTCCGCGCCCCCAGAACATCCACGTCTCGCATCCCTCGTCGCGGTACCGCCCGTCCTCGGAGCGCATCACCGACCCGGTGCTCAGATTGCCGAAGCTGTTGATCTGGACGACCCTCACGGCAGCTCCTTTATGACCTTCGCCGGGTTCCCGCCGGCGAGGACGCCGGACGGGATGTCCTTCACCACCACGCTGCCGGCCGCGATGACGGATCCGCTCCCGATGCTCACGCCTTTCAGGACGATCGAGTTCGCCCCTATGAAGACGTTGTCGCCGATGCGGACGGGGGCCCTCTTCCCCGCATTGGGATTGGCGAGCCGCTCTTCCGGATCGGCAGGGTGGAAGTCGGTGTCGAAGATCTTCGCGTTGGCGCCTATGAGGCAGTCGCGCCCTATCTCGATCGACTCCTTCGCGTAGACGGTCGCACCGGACAGGCCCGTGTTCTCGCCTATCTTCAGCTCGCCCCCGTCGCGCGCCACCAGGATGCAGCGCTGGTACAAGCCGGCCAGATTGCTCAGGAAGGAGCTGTTCACGACGCAGTTCGACCCTATGCTCATCTTCGATCCGCGGGTCTTCGCTATCAAGGGGATGCCTACGAAGCGGACTTCCCTGCCCAGGCGCACGCCTTGTATCCTCGCCAGCAGCGTCCCGACGGGGTTGTGGATGCCGGCCATCTAGGACATCGCCTCTTCGAGCGCGCGCACGTACCTCTCGGTCGCGCTTCTCCTCGACAGGCCGCGCTCCAGGTACGCGCGCCCCGTCGCATGGGCGCGCACGAACGCATCCTTCTCGTCGACGACCCTGGCCAGGACGTCCCGGATCCCCTCATAGTCCCCCGTCTCGGCGAGCGCCCCGCAGCCGGACTCCTCGACGACCCGCCAGATCTCGCTGCCCGGCTCCAGGATGCCGATCATGGGCACGTTCGCCGCCATGATGCCGTAGGCTTTGCTGGGGCACGACACGCCCTTGATGCCCTTGGCGTTGGTCACCAGGTGCACGTCGGCCGCGTTCAGGCTGTAGACGAGCTCGTCTTTCGGCTGGTACGGGATGAACGAGACGTTCGACAGGCCGTTCTCCCGGACGTGTTCCTCGAGCCGCGGCTTGACCGCGCCCTCGCCCACGAAGGCGAAGGCCACGTCGTCGCGACCCTTGAACGATCCGACCACCTCGACCAGGTTCTCCAGGTCGTAGTACAACCGGATGTTGCCGGAGTACATGACGACGAACTTCCCTTCCAAGCCGTAACGCTCCTTGAAGGCCCTCACGCCCGGATGGTCCTTGGGCAGGGGCACGACCGCCTCGTCGTCGGTCCAGTTGTTGATCACGGCGGACTTCGGCACGTTCCTCCCGCCGAAGCGCTCCGACAGCGTCTCCTGCAGGTCGCGGCCCGGCACGATGACGAGCGACGACCTCCTGCAGGTGCGCTTGTCCAGCGCCATCATCGCCTTGTGGACCAGCGCGTTGCCCGCGTAGTTCACGGCCATGGTCTGCTCGGGGTTGAAGTCCTGGATGCCGTACACGAGCGGGGCCCCCAGCCTCTTCGAAGCGTGCGCGCCCAGCATCCCGCCCAGAATCGGCGGCTGGGAGTACGTGAACACGAGGTCGAAGCCCCCGCCCAGCTCACGGGTTGCCTTCCGCGCCTGCGCCCAGAAATCGACGATGTTCAGCACGCGGGACGCCTTGTCGCTCTTCGAGTACTCGCGCACCGGCACGCGCACGATCCGCACACCGCCGTGCTCCTCGTGGTAGAAGCGCTTCTCCCGGTACTCCTCGGGAATGGAGCCTGTGTAGCAGGGAACCGCGCACACCACGGTGATGTCGAAGCGGTCGGCCAGGTCCTCGAACAGCTCGGTGTATATTTGGGCGGTCGAGGCGACCTCAGGGTAGTAGTAGATCGAGTACGCGAGGATCCTCTTCCTGCTCATCGGCGCACGACCCCCTTTCTCAGGATGATGTTGCCGTACAGGGCGGTCTCGCCCGTCTGGACCACCGCGTAGGCGCCCTCGGCGGCCTCGTAGAAGGCATCGCGGTCGAGCATCTCGAACTGCTCCTCGCGACATCCGGCGGCGTCCAGGCAGCGCGAGTAGAGCCCCCACACGGTCGGCTCCGGGCAGTCGTCGCCTTCCGCGACGGCCATGAGCCGCGCCGGCGCGCCGCCGAGGTGGTCCAAGGGCATCACCCCGAGCACCGCCGCCAGCATGTCGACGCTCGACGACCCCATGTCCCGCACGAGGCGCCGCGCGCGCCTCTCCGCCGGGAAGTTGGCGTCCACGATGGCCACCTCGTCGCCGTGGCCCATGTCGGACAGGACCTTCAGCAGGTCGCCGCTCAATATCCCGGGGATCCCTAGCAGCATGCCCGTCCCCCGAACACGAACCTGTCGACAGCCGCCGCCACGCCGTCCTCCTCGTTGGAGGGGGCGATCCAGTCGGCGTGCGCCTTCGTCTCCGGATAAGCGTTGTCCATGGCCACCGCCAGGCCCGCGCACGCGAGCATGGGAATGTCGTTCAGCCCGTCGCCGCAGGCCATGAGCTCGTCCAGCCCGAACCCGAGCTGATCGGCCAGCACCCCGAGCGCCGCGTCCTTCCTGATGCCCAAGGGGGTCACCTCGATGAAGTAGGGCTCGCTGAGGAACACGTCGGCAATCCCCGAAAGGCGCTTCGAAAGATGCTCGAGGGCCGGCCTCAGGGCATCGGGCTCCCCGACCACCATCGCCTTGTTGGGGTCCCACGTCACCGCGGCGGCCAGGTCGTCGACCTTCGTCGCGGATGCCGAGTTGTTGAACCGCTCGCGCTCCACGTAGGGGGCGGCGGGGTCCTCGGAGAACAAACCGTTCTCGTCGTAGGCCAGCGCGGCCACGCCGAATGCGCGGGCGGCGGCGCAGGCCTCCTCCACCGCCTTGCGGGGCAGCGTCGCCTCGAACACCGTCTCCTTCGACCGCCACTCGTTGTTGGCGAGCACGTACCCGCCCACCTCGTCGAGGCCGAGGCCGTCGGCCACATGGGCCATCCCCACGACCGGCCGCCCGCTGGCGAGGATCACGTGCACGCCCGCCAACGCCGTCCTGCGCACGGCGTCCCGGACGCGCGGGGTCACCTCCTTGCGCGAGTTCGTGAGCGTGCCGTCCAGGTCCAAGGCGAGCGCCCGGGGCTTTTGCGCGGTCGTCACAGGTAGATCCCTTCTCTCAGTATGTCTTCTCTCGATAGGATTCCGACGGGGATGTCGTCTTTGACCACGGGAACGGTCCCGACCCCCCTCTCCGTCGCCATCCGGAGCACGTCGACGGCCATGGACGAGGCATCGGCGAAGCACGGGAAGCGGTTCACCATGCCCTCAACGGCCTCCTCCCGGATGTCGCAGCCCCTCGATATGGCGCGCTTGAGGTCCCCGTTGGTCAAGATACCCGCAAGGCACCCCTCGGCATCCGTCGCCAGCAGGATGTCGGCGTCGCTCTCCGATATGGCTATGATCGCGTCGGCGACGCTGGCATCCGGGGCGATCAGGGTCTCGGGCCTGATCGGGCGCATCAGGTCGGTGGCGCGTATGGTGAGCCTCTTTCCAAGCGAGCCCGCAGGGTGGAACACCCCGAAATCGTTTTTCGAGAAACCCTCGAGGCGCGAGATCGCGACCGCGAGCGCGTCGCCGTACGCCATGACCGCCGTGGTGCTCGTCGTGGGGGCCAGGCCTAGATGGCATGCCTCCTCGATGCCGTCGAGAACTTGGACCACCTCGCAGGAACGGGCCAGGGTCGACTGCGCGTTGCACGTGATGCCCATGAGCTTCGCGCCTATGATCTTCAAGCCGGGGATTATCCGCACGATCTCGTCGCTCTCGCCGCTGTAGCTGATGAGGATGACCGCGTCCTGCTTCTGGATCATTCCCAAGTCGCCGTGCATGCACTCTCCGGGGTGCAGGCTGATGGCGTTTTTCGAGAAACCCTCGAGGCGCGAGATCGCGACCGCGAGCGCGTCGCCGTACGCCATGACCGCCGTGGTGCTCGTCGTGGGGGCCAGGCCTAGATGGCATGCCTCCTCGATGCCGTCGAGAACTTGGACCACCTCGCAGGAACGGGCCAGGGTCGACTGCGCGTTGCACGTGATGCCCATGAGCTTCGCGCCTATGATCTTCAAGCCGGGGATTATCCGCACGATCTCGTCGCTCTCGCCGCTGTAGCTGATGAGGATGACCGCGTCCTGCTTCTGGATCATTCCCAAGTCGCCGTGCATGCACTCTCCGGGGTGCAGGCTGATGGAGCAGGTGCCCAGGCTCGAGAGCGTCGCCGCCATCTTGTTGGCGACGTGCCCGCTCTTGCCCATGCCGATGATGACGACCTTGCCCGTGCACGACCGCATGGCGTCTGCCATCCGCTCGAAGGCCTCCCCGATCTGGCCTGCGACGGCCGACAGGGCCGATGCCTCCTTGAGAACGACCTCTTTCGCTGCCTCGACCGCGTTCATCGACCCGCCTCCTCGCCCATGTCGTCTGCAAAATAGAACCCGGCGTCCCAAACCTCGACCCCGCATCCGCGGAACTCGTCACGGATGCGCTTCTCGAGCTGCTCTCGGGAAACCCCCTCCTTGAGGATCATCTGGAGGAACCCTCCGCCTCCCGCTCCGCACACCGAGCGCCCCTCGACGAGGTCCGCGCACACCTCGAAGATGTAGTCGACGCAGGTGTTGGTCGCCCCCTTGTCGAGGAGCTTCACGTGCTCGAGCTGCTCGTCCATGCACCGGGCGAACGCCGTCACGTCGCCGTTCAGCAGATGGAAGCGCATGAGCGCGCACAGCTCCCTGATACGGGCGACGGCGGCCATGGCCCCGCGATCGTTCCTGACGCACTGGTTCATCTCGGCCCGCAGCACGTTCCTGGCGAGGCGGCGCTGGCCGGAGAACACCAGGACGAAGCGGTCCTCGAGCTCGCGCAACGTCCGATCGTCGAGGTCGAGAAGCTCGACGTCGATCCTCTGGAGCATGCCCGGCCTGGACGTGAAGTACTTGATCCCCGGCGAGAGCCCGCCGACCTGGTCCTGCCATCCCCCGCCCGTCCCCATCATCTGCTCGGCCGCGAACACGCAGTCGTAGACGGCGTCGTCGGAGCAGTCCACGCCGAACGCCCCGCATAGCGCCTTGATGCAGGCGGCCGCGAGGATGCTGCTGGTCCCGAGCCCCGACCCCTTGGGGACGTCCACCGACGTCGAAAGGCGGATCCCGCCTCCCGCGCTCTCGCAGAAGCCCTCGAGCGTCTCGAAGCCGTCCAGGATCCCCGACGCGGCGAGGCACGCCTTGTGCAGGGCGAAGGGGTCGCGCGGATCCCCGCACCTGCGCACCTCGCCGATGTCGGCGAAGCGGGCGGACGCCGACTGGTCCGAGCTCTCGAGCACCACCTCGCATCCGTCCAAGCGCTCCGCCTCGGCATGGACCGGAAGCGCGCCCTTCAGGAGCAGCGCCGCGTCGAGCATGGTGCCGCCGTGCTCCAGGCAGTAGGGGGCCGCGTCCGACGGGCTGCCGCAGAAGTTGACGCGCACCGGCAGGTCCACCGCGACGCGCTCCCTCGCGAACCGCAGGGGGCGAGGGGGGAGCGGGTTGGCGTCCCGCACCGCCCCGACGACGCCGTCCCTGACGATGCCGTAGGCCATGTCCTCGAGCGCGTCGGCGTCCATGCCGCGCACCTCCGAGACGTCCTCGCGCGCCCGGACCGCGTCGGAGAGCGCGAGCAGCAGCCTCATGTTCAACGGGAAGGCGCTGTCGACGGCCCTGTCGAACGCGCGCTCCAGCCTGCCCGCGAGGCGCAGGCCGGACCCGAGGCCCGCCGAGGCCTCGGCCGAGGGGGCGCCCTGCGCGACGGCGGCCGCGAAGGCGGCGACCCGGACGGCGTCCTCCATGTCGCAGGCGTCCCGCGCCTCGCGCTCGACGTCCGCCGAGTTGAAGCTCGAATTCAAGCTCGCCTTCGGCGCCCTTCTCCAGGCGGCGACCTCGTCCGCCGTCGCCGCCCCCCGCGCGATCCGGCAGAGGGACAGGGCGGCGTCGAGGGCGGCCTCCCTCGTGTCGCACACAGGGTAGACCTCGGCGTTCCAGATGGAGGCGGGGGAACGGCTCCAAAGGCTCTCCCTCGAAACCCCCGTCCTCTCCATGACCTCGTCGAGGGTGGCGCCCAGGAAAGGCGAGCTCGACGACTCCTTGGGGTTGTCCTCCACCCCGTAGGCCCGGCACACCCAGCGCCCGTCCTCGAGCGGGCACCCGTGGACGGCGACCCCGTCGGGCACGACGCGCCCCGCGGGCACGGCGATGCCGGACACGATCGCGCCCTCGCCCACCCGCGCGCCCCGTTCGACCGTCGCGTTCTCGATGTAGGCGGAATCGGACACGACGGCGCCCCTCTCGACCAGGGCGTTGCTCAGCGCGGGGGAGCAGTCCGCCTCGCACAGGCTCCCCACCTGCCGGGTCCAACCGAGGTAAGAATAGTCCCCGACGCGCTTGGTGAAGAGGTCGAGGGCCTCCCACGTGGTCCCGAAATGGACGTAGCGGGACGGCGACAGCCTGATCAGGTCCATGTCGAGCCCGGAAAGCGCGGCCCAGAGCTCCCGCCTGCACGCGTCGAGCTCCTCGGTCGCGGAGCCTTCGGGCGCCTGGCCGAGGTACTCCTCGAGGGCCGCCTCCGTCGCGAGGGGGAACAGGAAGTCGGCGTAGAGGCTCAGGCACGCCTCGGGGCCGGCGAACCTCGCGAGCCTCTCCTCGTCGACGCGCCCTTGCGGCGCGACGAGCCCGACCAGCGACTCGACGACCGGCTTGCCGAGCCAGATGCAGCCGGTGTCCACGTCGACCTGGCCGTACCCGTCCACCGCGCCGCGGTCGCGCAGCGTACGCTCGGGCAGCTTGTGCAAGAAGCGCGCGACCTTGCCGCCCGCTCCCGCCAGGAAGACCCCGTGGTCGGAGCCCTCGGACGCCGAGGCCTTCATGGACAGGCCCGCGGCCGGCGACGACTCCAAATCGAGCTGGAGCGGGCTGAAGACGACGGACGTGTCGCTGGGAAGGACGAGCGTCCCGCCCTGGATCCTCGCCGGGACGCCCGCCGCGGCGACCATGAGGTCGTCGAACAGCGTGGCGATGCTCCCGTTCGGCAGGACGTGGGGGGCGGGCGCGAACATCTTGCCGCGCGACGAGTACTGGGGCGCGCGCTTGCTGTCCCCGCCGGAGTGAATCAGGAGGATCTTCTGCGAGGAGACCTCGGACGCCCCCACGCTCTCGGCTATCGCCGCGTACGCGTTGAACGTCGCCCCTCCGGAGCCTATGCGCCGGCCGCCCGTATCCGGAATGACGAGATACCTCGCGCCCCGGGGAAGCCGCCCCTCCTCCAGCCTGGCGTCCAGCTGCCGCCGGTACCCCTCGGCCTGGCGCTCGTTGGACGCGGTCACCACGACCCAGTCCCATGTCTGCGCGCCGGCGCTCTCGAGCGAATGCTCGAAATCGCGCCAGGCGTCCTTGACGTTCTGCGCCAGGAAGCGCTCTTGGGCGCTGAGGCCCTCCTTCATCGTCATCTTCCCGTCCTATCCTTGCCGAACATGATCGAAAACGTCTTCAGGAACACCCTCGCGTCCATCGCGAGCGAGGCGTTGCGCACGTAGAACAGCTCCAGCTCCTGGCGGCTGCCGTCCCCGTAGGTCGCGTCGTTTCGGGCCTGCACCTGCCACCAGCCGGTGATGCCGGGCTTCGCGGAGAGGAGCTCGCCCGCATCGTCGCCGTAGGCCGCGAGCTCCTCCTCGACGACAGGGCGCGGGCCGATCACGCTCATCTGGCCGGCCAGCACGTTGAGGAACTGAGGGAGCTCGTCGAGGGAGGTCTTCCTCAGGAAGCGGCCCACCTTGGTGACGCGGGGGTCGCCGTCCACCTTGCGCTCGCGCCTCCACTGCTCGAGCTGCACGGGATCCAGGTGCCTCTCCACGTCGTCGGAGTCGGCGACCATCGTGCGCAGCTTGAGGATGCCGATCGGCCGCCCTTCGAGGCCGACCCTTCGCTGCCTATACAAGGGGGACCCCTCGGACTCCAGGCGGATGGCGGCGCAGAGGAGCGCGACCGGGACCAGGCAGAGCAGGACGACGGCGAGCGAGAACGCCACGTCGAAGGCGCGCTTCGCGAAGCGGTAGGCCAGGCGGCCGGCGGCGGGCGCCCGATGCGGGAGCGCCCGCCCGCAGCCGCCCCGCGCTACCGGCACGGAAGCCTCCGCGGAAGACGGGCGAAAGGGCTGTGTCGCGGGCGACGGGCATCTAGTAAGCGCCCCCCCCCCCCC
>PVML01003680.1_pt1 | contig 11359 bp, 3 predicted proteins | sample 1853371 | NCBI WGS metagenome assembly PVML01 (sample SAMN08533508, study PRJNA380276) | Human gut metagenome, whole genome shotgun sequencing project. | isolation source: participant 1, chromium library | host: Homo sapiens | collected 2017 | reverse complement strand
GGGTCCTGCTGTGCGGCCCGCTGCGCCTGACGCAGTTTGCGGCGTACATTGCCGGAGAGGTATTCATCAGCAGTCACATAATGGGGCGTTCCGTCCTGCTCCAACTGTTCCGGTACACGGAAGATTACGCCTTGCAGCTCTCCGGCCAGTTCTTCTTTTGTTTTTCCGGTAAGCTGGCTCATATAGTCCATATCCACGCAGGCTTTTTCCGAGATGGACACCGCCAGTGCTTCACTTGCCGTATCCACCACAGCCACCGCCTGATGGGGCTTGATGGTCCGTTTGGTGAACATATCCGCCTTGCGCTCCAGCTTTCCGTCCTCGTCGATGACTTCCAGCGCACAGAGCAGGTAATAGGAAGAATCGTCTGCATAGGCCAGACGGTTTGCACGGTCATTGATGAGACCGTATTTGGAAGAAAAGCTGTCATAGAGGCTGTTCAGTTCCGCCTGCTTCTCCCGAATGGTGCTGTCCGGAACCGCTGCATCCATCTGAAGGTCGATCAGTTCCTGCACACAATCACGCAGTCCCACAAGACCTTTTACGCGGGCTTCTGCGGTGGCGTTGAGGTCAGGGCGCACCATACGGCTGTTTTCCCGGTAGTACACCTGCCCGTCTACAATGGCATAGGAATAGTTCTTCACATTGGGGTCGGCAGGAATGGAGGTGTCAATGGCTTCGCCTTCGCCCAGCTCCGGCAGCTCTGCCTCCTGATAAGTGCCATGAATATACTTCACCGCATCATGCAGCTGGTCGGAAAGCTCCAGTCCCTCGATAGGGTTCACGGTGTAGTCCATACCATGAGCAGTGCTTACCGGCTCCTGTCTGCCCAGCACCATTTCCGGGTGGTCGATAAAATACCGGTTGATGGCAAATCCGTCCTCCGTCTGTCCGGTTTGAGTCCATTCCGGCACAATGTCCAGCGGGCGGTCCCGCTTTTGGAGGAAAATGATGTCCGAAACGACCTCTGCACCAGCGTTTTTCTTGAAAGCGTCATTGGGCAGACGGATGGCTCCCAGCAGCTCGGCACGTTGAGCAAGATACCGGCGCACGGTGGAATCCTTGGCGTCCATCGTATAGCGGCTGGTGACAAAGGCCACCACGCCGCCGGGACGCACCTGATCCAGTGCTTTGGCAAAAAAATAGTTATGAATACTGAAATTCAGCTTGTTGTAGGCTTTGTCGTTGACCTGATACTGACCGAAAGGCACATTGCCGATGGCAAGGTCAAAGAAGTCACGCCTGTCGGTGGTCTCAAAGCCGCCTACTGTGATGTCCGCCTTGGGATAGAGCTGCTTTGCGATGCGCCCGGAAACAGGGTCCAGCTCCACGCCGTACAGACGGCTGTTTCGCATTTTCTCCGGCAGCATACCAAAGAAATTGCCCACACCCATAGACGGCTCCAGAATATTTCCAGTCTCAAACCCCATACGGCCCACCGCTTCATAGATGGCCTGAATGACCGTAGGGCTGGTGTAATGGGCGTTGAGGGTGGAGCTTCTGGCGGCGGCATATTCCTCCGGGGTCAGCAGCTCTTTCAGCTGGGCATACTCTAAAGCCCATGCCGGTTTTTCCGGGTCAAAGGCATCGGCAAGACCGCCCCAGCCTACATAGCGGGATAGGACTTCCTGCTGTTCAGGGCTTGCCTGCTGTCCGACAACTTCCAGCTCTTTCAGCAAACGAATGGCATTGATATTTGCCTGGAACTTGGCTTTCGGACCGCCTTCACCCAAATGCTCATCGGTAATACGGAAGTTCTGTGCATTGCGGCGCAGGTTGGCCTTGTATTCCTCATAGGAGGCTTCCTCGGCAGCTTTGGCATTGGGGAAGGTCTGCCACTGGCCATTGACCTGAATGGAAACCGGGTGTTCGTCCAACACTTCCTCAAAGGTTTTCTCCGGCTCTGTCACAGGTACTGGTGGCTCCGGCTCCTCGATATGCAGCCGTTCCACCACCACATCATAAGGCAGATTGTTCTTATCGCCCGGATAGACGGCCACGGTCTCGGAATGAAAGGCTGGGGATTCGGCAGACGGTTGGGGCTGTTCTTGTCCAAAGCCATCCAGCTGACGGGCATACATCCCGCGCAGCAAAGGCGCAACCTCATCCCAGCGGAAATACAGCACAGCCAGACGCTTTTCCTCTGCGTCCAGGACTTCCAGCTCCATGCCCTGTGCCGTGGTACGGTAATCGGCAATATCGCCGGTCTCCAGATTCAGCGTCTCGATCTCACCGGAATAGGCTCTGCTCAGCCAGTAGGCGATCTCACTGTTGCTCCTGCCGGATTGCAGCAGCGTGGAAATCTGCTGTTTATCCGCTTCATCCATCAATCCATGGGCCAATACATCCCGCAGGTCCTGATCTGCCTTGTCCGGGTCAATGGGAAGAAACTCGGTATAGTAAGCATTGCGGCGGTCTGCCCGAAGCAGCTGCTCGAACTGTTCTTTGCGCTCTGCCCGGTAGATGGGATATACCATCCCGGTGGGCAGAAGCTGTACGGTGTCCTCCCGCAGCTCGGTGATCTGATAGGCGTCATCCTCGATATACACGCTATCGCCCACGGCATAGACTGGGGCGGCAGGGTCATAGGAGGTTCTTTGCGGAGTCGGGCGGCGAACTGCATCATATTCCTCATCGGAAATGGAAACTTCGGAAGTCTGTTCTGTCTCGGCAGCTGCAATCTGCTCTACATCCGACATTACCTGCTGGATAAATGAGGAATTGTCCAGTTTTTCCGGATCTGCCACCTGTCCGTTGACGATTCCTCTTTCCTCCAGAGCTTCCCGGATGGCAATAGGGTCGATGTTGTCGAACCGGTCCTGTTCTTCTTCGGTATAGAACCGGTCCTCCTGAATAAGCTGGGCAAGCCTGCGCTGTACCTTCGGCCAGGGCAGCTGCGTTTCCTCCGGGCTGCCGGCACGGACAACGAACAGGCTGTTGCTGTTACTGCCGCCGTATTCCTGAGCCAGCCATGCGGCGGTATCTTTTTCTCTTGCATGGTCTTTCATATAACGGACGACAGCATGTTTACTCTCGATATTGCCGTTCCATGCACAAATGGCAGTATCAATATCTTCCTGAGAAAGAGGGCGCAGAAGCTCATGGAGCTTTGGATAGGTCTCGTCGATCACTTCCCGGTGTAAACGCTGACGGAACTCCGGCACATCCGAATAGAGTCGGATCAGCTCCATATCCTTAGAACCAAGAACCGCACGGCGCACAGCGGCATTGCCCTCGATGACAGCATTTTCACGGTCAGAATGCCCGCAGGCATTGCGGTATGCGGTATCCTCAGAAATGGCGGCAGTCACCACAGGCTTATACTGCTCAAACTGCTCCCCAAGGGTAGGCTTTGGTGTTTCTTCCTCCATCTCCGGCTGCTGGGCTTGAATGGCATCTTCTTCGGCCAGTTCCTGTTCAGACTGGATTTTGTCATACTGCGCCTGTTCCTGTTCGGTAAGATAGCGGTCTTTCTGGACAAGTGAGGTAATGCGCTTGGCAACCTTTTCCCAGTTCAAGTGAACATCCGGGCAGTCCTGCTTTTTATAGTGCAGTCCTTTCCCGTCGTGATCTTCGCCGCTGTGTGTTGCGCCGGACAGGGCATGAGAGCGTCCGCCAATGCCATACTCGTCTTTGAGGAATCTCACTTTTTCCTTATCCGTATGGTTTTCCATGAAGAACGCATAGATACGGCCTTTTCCTCCGGCGAAACTGCTTCCGCCGGTCATGGCGGCGTCGATCTCATCCTCGGTAATAAAGTGCTGGACGGTTGGCACTTGGGAAAGCTCTGAAGAAAAGGTCCTGCGGGGCAGGTCAAGGTCCTTCAGGTTCTCCCAGATCTCCCTCGGTCTATGATAGTGAAAACGCAACAGGTCACGGTCCTGCTGATAGGCAGTCCAGAAGGCAGCGTATTCTTCCTTGAGGGTCTGGCGGAAAGCCGGGTCACTCAGCTGCTCCGTCAGGCGGCGGGTCTCCTCCGGGAAACCATTGCCTTTGATCTCTGACAGGCAGGACAAATATCCGGCTTTTCTGGCGTCCTCACTGAGATCGTGATACAGATACCAGAGCTTTTCTGCAAGGAGGGAGCGTTCATAGCCTGCCGCTTCTGCAAGCTCCACATTGGAGGCAAACTGACCACTTTCCAAAAGCTCCCCGATACGCTCTGCGGCGCTCTCCCAGGAAATGACCTGGGCAGACCTGTCATAACGGACAGACTTCCCATGGGAAAGATGGATACCATCCTCGGCATACCATGCGCTCACACTGCCAAGGCCATTGCCGCCGTGGTACAGCGTTTTCAGTATCTCGGCAATCTCAGCGGTGGTTTTCTGCTTTTCAAAGGCTGCAACCACACGCTCTCTCTGGCGGTCTGTATTGCCGCCCAAACGCAGCACATGGTCAATGTCATTTTGGGCAAAAGAAAAAGCAGAGGATGTATGCGCTACATTCTCTGCTTCATCTATGGATTGGATCTGTTCCGCTTCGGAGAGGAACAGGTTTAGGGTCAGCTGTTGATAAGCTCCGCCATCAGGATCTCCTCTGCCTGGGCTTTGCAGGTGTTCATCAGCCCCACCCACTTCATGGGATCGCTGGCTTTCAGTTCCTCGGTGGCTCCCGCTTCCTTCGCCAGCTGGGGCATCATCTGCTCCAGTCTGCTCTGGGCGGTCTCGTCGATCTCCAGAAGGTGCTGGTACAACTTCTCGCTCATCAGCATCTGGTTGTAGAGGATGGGACGGTGTTCCTTCAGGTAGGTTTTCCTCATCCTGCCGTACTTGCCCAGGGTTTTCTCCGGCTGCTGGCTCAGCTTCAGGTCGGGAATCAGATAGTCTCCGTTCTGGATATAGGTCATGGGATTGTTCATCTTGTTTGCTCCTTTCTTGGTTGGCTTCGCGCTCTGCATTTCGGACGGTAACGCCGATCTGCCGCAGCACCTGCTGGTTGATCTGGCTGACCGCTGTTCCCAGCGCCCCGATGGTGGACGGGGTGTTGAAATCAAAGATCGCCATGAAATCTTCGTGGTCGAAGTAGCGTTCCGGCTCCAGTCCGCAGCGGGACATCAAAGCGTAAGTGATGCTGACGGTGGCGGCTGCCTTGAACTGCACTCCGATGTTATACTCATCATATTCCTCCAAAAAGGAACCGTCAACGATATAGAAGAAGTCCTGCTGATGCTCCGTCCAGTATTCCTCAGCCAGTTTTCCGGCTACCTCAGTGAGCTGTCCGGCAAGGTCATCACCGGAAACATCATAGGTGCGCTCCAGCATGGCCTGCACGGAATCCAGATGGCGCTCCTCCAGCTGCCACAGCCAGGGAGTGCGGGAATGTTCACGGGTTCCGGTGTCGGAAATATCAAAAACATAGCGCAGGCGGGGCCTGTCCCCGGAATCGTCCACCAGAGCAATTCCCTTGGAGCCGCGCCTTACATACCGGCCCATCTTTTCATTCCACAAATCGTACTCTGCACAGGCGGTAGCGTCCGGGCGCTGGGCGTAGATCATCAGCTGCTCATGGAACGGGTACTTGTAAAGTCGGGCTGCCGTAGTAAGGAATCCTGCCCATTCCTGCCAGCTTCCAGTGAGCTGCGTTGTCACCTTCTCCGCCATCTGTGCATATAGTTCAGCTTTGGTTGGCATAGTGTTCTGTCCTCCTTTCGGTTTTGGGGTAAAGAGGTGGGGTGGCATATTGCCACCCCATCCCTGCGATTATGGTGTTTACTGGTCAAAATCCGGGTACAACTCCAGCTCGGCAAACTCGGCATCACTCATGGCCTGGAGCTTGCCCAGTGCGCTGTCTGTCAACTCCCGCAGCTCGGTTTCCTCCGGGGCCAGCTCGCCGCGCATCTCACGCAGGCTGTCGATCAGTCCGGTGCGGCTGCCGGTATTGTAAATGCACATCAGGTTCATTTCCTCAAAAGTAAAGTTTCCCATATCAAATCTCCCTTTCCGCACTCTTTTTTGGTGCTGTCTTTTTGTGTTCTGTCTTGGGCTGGCCTTTCAGCTGCTCCATGACGGACTTTTTCTTTTCCCGTTCCTCCTGATGGGTGGCGGCTGCCAACTCCATCAGGGAAATGGGCTGACCGCTTCGGGCCTGCTGTTCCAGCTCTGCCACCGTAGGTTCTTTTGCGCCATTGTTGATGATACCGTCGATCATGCCGTAATCGTCCTCCACGGCCATCTCCGCATTTTTCAGCGGATTTTCCGGCAGGAATCCGGGGATCTGGGTAAAACCAACACTGTCACAGTAATGACAGGATACCTTACCGTCCTGCTTGATCGCAACGATGTCACTGACACTCATAGAAGGACTGTGAAAATCCGCCGGTTTTTGCAGATTAAACTGCTCATATAGTTTTTCCAGCTGCTCCGGTACCGTGCCAGACTCCCTCAGCGGAGCAGTGTAAATGAGATCATAATTGCTGCGCTCTATGGAAATATCATGGGACTTTAGCCAGTCCAGATTCATAAAGCGCACATTCTGCGGATCGTCACGGCTCACCTGATAGATGGCAAAGCAATCTCTGTTCTGGGATAGAAATGCCTGTTCGCGTTCCTGCTGATGTTCCTGACGCTCCATGACCTTTTCGTGGAACTGAGGGCTTTTCTCCCATTCCTCACGGTCCACGCCAAAAAGACCGCCATGATCCATGATTTCCTGCGGGTCAAACACCATGCTCTCCGTATTGTCCTCATGCAGCACATAGACAGTCAAACCGGCGGCATCCAGTTCCAGCGCCCGTTCTCTGGTAACAGGGAGCATCCCATCATAGGAGTATCCGTATTCCTGCATATCCGGTGTGGATACCTGCTCATCCGGCATGGGGTATTCATCCAGTGCCTGCTCCTGCGCTTCCGGCAGCTGGGAAGAGGCAGTCATCTGACTGGTCTCTGCCTGCATTTGCTGATAGGCCGCTTCCTGCAAGGTCTCAATCATGGACATAGGAGCGTGTCTGAGCGAAGTGCTGTCCAGATCGTTATCATCACAAATCTGGAGAACTGCCTTCATGCAGGAAATCTCCGGCATATCCAGCTGACCACCATCCAGCTCTTTCATGGACGCAGCATCGTAAAGAGTATAGTCCCAGCCGCTGTCACAGGACTGGATATGAAGATAGGTGGCATCGTCAATCAGAAACAAAGCCTCCTGCTGGTTGGCGCCCGCCCCCAGCACTTCCATTTCCGGCATTGCCGCAGCCAGTTCCTTTACCGCTTTTTGCACCAGAGGATTATCACGGTAATAGTCGATTGCCTGGATGGTGTCCAGGTCAATGGTCTGGCCGGTCAAAATCGGAAAAGGTCCTTCATAGTCGCTTCCGTCTTTCAGCTCAAAACCAATGCCCTTGATCCCGTTCATTCGTTCTGCCGGAATCTCCTGATAAATGCGGATTGCTTCCTCCAAAGACAGGTTATCGTGGTATTCTCCGAGGTTTGGAAATTCCATGCACTCTGCTACATAGTAGGTCAGATCGCCGGTCTGCTGTCTATCAGATACCTTAGCGGCATCTTCTGGCTGCTCTATCGGGGCGGGTTCCGGCTCTACCTTTGCATGAGGGTCGATTCCGCGCTCTTTGCAGATTTCCTTATAGTGGCGCTCAATGTCGGAGATCAAAGTGCCGGAGGTTTTGTTGATGGTCTCCAAACTGGCTCTCAGCTCTTTCAGCTCTTTGCCCCGGCTCCAGCTTGCAATATAGCCGAAGCTGTTTTCTCCGGTCTCGATGCCAAAATACTTGCAGACCGCATAGGAGATGCTTTCAGCCTCCACTTCCTCCGTGTGGCGGTTTTTGATTGCCCGTTTTTCTGCGGTTGGATCTTCCTCAACTGCAAGACGCCATTCAAACTGATTTTCGTCCACATAACGCCAATCCATATCAGAAGCAAACTGTTCGGCTTCTTTTTCTGTGGCAAAATCCAACTTGAAATCATGTTTGGTTCCACCTTCACTCTCCTGCACAACCTTCCATGACGGTAGCATTTCATATTTTTTAGGGTCATGGAGCTTGCTGTGAGCAATCTCGTGAACCGTGGCCGAAACCGTCTGCACCTCGCTCATGCCCTGACGAATGGCGATTTTCTGATGATCGGCAGAAAAATAGCCGTCCGTATCGGCGGCCATTGCTTCAAAAGTGATCGGCACCGGCGCACTGCGGCGCAGGGCCTCCATGAATGCCTCATAATTTGGCACATTGCCGGAAAGGGAGGAAGCAAGCTCCGGCAAAGGTTTCCCATCGGTCTGGCTCACATCAAAGACCTTGACCGGGCGAAACATGGGGATCTCGATTTCTTTTTCCTCTGTAACGATCTTTCCGTCTTTATCCAGAATCGGAGCCTTGGTATCCGGGTCCAGCTTCTGCTCCTCGATTTTCTTCTTATACGGTGTTGGGGCAATGATGGTAATGCCATGCTCGCCCTTTTTTACATGACGCTCAAACTGGTCTTTCCACTTATTGTATCCGGCTACCAAAGTGGCGTCCGGCTTCTGCATATAGATGAGCATGGTGTTGTTTACCGAATAGCGGTGGAAGCGGGACATAACGGACAGATAGCGCATATACTTTTCACTCTCAAACAGTTCCTTGATGCCCTGCTCGATGCCGTCTGTGATTTCCCTTAGCCGCTCTCGGTTGGTGGGTTTGTTCTCAGCCATGATTTTCAATCTCCTTTCCAAGTGTGTGATTTCTGCTGTGTGTTCTGCAATCCATGCCTTTTGTTCTTCTTCACTTTCATAAAGAAAAAGATCCAGCAGATACTCTACATAGGTTTTCTTCTGGATCGCTTCCACAAAGCGGGGGTGAGGTTCTTCCTCCGGTGTGCGGGGAGAATGGTCAGTCTCCCATTTTTTCAGCAGATAGTAGTAATCGGACAGTACGCGATAACACCGCTGCCGGTCCTCCCGAAACTGCTGTGCCTCGGTTTTCTGCCGGACATACCTCCTGCGGGGAGGGGCCTGACTGTCATAGATCAGGCCAAAGTCCTGTGCCAGTTTCTCCGCCGCTTCTTTTGGGGAGAGGTCAAAGAGCTTTGCGGTAAAGTCGATCACATCCCCATCTGCACCGCAGCCAAAGCAGTGGAACCGCTGGTCTACCTTCATGCTGGGGTTCTTATCATCGTGAAAGGGACAGCAGGCCATGCCAGTTCGACTGACTTTTATCCCATAAAACTCTGCCGCTTCTCTGGCGCTGACCGACTGCTTGACCGCTTCAAATACATTCTCTGCCATGTGCCTTTAACTGCCGGACTTTTTCACAGGGGGCTGGTATCCGGCGGCTTTCGCACGCTCACTGGCAGCTTTGCGACGCTCGGCGCTGTATGGCTCCCGGACTGATACACACCGCTTGGGGACGGTAAAGTTATGGGCGTCCTTTCGGGTGATCTGGTCGGGGTGCTTTTTTGCCAGCAGTTCCAGCTTCTCCATCAGACGGGGATCGTGGGTATAGACCTCAGCCATTGGTTCTGCCTGGTTATAGAGGAGAATGGTTTCCCGTTCCACTAAAGAGAGCTTCATCGGCTGCCTCCTTTCCGCTGGTCAAATTCCAGCTTGAAGTTGGCATACTGTCCATCGTCCTCCAAAACCACAGCGGCATCGTAGGTCTTTCCGGTTTTCTCCGAATATAGGCCCGTCACACGGACACGGCCATCGTTCAGCAGTGCAGACACCACAGCCTTGGTCGGCTGTTTTTTCTTGGCAGCCCACCATTTGTTGTTTTTCCAGATTGCAAATTTGCAAGAATCATTCTGACAGAAGAAGCCTTTTTGCAGTTCTGCAACTTCACCGCCGCAGCGAGGGCATTTGCCCACCACCTCACGGGGCGGAGTGAACAGGTACTCGGTTCCCTTGATGACCTGATAAGTTCCCACCAGATCTTTCAGCATGGTGCTGATCCCGTCTAAAAACTCCTCCGGGGCAAGCTGCCCGCGCTCGATCTCGCCCAGGCGGTACTCCCACTCGGCAGTCAGAAGCGGCGATTGCAGTTGTTCCGGCAGCACCGTGATCAGGGAAACTGCATCGTGGGAAGGGAGAAGCTGCACCGTTTTCCTGCTCTTTTTTCGTTCCAGAAAACCGGCAGATACCAGCTTTTCCAAAATACCGGCACGGGTGGCCGGTGTCCCCAGACCTTTTCGCTCGGCGTCCTCCGGCATATTCTCTTTTCCGGCAGTCTCCATTGCGGACAACAAGGTATCCTCCGTAAAGTGCTGAGGTGGACTGCTTTTACCTTCTTTGACGATTGCCGCAGCAACCGAAAGGGTCTGTCCTTCGGTCAGCTCCGGCAGAGCTTTCTCTGCGCCCTCTTTTTTCGGCTCTGCATCCTTCATTTTGGCACGGTAAGCGTCCTCCAGTGCTTTCCATCCGGGGTGCTTCACCGTTTTTCCTTTGGCGGTAAACTCTCCACCGGCACACGCTGCAATCACAACAGTTTCCGAATAGATATGGGGCTGGGCTACGGCGCACAGCAGACGCAGGGCCACCAGCTCCAGCACCGCTTTTTCTCCCGCAGGAAGGGCAGAAAGGTCTGCATCCTTGAGATTTCTGGTAGGGATTACTGCGTGGTGGTCAGTTACTTTCTTATCGTTGATGACCGTCTGCGGATCACAGGTAATGGCGATCCCTTTGCGAAACGGCATAGCGTTGGCAACCAGATTGACCAGCACCGGCAGGCTGTCTGCCATATCACTGGTCAGATAGCGGCTGTCAGTACGGGGATAGGTGCAGAGCTTCTTTTCATACAGGCTTTGCAGATAGTCCAGGGTCTGCTGGGCTGTAAATCCAAGCAGGCGGTTGGCATCTCTTTGCAGAGTAGTCAGGTCATAGAGGGCAGGCGGCTTTTCGGACTTTTCCTTGCACTCCACCTTTTTGATCGTGACAGCTGCACCCTGGCAGGCTTCTTTCAGCTGCTCGGCAGCGGCCTTATCCGCCATGCGCTCCCCGGATACGGTAAGACCGGGCAGCTCCAGCGCCACGGTATAAAAGGGAATCGGCTGAAAGGTGTCGATCTCAGCTTCTCGCTGAACAATAAGCGCCAGCGTCGGGGACATCACGCGCCCGATGTTGAGGGTTCGGTGATACAGCACGGAAAAAAGCCTTGTCGCATTGATCCCCACCAGCCAGTCGGCCTTGGCACGGCAGAGGGCAGCATCCCGAAGTCCGTCATAGTCCGCACTGGGGCGCAGGTTTGCAAAGCCTTCCCTTATGGCGGAGTCTTCCATCGAAGAAATCCAGAGCCTTTTCATCGGCTTCTTGCAACCTGCCAGCTTATAGACGCTACGGAAGATCATCTCGCCCTCGCGTCCGGCATCACAGGCATTTACCACTTCCGTCACATCCGGGGCATTCATCAGCTTTTTGAGAATATCAAACTGCTTTTTCT
>PVML01022485.1_pt1 | contig 11367 bp, 15 predicted proteins | sample 1853371 | NCBI WGS metagenome assembly PVML01 (sample SAMN08533508, study PRJNA380276) | Human gut metagenome, whole genome shotgun sequencing project. | isolation source: participant 1, chromium library | host: Homo sapiens | collected 2017 | reverse complement strand
AATTGTTATAACACACATTACTCTCCAATTATTCAGGCTTCTTGTCCGCCTTTTTATTACATAAATATTCAAAACAGTAAAAACCAAGGTCGTGTATTAAATTTAAATTTTCAATATTGAAAGTATCATTTAATATCCAATATTGCAGTGCAAATTAATATTCCGGAAGAGAAGACTGCAATTTTGCGAGGCATTATATAGTTAAGCTTCCCCAAAACAATGCCTCCGTGTTGATCAATCGTGTATCGCGTACATGGAAGTGGCACAGAACGTTTAATAAAGGCGATAGGGTATATGTAGGCCCCCAAATAGGTCAAATGGAAATGCACCCGCAAAAACGCTGTAAATGATTAAGCAACAGGAGTGACTAACAAAGTGATAATAAAGTACCGAAAGACTTTTTGCAGTAAATACGATTAAAATTGTACAGACAGACTCAGACACAGATGGTTAGGGAAGAAATAGCCATGGCTTAGATTAATATTGGGAGGTTTTACCATTGGAGTATTTGCAGATGGTGCTGTCCATATGTGGGGCGGTGAGTATTGTTGGAGGGGCAGGGGCGGTAATTATTAAGGTGATAAAACCGGCGTTTCGATTGACGAAACGTGTGGAAAAGCTGGAGGAACTTTCAGATAAGGACTATAAGAGACTTTTGGCATTGGAGGAGATGCAAAAACAACAATCTAAGAGCTTGGCAGCATTACTCAATCATCAGATTACAGGAAATGGAATAGAAAGTATGAAAAAAATTCGAGATGAATTATTAGAATCCATTATTGACAATTAGAAGGGATGGTGAAAATATGTTTAAAAATTGTGTTTTTCGGGCAGATGTGAATACGGTTCTGTGGATGAGAGCTGCGCTGCGCAGATCAGTCAAGACAATGGCCCAGACCGCGGTAGCCATGCTGCCGGCGGCGGCCACGATCACGGCGGTGGACTGGCGCACGGTAATTGGCACGGCGCTGCTGGCCGGCGTGGCGTCGATCCTGACGTCTCTGGCAGGTCTGCCGGAACTGGACAAGGTATCCTGACCAGAGACGATCCTGCCATTTCCCAGCCGCAGGGTTAGAACGGCGCGTAACCCAAAATTACAAAACATGAAAGGAAGGTACACTATGCCCGAGATCAACCCCAACAACATGACACCCGAGGAACTCAACGACCACATCAACGACCATCCCGGCGGGAAAGGCCCGGCTACATACTGCGGCCACACCACCCCCTACGGTCCAGCCACCGGCCAGGAGGACTCCCGCGCCCACGATCCGAACCCCAATGACGGCAGCACGGACAAGCCGGTCATGCCGCCGGTGAAGCCCCGGCCGCATCACAACAGTGACCAGGACCTGCAGAATGGACCCGGCATGAAATAGGCTGTTGCGATATCGCAACGGTTGTAACGTCACAACTTTTTGGCCCTGGGACATCCTGGGGCCTTATTTCATATTATAAAGGACAAGGAGGTAAACACTATGAGAGATATTACGTTGTGCCATCCCCGCCTACAGCAGCTGGCCGCCAGATGGATCCAGGCCTGCGCAGCTCAGGGAATTATCGTGGGAATCGCGGAGACCTTACGAACCGTAGAAGAGCAGGAAGCACTCTATGCCCAGGGCCGCACCAAGCCCGGTCAGATTGTGACCAATGCCCGGGGCACATCCTACCGTTCCCAGCACCAGTGGGGCATTGCCTTTGACTTTTTTCTGATGATGGACGTGGACGGCGACGGCAAGACCAGCGACGACAGCTACAACGACAACACCGGTCTCTTCGAACGGGCCGCGGCCGTTGCCAAGTCCCTGGGGCTGGCCTGGGGCGGAGATTGGTCCAGTCTGGTGGACAAGCCCCATCTGTACCTGCCGGACTGGGGCAGCACGCCCACACAGCTGATCCAGACCTACGGTACCCCGGAGGCGTTCATGCGGACGTGGGCGCCGGCGGTGGGCTGGGTCCGCACCGGGATCGGCTATTGGTACCGGCGGACGGACGGCAGTTATCCGGCGAACCAGTGGTGCGTAATCAATCATCACTGGTACCTGTTCAATCCGGATGGGTATATGTGCACCGGCTGGCACCGCTGGGACGGCCGCGTATGCGATCCGGCTGACGGTACCGGCGACTGGTATTTTCTGGACAATACGCTGAACGGTCCTCTGGAGGGCGCCTGCTGGCACACCCGGGACAACGGGGCCCAGGAGATCTGGGAGGTTGATCTGGCCGATCAGATTTAGGGCATAATAATAGCGGCGGGGATTATTCCTCGTCGCTTGTGAATAGCTCTTCATACGAACAATTCAAAGATTCTTTGATAGCCTTCAGCTGGCTGGCTTTGATATGTTGAGTGTTTGCCTCAATTTTGGATAGACTGAATGCGGTAATATTAGCACCTTTCAGATGAACTTGACGCACAAGGTCCCCAGACTTCATGCCTTTGGCTTCTCTCAATTTCTTGATATTGCTTCCTATCTGTATACTCCCGTCATTTTTTATGGACGTATCCTCGATCATATGCTGTCACCTTCTGCTTTTGCTCATTCTGGCAATTCTTACTTTATAGTATTCGCAGATTGTGCTAAAATGTTGCTGAAACAAGCAAAAATCAAAGATTAAATTTAGGAGGCAAGATCAATGAAAAAGAAAGACGAGATAACAGAGCTACTACAACACTTATATGGTATGTCTGACGACCAGCTCCTAAAGGAGTTCAAAACCGTCGAGACAGAGTTGGAAGCCGAAGGCGCCCCCCAGCCGGACCCGGAAGGGTTCGAGCGCCTATGGGCAAAACTGAAAAGAGAACATAAAACCAGCGGGCCCCAATAATGGCAGCCCGCCCGTCCCTTTACCCTATAAGTATTTCCCTTTCGGTCCCCCATACTGACTCATAATAAACATCGCCATCTTCGCATTCGGTTCCTTAATATTCACCGGAAATTCCAACCGTTTTTCATACTTCCACATTAGACGCATCCTCCTTCCCAGGGCCATGGATCACTGATCCAGGACCAGTATGTGGTATCGTTGCTGTCCGGTGCATCCAGCGGGCCGAACTGAGCGGTGAAAGCGCTGACCGCATCCTGGTACATGGAACTCACCTGCTGATAATACGCCATAGCGGCCTGATCGCAGGGGTGAGTGTCCAGGAACAGCTGTGCGTCCACTACCGCAAAGCCGGTCTGGTAGACCTGCTGCATCATCGATTCACGGGTGTCCATTGCCTGGCCGGAGACCACGTAGTCTTCAGCGCCGCCGCGTGTTGTTCTGTAATCAGAAGCAGAGTTGATCATTTGCTGCACCTCCCGTAATTAAATTGTAAATCCAACTCCGGAAAAATGGTGCCCTGCATAAGGGCCTGATCCAGGGGGTAGGTGGTTTGCCACTGCTGCCACGGCACATAGGCCATTGCTACCGGGTACTGCTGTTCCAAAGGACCAACGGAAGTGTTGGGGCATAATGGAGCAGGAGCGGGCGCCGGAGCAGGGGCCGGTGTAGGAGCGGGGGCCGGTGCCGGCATAAAGGTGTAATCCGGCATCGCATCGCTCATATTGTCGGAGCGGAAAGACGGGGTGGGCATTGGCATTGAGGAATTGTTCCAGTTCTGGTCATAGGAATAAGAAGGAAGCGGCACAGGGTCCTGCTGCATACAGCCGCAGTTTCTGCCGGACGGAGCACAGACCGTGCGTCCACAGAACCCACAGCACTGTCCGCTTACATTTGTATAAGAATCCATAGGGTGAATACTCCTTTCGTTTGGCTTTTTCTACTATAGTTTATGAGCGGGGCAGAGCGGAGTGCGGAAAAGACGATGTCCTATTTCTGAATTTGGCAAATTTCCGCCTCAGACAAGCGATGCACACTTTGTCTCCCTGTCCCATATGATATAGTACAACCAAGTAAAATAAAAGGAGATCAAATATATGTGTTGCTTTAGTTTTGGTAGATGTGGAAATCGTTGTGGGTGTGGATGTAGCTGTAACTGCGGCTGTGGCTGTGGTAACAACAACGGATGTGGCTGCGGGAGCAACAGCGGATGTGGCTGTGGCAGCAATAGCGGCTGCGGAAACAACAGCAGTTGTGGCTGTGGCAGCAACAGTAGCTGCGGCTGTGGTTGTGGAAATAACTGGGAAGTCAGGCGCGCCTACCAGGCCGGTTACCGCGAGGGCTTCCGCAACGGCTACTGGGCCGGATACAATGACGCAACCTGCGGCAGAGGTGTCGCGCTTGCGGATACGGCGTCCAACGGCGGCTGTGGTTGTAACGGCTGATCCTCAGTGGACAGCAGGGAGGGGCCTTTGGCCCCTCTTTTGCTGTACGCAATGAGCCGCCTGCAAGGCGATTGCTGTGTGGAACAGCCCCCGAGACAGCTTGCAGGCGATTGCTGAATGCGGCAGCCCACGGATGTATTGCTTAGTTTTAATGGCCACGCCCTGAAAAAAGCCCCGTCTTTATACTATCTTTATTTGACAAGTCTCGCGATGCTGCTATATAGTGATAACTAGTACTGCGTACCGTAAGTCCTCGTGCATATAGCACCTGCTATCCACGCCAGATGCACGCCTGCGAAGCTAGTCGCAGCGCCCACTACGCCGTCGCTTTGCAGACGTATATCTGACGCGGATATCAGGCACTCTTTGCACATGAATTCAGAGAACGCACTGCGAGCCGTAGCGCCCGCTACGCCGTCCATTCGCAGACACACTTCTAATGCGGATAGCGGGCACTCTATGCACGAGGATTTATGGTACACAGTACTAGAAACGGGGATACAGAAGGAGAATGAAAATGGAATTGATTGATCAAGTACGGGAGCGTTTCCGCCATGACCGGTTTGCTACGGAAAATGGGGCGGTGATCGATGAAATATCAGATGGATATGCAAAATGCTCGCTGGATTTACAGCAGCTGCACATGAATGCCACAGGCACCGTGATGGGGGGAGCGATATTCACGCTGGCCGACTTTGCGTTCGCAGTGGCTTCTAATTGGCAGGGGACGATTCACGTGTCCCGGACCAGCCAGGTTACATATTTGGGCGTTGCAAAGGGCAGACGGCTGATCGCGGAGGCCCACAAGGTAAAAGAAGGCTTTAATACCTGTTACTATTTAGTGGAGGTAAATGATGAGCTGGGCACCCAGGTGGCCCAGGTGACGGTCGACGGTTTTATTAAGCGGTAATGCGTCCCCTATGAGGGGAAATGATAAGTGAACTGTACGAAAGCCCGCACTTGTGCGGGCTTTCGTGCGTTTTAGCAAGAGTAAACAAAGACCTAATCGTAATATAAAACAATCGTTTTTCCGGATAATCCACGGCGTTTCGCGGCAGATTGAGTCCTCGGGCAGAGAAAATCCATCGTTCCAGGCCCCAAAAGGCCGGCGTTTTCGTGCAGCCCCTCGTCCGGCGCTTGCCAAAAACACATCGAATCTCTGAGCGCCCTCTCCGACAACACATTCCTAACAAAATGTTAATAATTTTTATTTTAAAAAATATTGAAAATTATTTTAATAATGCTATAATGAAACTAACATGAAACCGCAGCCAGATACATATAAGGAGAGGTATGATGATGGACAAGAACGCATTTTTTGACAGCATCCGGGGACAGATGATTATTTCGTGCCAGGCGGTAAAAGGCGAACCGCTGTACGAGGAAGAACGATCCGTCATGTATTTGATGGCCAGGGCAGCCAAGATGGCGGGCACACCCGCGATCCGTACCAGCAGCATCCGGGATGTGGAGGAGATCAAGGCGGAGACGGGTCTGCCGGTGATCGGTTTGGTCAAGATTCAGTATCCCGGTTATGAGGGATATATCACGCCCACCATGAAGGAAGTGGACGATCTTTTGGCCGCCGGGTCCGATGTGGTGGCCTTGGACTGTACCATGCGCAAACGGGGAGATGGAAAGACTGTCAACCAGTTTATCCAGGAGATCCGCGACCGCCACGGGGACATCCTGCTGATGGCCGATATTTCCAACTATGAAGAGGGCATCAATGCCTGGAAATGCGGCGTGGATATCGTAGGCACCACGATGAGCGGCTACACGGATTACACCCCCAGGCTGGATGAACCGGACTACGAACTGATGCGCCGTCTGGCCGCGGACGTGGACGTTCCGGTGATCGGAGAGGGAAAGATTCATACACCGGAACAGGCGGTAAAGGCCCTTGAAACCGGCGTTTGGTCCATCGTGGTGGGCGGAGCGATTACCCGGCCTTTGGAGATCGCGACCCGCTTTATGTCTGCCATCGAAGCGGCAAGAGGAGGCAGGGCATGAGAATCGCAGCGCTGGATATCGGCGGAACTTCCATCAAATCCGGCCTCTGGGACGGGGAACGCCTTTCCGGGGAACGTGAGCAGGATACCAATGCCAGGGAGGGCGGCGTACGTCTGATGGATCGGGCGGTGGAGATTCTGCGGGAATACGCGCCCTTTGACGCCGTCGGCATCAGCACCGCCGGGCAGGTGGACACGGTCAGGGGCAGCATTTATTATGCCAACGACAACATCCCCGGATATACGGGGATCGAAGTGCGCCGTATTCTGGAGGAGGCGTTTCACGTGCCGGTTGCCGTGGAGAATGACGTGAACGCGGCTGCCCTGGGCGAGGCGCAGTTCGGCGCGGGCAAGGGCTTTCCCGATTTTCTGTGTCTGACTTACGGTACCGGCGTGGGCGGCGCCATCGTATTGGACGGGCGGATTTACACCGGCAGCAGTTGGTCCGCGGGCAGCTTCGGGGGGATCGTGACTCACCCGGAAGCGGTGGACCTGGCGGTGGAGTACAGCGGCTGCTATGAGAAATACGCTTCCACCACCGGCCTGGTGAAGCGCGCCCTGGCAGTGGACCCTGAGCTGACCAGCGGCAGGGAGGTTTTTGCGGCCTTTGACCGGCCGGAGGTCCACCGCGTGATCGATGAGTGGATCGACGAGATCGTAACCGGTCTGGTGACCCTGATCCATATTTTTAATCCGTCCCGGATCGTGCTGGGCGGCGGAATCATGGTCCAGCCCTATATTCTGGAACAGGTGCGGGAACGCCTGCTCCCGAGACTTTCCCCCGGATTCCGGAAGGTGAATCTGGCGCGCGCCGGTCTGGGCAACCAGGCCGGTCTCCTGGGAGCCGCGCACCTGGCGGAAGAGCTGTTGTAAAGAATCGAACAAGGCCCATTGCATTCAACAAAAATGCCAACCGCAGTCCCTCGTCCCGGGCCCTGCGGTTGGCATTTTATATCCCCATCCAAAAACCTATCTCACAGCCACACTCCCCAATCTCCATAATCAAACTTCCCGCTTCCATGCCTCAGCTTTCCTGCCGCCTCAAGCTCCCGGAACACATCCCGCATCCGCCCCAGTATCTCCGGCTCAATCTCCAGCGAATGATGGGCCGGGAACACCTGCTTCACCGGCAGAGCTGCCACCTTTTCCAGGGAATCCAGATAAGCCTCCGGGTCTGTGGAAGGGTAATAGGCGAACAGCACGTCCTTGTACACCAGGTCCCCGGTGAACAGATACCCGCGCTCCGGCTCCCAGAAGCACATGTGGCCCGGGGAGTGGCCCGGCGTGTGCAGTACCCGGATCACCCGGTCGCCCAGGTCGATTTCGTCCCCGTCCCCGAGCACCCGTGTGGGCGTTCCCTGGAAAAATTCATAAGTCCCCACATCATACCCCTCCGGCGGGTCGCAGCGGTCCAGCACCATTTCCCGGATGGTTTCCAGCGGCAGCGGGAACTCCCCGTCCAGCCAATTCAGCTCCAATTCATGGGCATAAAACTCCGGAAAATACCGGTGACCGCCGATGTGATCCCAGTGGACATGGGTGGCCACGGCCGCCACCGGCTTGTCCGTCAGCCGCGCCACCTCCTCGTGGATATTGCATATCCCCAACCCGGTATCGATGAGCAGGCACCGCTCATTTCCCGCCAGCAGATAGCAGTGCGTCTCCTCCCAATGGCGGTACTCGCTGAGAATCACCGTGTCCGGGTCAATCCGGTCGATGGTAAACCAATCCTTTTGTTCCTTCTGTTTCGCATCCATATCCAATTTATTCTCCCTGAACATATGTTTTCTATCTTACCGGTATAGCAGAAATCAACCCGAAATACCGCCTGAAAATCCGCCTTCCGGCTCATCGCGGTTTGACATTTTTCCGCCGTCCCCCAGCCCTATAACAATTTTCTGGCCGTCGCCTGAGCCGTCGCCTCCCGGGCCTTTGCGCACCGCTCGGGATTTTGCAGGCAGTAAGCGTAAAACAGGTAATCGATAATGAACATCTGCCCGATCTTGGCCGCGATGGACCCGGACTGCAGCGGGCTTTCATTGGAACCGCACAGCAGAATCACATCCGAGAGAGCGGCCGCCGGAGAGTTGGAAAAATGGGTGATCAGGATAATTTTGGCCCCGCCGTTTTTCGCCGGCCGCAGCACATCCAGCATGTCCCGGGTGCTGCCCGAGTAGGAGAAAAAGAGGATCACGTCCTGCTCGTCGCAGAGGGCCGCCGCCATGGCCTGCATGTGGGAGTCCTCGATGTGCAGGAACTGGGAGGAGGCGGTGGAGAAGCGGGCCCAGGCCTCCATAGCCATCACGTTGCTGCCGCCCTGGCCGAAACAGAATACCCGCCGGGCGCCGGAGAGCAGGTCCACGGCTTTTGCCGTGCTCTCAGGATTCATCAGCTCCAGCGTCTCGCTCATGGCCGTCACATCCGTCTGGTAGAGCTTGCGGCAGACATTTTCAAAACTGTCCCCGTCGGTCACGGCGGCCCCGGTGTCCGTAGGGTCCCCGGTGACCGTGGTGTGGTCCACCCTGGCTAACGCCAGCTTGAACTCATTGTAGCCCGCCAGCCCCAACCCACGGCAGAAGCGGGTGATCGTGGCCTCGGAAACGCCGCTGGCTTCCGCCAGGGAGGTGATGGACATGTACTGGACCATGGACTTGTTGGTGAAAATGTAGTCCGCCAGTTTTTTGGAAGAACGGGTCATAGTATTGTACTGCTGGGAAATGAAGTCTAAGATATTGGCCTGCATAGTTGGGGCACCTCCTGTCGATAACCTGTGCGTGAAAATAATCAGTAAGTTTTAACACGTTTGAAGCATCGAGTAAATTATAGCTGTTTTTTGAAAAGAAAACAACCAATATTTATAAAAAGAGAAAATAATTTTCAGATAAAATCAGCTGATCGGCCAGGGAGAACCTGTTAAAATGACGTTAAAGCTCTTGGAAATGCTTGGTTTGACAAAAAGAAAACGAGATATTTGTGCAACTTGCATAAAAAATAAATATATTTTCATGAATATGATATATTGAAAATTATTTTCACAAATAGTATATTGTTATTAGCAAGTGAGACAAGAGCAGTCTCTCAGAATAAAGGAGGAAGCGAAATGAAAAAAATGTTAGCATTGCTGCTGGCAACCACTCTGACAGCCGCCACCATTGCAGGATGCGGGTCCGGCAAAACGGACGCCGGAGCCGGAACCCAGGCCCCGGCCCAGACGGAAAAGACCGGAGAGACCGCCGGAGGCGCAGGAACCGCCGAGGCTCCCGCAGCCGGAGCCGACACCCTGAAGCTGGCGGTGACCACCGGCGACGGTTCCACCACCGACGACCGCATCCCCACCCCCTGGTACAACCGCATCATGGCCACCAACCTGATGTACCGGGCTCTGTTCCTGGCGGACAGCACCCTGACCGAGGTGAAGCCCGATCTGGCCGATACATACACCGTCAGCGACGACGGCCTGGTGTACACCATCACCCTGAAGGACGGCCTGAAATGGTCCGACGGCGAGCCGCTGACCGTGGACGACGTGCAGTGGTCCATCGAGACCGGCCTCAAAGCCGCCACCATCAACTCCATCTATACCGCGGCCTTCAAGAACATTGACTCCATCAAGACCGAGGGCAACACCATCACCCTGACCCTGACCGCTCCCTACGCGGCCATGCTGAACGTCCTGGCCCAGTTCGCGATCCTGCCCAAACACTCCTTAGAGAACGCGGACCCGTTAAAGATGGAAGCCGATCCGTTCTGGACCAACCCCGTCACCTCCGGTATGTTCGCTCTGGACGAGCTGAACGTAGGCAACTACTTCACCCTGAAGCTGAACGAGAACTACGAGGGCACGGCTCCCAAGATCCAGAAGGTGATCTGCTACTTCGTATCCGACTACGTGACCGCCGCCCAGTCCGGCAACACGGATTACGTGTTCGGCAACGCCGCCGACCTGGTGGAAGCGTTAAACGGAATGTCCAACTTCACCGCCCACGAGGTGGATGTGCTGTTCTACAAATACTTCATCTTTAATATGAAGGGAGTCGACGGCAATGAGAACCCGGCCATGCAGAACGTGGCGGTGAGAAAGGCCATCATCGAGGCCATCGACCGCTCGGCCCTGGCCACCCTGTACCCCAACGCCAACGTACTCAACAGCGGCGTTCCCAACAGCAGTCCGGCCTACAACGGCTTCGAGTACGCCTTCGACGCGGACAAAGCCAAGGCTGACATCGCAGCCAGCGGCTACGACATGAGCCGCCCGCTGAGAATCTGCTACTACAACAACGACCAGACCACCATCGACCTGATCAACACCGTCGTTTATTACCTGGAGCAGACCGGCCTGACCGTGGAAGCCACCCTGTCCAACGACGGAACCACCGACCTGTTCACCACCAGAGCCTATGACGTGGGCTTCAAGGGCAAGAGTGCATTCTCCATCGACGAGTGGTACACCGAGTATATGAGCACCGACGGCCTGTTCGCCAACATTTTCGGCGGCGACACCTCCTTCGACGATCTGGTCGCCCAGCTGTCCAAGGCCGTGAAGGAAGAGGACCGGAACGCCATCTTAAAGCAGCTTCAGGATCTGGAGCAGGAGAAGGCGTACAAGGTTCCGGTATTCACCGTAGGCACCTACATCTTCACCAGCAACCATGTGGTTCTGCCCGAGGGCGTGCAGTTCTGTAACCCGCTGTACATGAGCGATCTCGATTTCGCAAACTGGGAGATCGCAAAATAACGTGAAACGATAAAGTTTCAGGCGGCAACCACCGCAAACGGCGAAGGGGGAGACAGTGAGATTATCTCCTGTCTCCCTTTTTACACGCAAAAAGCGCCGCCGCCTGCCTTCAGGTAAGATTGGAGTGATAAAATGCTGAAATTTATTGCCAAAAAGCTGCTCATGATGATTCCCATGCTGCTGCTGATCAGCTTTATTGTGTACTTCGGGCTGCAGATGACCGGGATCGACCCCATCAACTTCATGGTCAGCCCGGAAATGCTCTCGGCCAACAAAGAGAACGTGGAAGCGCTTCGCCAGTCCCTGGGGCTGAACGATCCGCTGATTATCCAGTATTTCCGTTTGTTTTTTC
>PVML01018698.1_pt1 | contig 11409 bp, 7 predicted proteins | sample 1853371 | NCBI WGS metagenome assembly PVML01 (sample SAMN08533508, study PRJNA380276) | Human gut metagenome, whole genome shotgun sequencing project. | isolation source: participant 1, chromium library | host: Homo sapiens | collected 2017 | reverse complement strand
AAAAGTGAAGGAGATTTTGAGGCTGCCCGTAAATTGGTCGAAAAGTATGCGGTGAAAATAGATCCGGTTTTGCACGCCGAGATATTGGCACGTTATGAAAAACTTCATCTGGCTCCTTACAAAGGTTTTGTAAATCCTGTATATGAGGCCGTGACAGATAAGGATGGAAATATTATAGATGTAAAAGTATCTTATAATGAAGGTTACGCGGAGCAAATGTTACGTTATAGCAAAGAATTTGCGAATCTTCCTTATAGAAATGAATAAGAATAAATATGGATGTACACGAAACAATAAAGGACATAAAGGGGCAATTCCGTTTGTTTATGAATGGGGTGGTTTCCCAAAGTATGCGTGAGAAGGGATTAGACTATAAACTGAATTTTGGCATCGAACTTCTGCGTTTGAAAGAAATAGCTGATATATGGGTAGAAGATATGCGCTATCCTGAAATAGCGGAACTGACTTGCATGAGTTTGTTCCAATATTTACCTTATGCTTCGGAGAAGGCTTTTGAATGGATGGCCGATGAGCGTGAATATTTTCAGTTATGTGGCTTTATGCTGATGGCAAGGCTGTTGATGAAGGGAAATCAGCTGACTGAGCGTTCGGAAGCTGAATTTTTGGATCAGGCAATGGTCACTTTACAAAGCGAGGGAGTGCTGCCCCGCAAAGCAGCTGCTACTGCTTTGAAGAAGTTTGCTGTTCAAAGCAAGGAAAATGGCAAAAAGGTGAATCGGTTGTTGGCTCCATTAACCAAATCAGATAAGGTAGAAATAGCTTCTTTGGCTGGAGAAATAAAATTAGAAACAGAATCTTGGCATTAAACTTTCATGTTATCATAAAAAGGCTTAACTTTGACGGCGGAACTGAAATCTGTGATGGAAGAGAATGTGAAAGATAAGGTAAAGCAGATCTTGACAGAATATCTGCAGGTTAACGGGCATCGGAAGACACCTGAACGATATGCTATACTCGATACTATCTATTCCATTAAAGGTCATTTTGACATTGATACGCTTTATAATTATATGGCAAATGAAGGGAAATTCCGGGTAAGCCGGGCTACTCTTTATAATACCATCATTCTTTTTATCGATGCAAAATTGGTTATTAAACATCAGTTCGGCAATTCTTCCCAGTACGAGCGTGCGTACAACAATGAAACCCATCATCACATGATATGTACGGAATGCGGCAAAGTGACCGAATTTCAGGATGAGAATCTGAAACAAGCCATTGCCAATACGAAGCTGAAGAAATTTCATGCCTCGCATTATTCCTTATATATCTATGGTGTATGCAGCAAGTGTACTTGGGCCAAGCGTAGGAAGAAAAAAGATAAGTAACATAAAACGAAGAAACATGAAAGTAGATGTCTTGTTAGGTTTGCAATGGGGTGATGAAGGCAAAGGAAAGGTTGTCGATGTTCTGACTCCCCGTTATGATGTGGTAGCTCGTTTCCAGGGAGGTCCGAATGCAGGTCATACACTGGAATTCGAAGGCCAGAAATATGTGCTCCGTTCCATCCCTTCCGGAATATTTCAAGGAAATAAAGTAAACATTATTGGTAATGGTGTGGTACTGGATCCGGCTTTGTTCAAGGCTGAGGCTGAAGCTTTGGAGGCTAGCGGACACCCCCTGAAAGAACGTTTGCACATTTCAAAGAAAGCTCATTTGATTTTGCCTACTCACCGCATTCTGGATGCTGCTTATGAAGCTGCTAAAGGAGATGCCAAAGTGGGAACTACCGGAAAAGGTATAGGTCCTACTTATACTGATAAAGTGAGTCGTAACGGTGTACGTGTAGGTGATATCCTTCATAATTTTGAAGAAGTGTATGGAAAACTACCGGAAAAGGTATAGGTCCTACTTATACTGATAAAGTGAGTCGTAACGGTGTACGTGTAGGTGATATCCTTCATAATTTTGAAGAAGTGTATGGAAAGGCAAAGGCACGCCACGAACAGATCTTGAAAAGTTTGAATTATGAATATGATATAACCGAACTGGAAAAACAATGGTTGGAGGGTATCGAATACCTGAAACAGTTCCATTTGGTGGACAGTGAACACGAAATCAATAATCTTCTGAAGTCGGGTAAGAGTGTGCTTTGTGAAGGTGCGCAGGGAACGATGCTTGATGTTGATTTCGGTTCTTATCCTTTTGTCACTTCTTCAAATACTATTTGTGCCGGTGCTTGTACCGGTTTAGGTATCGGTCCTAATAAAATTGGTAATGTATACGGTATCATGAAAGCGTATTGTACCCGTGTGGGGGCAGGTCCTTTCCCTACCGAACTGTTTGATGAAACTGGTAAGAAAATCCGCGATTTAGGTCATGAATATGGTGCGGTGACAGGTCGTGAACGTCGTTGTGGCTGGATTGATCTTGTAGCTTTGAAGTATTCTATCATGGTAAACGGGGTGACTCAGTTAATTATGATGAAGAGCGATGTGTTGGATGATTTCGAAACCATCAAAGCATGTGTGGCTTATAAAGTAAATGGTGAGGAAATTGATTACTTCCCTTATGATATTAGCGAGGGGCTGGAACCTGTATATGCGGAGCTGCCCGGATGGAAGACTGATATGACCAAGATGACCAGTGAGGATGAATTCCCGGAAGAATTCAATGCGTATGTCACTTTCTTGGAAGAACAGCTGGAAACCCCGATCAAGATTGTTTCGGTAGGTCCTGATCGTGATCAGACTATTGAACGCTATACGGAAGAATAATAGAGAAGAATCTTATAAGATAAAAAAGAGATACTGTTTTCCTTTGGAGTCAGTTTCTCTTTTTTTGTATACATCTATCTGTTTCTATGTATATTTGATAAAATTGTAACATCTATAATGATACCCATGTAAGATAATATATCTTTCGTCTGTATATCTTTCCGGTTACTATTTTAAGATGTGTGTGGAGCATCAATTGTGCATTATTGCGTATTATTGTGCCAAATCGCGTCATTCCGTCTGGGTTTCTTTCTATATTTGTCATCAATAAAAATATCGATATGGCATTACAAACAACCGGATTGGAATTTTTCTACTTGAGTGTGGATTTCTCCGAGAATGATAAAATATTGTTGGTGGAACAAGAGTTGGGCTACATTGCTTGTATTGCATTTATTGGCACGTATTTACCACAAAGGATGTCTTTGCTGTTGGAGAGAGGATAGGTGTCTGCTTTTTACTCGCAGATTGTCCGAAGGATGTACGGCCGATTATGTACAGCAAGTAGTGGATGCACTGTTGGAACGTGGATTTTTTAGTAAAGCCCAATACGAAAAAATTGGAATTCTTACTTCGGAAAGTATACAGGACCATTACTTTGAGGCGGTACAACAACGGAAGTGTGTAGAGGTGAGTACTGATTACTTGTTGATAGAGATTTCAAAATACAAGAATTTGTATGTGGATGGTAGTAACGTAGGCATTTCAACGGAAAATGTGGACATGAAAACATGAAGTTACAAAGTAAAGCAGAGCAAAAAAAAGAAAAGGACTCCTCTTCATTTTGTTCTCCAGAAAAGAAGAGGATTTTTGCGGAGAAAGAGACTTTTTCTTCTATTCCTGTAGATGGAAAATGCAGAAATACTTCCGGATCAGTTGAAGCTTTGCAGCAGTGAGGGATAGGAGATAAGATAGTAGGGTACTGTGATTATGGTGTGATAGGGCATCCAATATGGCAAATATTAGCTGATATGCGTATGTCAGTTGGAAGGCTATACCAACTGTTAGCCTTTATTGGGGCGCGCCTGCGAGTTTGACCGATTAGAATTTAGTAGATTGATAAATACTGTAATTGTGTAATAAAGAAAACGATTGATCGTTTTATGGTTCATATAAGTAGAAAATAAATAGAATATTAAATAGATAATAGCCTGATTTTTAGAGTGCTGATTATGCTAATGGTAGAGTATAAGTAGAAAGTGACTAAAAAAATATTCATAATATATTGTGTATCAAGTAAAAGGGGGAAATAATATAAGTATGGTGGACTTAATGAATAGAGGAGAACGGTAAGCATAAGTTCTTTTGGAACTCATTTTATTAATAATATTGCAAAGATATAAAATTTTATCAAAAATAAAAGAATAAGTCTATTATTTTTTGTCTATGATATTTTTTTATTCATAAGTATTGTTTAGTTGTGATATTTGTTAGATGCAAGGTAATTATTTTATTTTTAGTATAAAATGATGTGAAATACATGAAAATTGTCAAGATAATCATTTTCTTCTTCAGATATCTTGTTCCAAATAAAGTATCTTGTTTTTTTTATTTCTTTAACTATTTATCCTTTGTGTGAAATTACTCTTTTAACAGTTGAATATCGTTTGGAACGACTAATATTTAGGCGTTTTTTATAAGAAATGAATTCTTGTACTTTCCTCTTTTATAGAACTAAGTTCCAAAAGAACTTGGATAATGTTTAATTAAAAGAGAGTGAGTATGAAAGAAAAAGTGTTAATGTTACTAGCTTGTCTGTGGTTGGGTATCGGCTTCTCTATGGCTCAAGCGCCTAAAACAGTTGCAGGAGTTGTAACTTCTGCGGATGATGGTGAGCCGATAATAGGTGCGTCTGTTTTAGTGGAAGGGACTACTATGGGAGCAATTACGGATGTGGATGGCAAGTTTGCTATCAATAATATTCCTACAGATGCCAAAGCGCTGATTGTTTCTTATCTGGGTATGATTACTCAGCGAGTTGGAATTCAGCGTGGTACTATTACTGTAACAATGAAGTCGGACACAAAAGTGTTGGATGAAGTGGTTGTAACTGCTCAAGGATTGAACCGTAAACAAAAAGCGTTGGGTTATTCTACACAAAAGGTGGCAGGTGAGGATCTAACTATTTCACGACAGACCGATTTGGGTAATGCTATGGCCGGTAAAGTGTCGGGAGCACGTTTTATAGGTGGTGCCAGTTCTGGTTTTGATGCAGGTACTATTATTTTGCGTGGTGCAGGTTCCATTCCTTCTTCGTCCCAGTCGGATAATCCGGCCAATGAACCTATTTATGTGGTAGATGGTGCTATCACTAACAAAAACTCTATCAATATGGATGATGTGGAAAGCATAAACGTATTGAAAGGTCCCGCGGCTACTGCCCTTTATGGTTCGCGTGGTGGTGCAGGTGCTATCATCATAACTACTAAGGCGGGACAAAGTGAGAAAGGGTTGCTTGAAGTAAGTCATACATTGCAGGCCGAAACTTACTATAATCATTTCAATATGCAGAAGCTGTATGGTGGTGGAGGATATGGAGGTACGGAAAAAGGTAACAGGGCTCAGGATATTTATGATTTGTATAGTGGTGATATTCCCGGTTTGCAAGGTGCTTATGTGTACGATTATAATGAGGACACTTCTTGGGGAGCTGCATACGATCCGGCTGTGAAATATGTCACTCCGTTGTCATTAGACGAAACCAGTGGTCATTATGGAAAACCAGCCACTTGGCAACATGGATTGGATTTGAGAGATCTTTATCGGACTGGTGTAACCAATACAACCAACGTTTCGTTTTCAAAGAGTGTGAAAGATTTTAATACCCGTGTTTCTTTCACCAATAGCTATCGTACTGGTGTGCAGCCCAATTCGGATGCTATTCGCCGTTTCTTAGGGTTCAAGACAAATTTCAAACCCACACCGTGGATGAATGTGTCATTGGATTATAAATATACTTATCGTCAGGATCATAATGCTGCCGAAAGTGGATATAACGGTTCACGTACCGTTTTGCAGGAATATACCCAATGGGGACAGACCAATGTCAATTTAAAAGATTATAAGGACTATAAACGTCCGGACGGATCATGGAGGACATGGAATATCAACAGTGTGAATAATCAAAGTGCTGCATTCCATGATAATCCGTATGCTTTATTTCATGAATATAATCATCGCACCATTTATCAATGGAATGTATTCAGTGGTGATGTGTCTGTGGACCTTCCTTATAACTTGAAGGCAGGGGTACGCGTAAATGGTAACATACGTGGTTACAAATTGGAACGCGAACGCCCTTCAGGATCTATTAATTTCCGGTCAAATTATCGTCAGGATCAAAGCAGTTTGATTGATTTGACCGTACAAGGACGTTTAACTTGGGGACAATCATTTTTTAAAGATAAACTAACGGTAGACGCAGCTCTTTTTGCAGAAGCACGTGACTATACGTACGATAATTTATATGCATACACCAATACGAATTATGATTTGTCTTTGGACGATTACTATAATTTGGCTGCTTCATCGGGTACTATTGCTTTAGCCTATAATGAGAAAACACATTACAAAGAACGTAGTGTTTATGCCACAGCTACCATGGGATGGGATGATACTTATTTTCTTGACGCTTCTGTTCGTAACGATATGTCTTCCACATTGAGTCCTAATCATAACAGCTATTGGTATGGTGGTCTTTCCGCTTCTGTCCTTGCTCATAAATGGGTGAATGCAGAATGGCTGAACTTCTGGAAACTGCGTGCTAGTGCGGCTCAAGTAGGTACTACGCTCAATGCTTACAATATTTATCCTACTTATTCGCTGGATACCAGTTATGGTTCACATGTTACAATGTATGAACCTTCTTCTCAGAAAAATTATAATATCGAGCCGTCTATTTCCACTTCGTATGAAGTAGGTACGGAATTCCGTTTGTTCAATAATCGCTTATGGGGTGATTTCAACTATTATACCCGGGATGACAAAGATCAGATAATCTCCGTAACCTCTGCTCCGCAGTCGGGGTATTCCACTCGTAAGATGAATGCTGGTTTAATTCGTAATCGGGGTGTTGAATTGAGTTTGGGCGGGATGCCTGTTTCCACTAAGAACTGGAAATGGGAAATGAATTTCAATATAGCGAAGAATAGTAATAAACTGGTGGAACTAGCTGATGGAGTGGATTCTTATTCTATTTATTGGACTTCATTCACAACTCGTTTGTATAATTATGCTATGGTTGGTAAATCGCTTGGTGTGATAACCGGTAATACATGGGAACGTGATGACAATGGCAATATAATTTTCCATGAACTGAGTGCTTCGCAGAAGGCATTGTATGGTGGTGAATATGTACCTACTTACAATCAGAATACACTAGATGAACTGGGTAACTTCCATCCGGATTTCACTGGTGGTTTTAATACTAGTATCAGTTTTAAGAATTTCCGTCTGTCGGCTAATATTGATTTCTCTGTAGGCGGACAGATTGTATCCTATACTAATATGTGGGGTAGCAGTAGCGGTATTCTTGATAAAACAGCTGAACTTAATGACCGTGGCGTCAATGTTCGTGAACCGATAAGCAAAGGTGGTGGTATCCACATGACTGGTGTGGATCAGAATGGCAATAAGGTAGATACCTATGTCAATGCTAAACTATATTATACCACAGCTTCCCGTGTATGGGAAGAATGGGTGTATGACCGTACTTACGTGAAACTTCGTGAAGTGTCATTGTCGTATGTTTTCCCGTCACAGACTTTGAAGAAACTAAATATCGGCCTGAGTCGTGCCAGTGTGGCAATTAATGCTTCCAATCCATGGTTGATCTACTCAGCTTGTCCTAATGTGGATGTGTCTGAAATTGGTATGGGATATTTTGAGGGTGGTAATGCCGCTGCAACCCGTTCGATAGGTTTTACCGTTAATCTTGCTTTTTAAACCATAAAACGAAGAATCATTATGAAATATATTAAATTATTATTTTTATCTCTGAGTTTTGCAGCAACATTCACAGCATGTGATATGACTGACTTTGGCGATATTAACAAAGATCCCAATGAACCGTCGGAGGCTAATACTGGTATGTTGTTTACATACGCTTGTACTTATGTGAAATACTTCTCTATGAACTCAAATTATTATTACCCGTGGACGCAAATGTATCCGGGGTATATGTCCGAGAAAAATAATAATCAGTATGGTGCGTTTGGCGGACCTACTATGAGTACAAGTTCTTATTATCTTTATCCGTTGAAGAACTGCCAGAAGATTATTGACTTTAATAGTGATGAGGCTGAAAGAGGTAAACCTGCCATTGTACAGTTTGGTGATAATGCCAATCAGATTGCGGTTGCACGTACATTGATGGGATTCATCTATATGCACCTTACAGATGCTCTAGGGCCACTTCCTTATACAGAAGCGTTTCAGGCGGGTGAGGAAAATTTTACTCCGGTATTTGATTCACAGGAAACGATTTATGCTAAGTTAGATGCCGATTTGAGGGAAGCGTATAATCAGTTTAATGAAAGTGGCTCGTTGAGCACAGCCGACATCCTGTTCGATGGTGACATTCGTGCATGGAAGAAACTGAATGCTTCTACCCGTATGATGCTTGCTATAAAACTGGCAGATGTGGATCCTGCCGAAGGACGCTCGCGTTTTGCTCAAGCTTACGCCGATGGCGGTATTGAAGAAAATGCCTATAATTTGAATTATACTTTTGAGGCCAATACTGTGGGATATTTATATTATAATGGCGTAAACTATAATTATAATTTTGTTCCTAATAAGTATTATGTAGATCAGTTGAAGGAATTGAAGGACAACCGTCTGTTCTCTACTTGTTCGCTGATTCCTTTCGGCAAGACACAGGCAGAGGCGGGCGTGACGGATGAAGACCTGAAGAATTTTGATAAATACCAAGGTATGCCTTTGGGTATTGAGTCTGCAGATGTGAACACGTGGAATAAAGTCTGCTGTTTTTATAATCCTTCGCTTACACAGGTAACCTCTACTTTCCCTATTATTACTGCTTCTCGTATGCTACTTATCGAGGCTGAAGCTGCTCAACGTGGCTGGATTCAGGCTGATCCTGCCCAACTTTATGCAGCCGGTGTGAAGGCATCATTTGAACAATGGGGAGCCGAAGGTGTTGATGAATATTTGGTACAGGAAGCAGTTGCTTATACGGGTACTGATGCTGATAAAATTAATAAAATTGCTCTTCAGCGCTGGATCAGTGGCTTCATGGCTGATGGTTTTGAGGCATGGTCTGACTGGCGTCGTTTTGATATTCCGAAACTAGAAGTCGGTCCGGTTTGTACAACGATTGATCACATCCCTTATCGCCATCAATTTGATAGCGAAATTTATCAAGGTAATCTTGAAAATTATGAAGCTGCCGTGAAAGCAGATTTGAATGGTGATGATAGCCGTGAGCAACGAGTATGGTGGAATAGAAGATAAGATTTGAAGTATATAATTCTCTTTAAAGTTTCGTTTAAATATAGGGGACATTCTCAGTGATGAGAGTGTCTTCTTTTATTGAAATAAATCAAAAAATATATAGGATAAACGTTAGTTAAGACTAGGTAATTCATAAATTGCCTCGATGGATAGATATACGTATTGCTTTTTCTTATTCACTTTTGTTGTGTTTGGTTGGGTGGCATTTGAAGAATGTTATTGTTGGGATATTGAATTTTTATGAAGAAATTCTCCTGTTTTAAAGCATAAAAAAAGGCTATCTATCCCAGACAGCCAATCTTTTGTTAACCTTAAATCTAATACTATGAAAAACACACTGCAAAGATACGGACTTTGTTTATAATAGCAAGTTTTTAGTCTGTATTTCGCCGTTTTATAACATGCTTTATAAATATATCGCACCTTGTTAACAAATTAATTTAAAAATATAAAGTTTTGTTTATTATGACCTTTCGGACTTTTTGTCTTATGAATGATAGAAGAGGGCAAATGAAAATAAAAGTATGTGATAGCTGTTTTTCTATTTCTTATTTTATATCTTTGATGTCACTTTACTGATTGAAAAAATAACAGTTACTTATGAAAAACAGACAGTTTATTGTATTTGCTCTTTTATTAGCATGTCCGTTGCTGTTACACGGACAGGAAACGTTTCTTTGTGGAAAAGAATCATGTAATAAAGGTTATATCCGGCATCCATGGTATGGAAAAAAGGTTGGTTATATAGGAGACTCGATAACTGATCCCAATTGTTATGGAGATAACATAAAAAAGTATTGGGATTTTTTGAAAGAATGGTTGGATATCACTCCTTATGTGTATGGAGTGAGTGGACGTCAATGGAATGATGTACCCCGTCAGGCAGAACAATTGAAAAAGGAGCATGGAGAAGAGGTTGATGCCATCGTGGTTTTGATGGGGACAAATGATTTTAATAGCAGTGTACCTGTCGGGACTTGGTTTACAGAGAAAGAAGAGCAGGTGATGGCTGCCCGTGGTGAAACTAAAAAACTGGAAACGCGTAAAAGGCGTGTTCCTATAATGACGAATGATACGTATAAAGGCCGTATTAATATTGGTTTGAGTCATTTGAAAAAATTGTTTCCCGATAAACAAATTATTTTGTTGACCCCATTGCATCGTTCTTTAGCGGAATTCGGCGAAAAGAACGTACAACCGGATGAAAGCTATCAGAATAAATGCGGAGAATATGTGGACGCTTATGTACAGGCCATTAAGGAAGCAGGTAATTTGTGGGGAGTTCCTGTAATAGATTTTAATTCGGTTACAGGTATGAATCCGATGATTGAAGAACAACTTATTTATTTCTATGATTCGGGGTATGATCGTTTGCATCCTAATACCAATGGTCAAGAACGTATGGCACATACATTGATGTATCAGTTACTTTCTTTGCCTGCATCATTCTGACAGTTGGACATTCATATTTTGCCTTTTTGGAAGAGTTTGTCTATTGGGGAGAACCTTCGATGTTTCGATATGAATTTGAAGAATTGAAAAAATGTTCAAGTGGCAAATTGATGTTGTTTGAACATCTTTTTATTAGTTCTTATTTACTGAAAGAGTACTTGAACTATTGATTTTGAGCAATTTTCTATATTCTTGTATCATTTTTTATGGTTTCTTTTCTTGTTTACTTTTGCCTAAATCTTTTAACTTATAAAATGTATATGAAAAACATGAAATTAAAAGTATTACTTGTTTTATGTGCTTTACTCCTGTTATCGGCTTTTATTGCTGAGAGAAAAGAGCCCATTACTATTTTTATGATTGGTGATTCTACCATGGCGAATAAAAGTCTGAAGAATGGTAATATAGAGCGTGGTTGGGGACAAATGCTTCCCGGATATTTTACGGAAGAGGTTGTGGTGGATAATCACGCTATGAATGGACGAAGTTCACTCAGTTTTATCAATGAAGGACGTTGGGACATAGTGCTTTCTAAAATTCATAAAGGTGATTATGTATTTATTCAATTCGGACATAATGATGAGAAACCTAGAGCCACATTACATACAGAGCCCGGAAGTACCTTTGATGATAATTTAAGACGTTTTGTGAATGAAACACGTGCTAAGGGAGGAAATCCTGTACTGTTCAATTCTATAGTTCGTCGTAATTTCCTTCCTAAAGGTGTTTCATTCACAAAACGTCT
>PVML01013940.1_pt1 | contig 11409 bp, 8 predicted proteins | sample 1853371 | NCBI WGS metagenome assembly PVML01 (sample SAMN08533508, study PRJNA380276) | Human gut metagenome, whole genome shotgun sequencing project. | isolation source: participant 1, chromium library | host: Homo sapiens | collected 2017 | reverse complement strand
TTAAAGGGGGGATACGAGGCCTGTCTGGACTGGATCATCGAGGGCTGCGGGCTGACCATGGAAGACCTGAAGAAAAGCGATGTTCCGGTCAGGGTTCCCAGCGCCGTCTGGCCGGTGAAACCCGGCGGCTGCCTGAAAAACGGCTTTCCCACACCTACAGGGAAGTTTGAATTTTATTCCACGGAGATTGCGGCGGTGGACCCGAAATACGGGCTGGATCCGCTGCCCGGCTACCGGGATTCCCTGGAAGACCAGAACAGCCCAGAGATGCGGGAACAATATCCGTTTTATCTGTGCACCGGAGCCCGCCTGCCCTACGCGATTCACTCCCGGGTTCACAAAACCCCGTGGCTGCGCAGCCTGCGCCCGGACCCCACCTGCGAAATCAACCGGCAGGATGCCGCCTGCCTGGGCCTTAAAGAAGGCGATTCTGCGGTTCTCTCAAGCCCTTACGGGGAAATCCGCATGAAGGTCAAGGTCACCGGCAAGATCAAACCCGGCGTTATTCTGACCGTACCCGGCTACACCGAGGCCAATGTGAACAACCTCATCGGCCGGGATCATCTGGACCCGTACAGCGGATTTCCGGGATATAAGGGGATGCGCTGCAATCTCAGAAAAAGTCAGGAGGCGGAGACATGAAACATGTGTTTGTATTTGACGAGGACCGCTGCTGTGCCTGTTCCGCCTGCATGATCGGCTGTATGGACCAGAATGACACGGATCTGGCGGCGGGGGAAGCCTGTTTTCGAAAGACATACGACAACGAGGTGGAGCTTCGGGACGGCGGCGTCTATTTTGCCTATCTCTCCGCCGCCTGCATGCACTGCGACGACGCCCCCTGTATATCCGCCTGTCCGGTGGGATGCCTGAGGAAGGACCCGGAGACCGGCTTTACGGTTTACGATAACGCCAACTGTATCGGCTGCAAGAGCTGCGCTCTGGCCTGTCCCTTCGGCGCTCCGCGTTTCCGCCCGTCCGACGGGAAGATGGTGAAGTGCGACGGCTGCAACATCCGCGTGAAGAACGGCCTGCAGCCGGCCTGCGTCCGCGCCTGCTCCTTTGGCGCGCTGACCTGTGTGACGGAGGAGGAATATCTGGCGGACAACGGTGAGAAAGCCTGCAATGTGCTGCTCAAGCGGCTGGCGTTGAAGCGAAAGGGCTGACCGTCGCCCTGGCAGAGGGGGACGAGGTGAAGGCGTAGTTGTTTTAACGAAAATTTCACTCAAAAAAGGAGCTGTGCGCGCAACAGCTCCTTTTTTTGGTGAAAAAATTTAAATTGGGTCTTGCAATATACCCGATAGGGGTATATAATCAAAGATGTAAATATACCGGTAAGGGGTATATTAAAACAGCGTTCAGGAGGAGATCAAGGATGGAAGAAACCACATGCACATGCTGCCACAAGACAAAAGAGCGCTCCCAGGAGGAGTACAAAAGCCTGCAAAACCGTTTGAACCGGATCGAGGGCCAGGTGCGCGGTATCCGCAATATGCTGGAAAAGGATGCCTACTGTCCTGATATTCTGGTCCAGGTGGCCGCGGCCGGCGCGGCGCTCAACAGTTTCAGCAAGGAGCTGCTGGCCAACCACATCAGGACCTGTGTTGCCAATGACATTCGGAGCGGAAAGGATGAGACGATCGACGAGCTGGTGGCCACGATCCAGAAGCTGATGCGCTAGCGCGTGTCTGAATATTCATTCCCGCCCTCTGCCCGGAGGAATCTGCCAGGCTTTGCCCGGCGTCCCTTAGGGTAAGAAAGGCGGGATTCAGAGAGGAGATGATTTTATGGAGCAGTATACAGTGACAGGAATGAGCTGCGCGGCCTGCAGCGCCCGGGTGGAGAAGGCGGTGTCCAAGGTGCCCGGTGTCACATCCTGTTCCGTCAGTCTGCTGACCAATTCCATGGGCGTGGAGGGATCCGCACCCGAACAGGAGATTATAAAGGCGGTGGAGGAAGCAGGGTACGGCGCTGCGGTGAAGGGAGCGGAGGCGAAGAACCGGCCCGCGGCCGCAGGGGCCGACGATCTGTTAAAGGACCGGGAGACGCCGGCGTTAAAGCGCCGTCTGTACGCTTCTTTGGGATTTTTGCTGGTTCTCATGTATTTTTCCATGGGACATATGATGTGGAACTGGCCCGTTCCGGCCTTTTTTGCGGATAACCACGTGGCTATGGGGCTGCTGCAGCTTCTTCTGACGGTGATCGTCATGGTGATCAACCAGAAGTTTTTTGTCAGCGGATTTAAGGGGCTGATCCACAGGGCTCCCAACATGGATACCCTGGTGGCCCTTGGCTCCGGAGCCTCCTTTGTGTACAGCGTTTACGCGCTGTTCGCCATGACGGCCGCCCAGGCCGCCGGGGATATGGCCGGGGTTATGGAATATATGCATGAATTCTATTTTGAGTCCGCGGCCATGATTTTGACCCTGATCACGGTGGGCAAGATGCTGGAAGCACGGTCCAAGGGAAGGACCACGGACGCGTTAAAGAGCCTGATGAAGCTGGCTCCCAGGACGGCCACCCTGCTGGTGGACGGCGCGGAGACCGAGGTTTCCATCGACCAGGTGAAAAAGGGCGATTACTTTGCGGTCCGTCCGGGTGAAAACATCCCGGTGGACGGGATCGTTCTGGAGGGCAGCAGCGCGGTCAACGAGTCGGCGCTGACCGGCGAGAGTATCCCGGTGGACAAAACCGTGGGCGATCAGGTTTCCGCAGCCACGGTAAACCAGTCCGGCTATATCGTCTGCCAGGCCCTGCGGGTCGGCGAGGATACCACCCTGTCCCAGATCATTCAGATGGTCAGCGACGCGGCGGCCACCAAGGCGCCCATCGCCAAGGTGGCGGACCGGGTATCCGGCGTCTTTGTGCCCGCAGTGATTGCCATTGCGGTGCTCACCCTGCTGGGGTGGCTGATGGCGGGGCAGACCATCGGCTTCGCGCTGGCCAGAAGTATTTCCGTGCTGGTGATCAGCTGTCCCTGCGCCCTGGGGCTGGCCACGCCGGTGGCCATTATGGTTGGCAACGGCATGGGCGCCAGGCACGGCATCATGTTCAAGACCGCCGTTTCCCTGGAGGAGACGGGAAAGACCGAGATCGTGGCCCTTGACAAGACCGGCACCATCACAAGCGGCGAGCCCAGGGTGACGGATCTGATCCCGGCGGAGGGCGTGGACGAGAGGCGGCTTTTGGAGCTGGCTCTGGCTCTGGAGAAAAAGAGCGAGCATCCCCTGGCCCGGGCGGTCCTGGCCCGGGCGAAGGAGTCGGGCCTTAAAGCCGCAGAGGTGACGGACTTTAAGGCGCTCCCCGGAAACGGGCTCTCGGCCGTGCTGGACGGAGCGCTGCTCTGCGGCGGAAATCTGGCCTTTATCGGCAGCCAGGCGGAGATCACGCCGGAGATGGAAACCCAGGCCGACCGGCTGGCACAGGAGGGCAAGACGCCCCTGTTCTTCAGCCGGGACGGCCGGATGGCGGGCATTATCGCGGTGGCGGATACCATCAAGGAGGATAGCCCCCGGGCGGTGAAGGAACTACAGAACATGGGGATCCACGTGGTTATGCTGACCGGCGACAATGAGCGCACGGCCAGGGCGGTGGGCCTGCAGGCCGGAGTGGACGAGGTGATCGCCGGCGTGCTCCCGGACGGAAAGGAGAGCGTGATCCGCTCCTTAAAGCGCAAGGGGAAGGTGGCCATGGTGGGCGACGGAATCAACGACGCCCCGGCCCTCACCAGGGCGGATATCGGCATCGCCATCGGCGCGGGCACGGATATTGCCATCGACGCCGCGGACGTGGTGCTGATGAAGAGCCGTCTCAGCGACGTGCCCGCGGCCATCCGTATGAGCCGGGCCACCTTGCGAAATATCCACGAAAACCTGTTCTGGGCCTTTTTCTACAACGCGGTGGGCATACCGCTGGCGGCCGGACTGTGGATTCCCCTTCTGGGCTGGAAATTAAATCCCATGTTCGGGGCTGCGGCCATGAGCTTATCCAGCTTCTGTGTGGTAACAAACGCGCTCCGGCTCAATTTTTTCAAGATGTACGACGGATCGCGGGATAAAAAAATAAAAGTGAAACGAAAGGAAGGAAAAAACATGGAAAAGACAATGAAAATCGAAGGAATGATGTGCGGACACTGCGAGGCCAGAGTGAAGAAATGCCTGGAGGCGCTGCCGGAGGTTGATCAGGCGGTTGTGAGCCATGAGGCAGGTACCGCGGTTGTGACCCTGACGGCAGAGCTCGGGGACGACGTGCTGAAAAAGACGGTGGAGGATCAGGACTACAAGGTGATCTCCATCCGGTAGGACCGCAGGTTTCGCCGCCCGGACGGTTGCCGGAATTTGCGGACAATTTGCAGGACCGGGCGTTTAGCCCTTGAAAAAATGCCGCAAAGTTGGTATTCTGTTCTGAGTGATTGAATTATAGAACAGATAAAGAGGGAATACAGTTGGCTAAAAAGAAGAACGAACATGTGATTAAGGAGGTATATCCCGGCTCGATCGCCGAGGAGATGGAGATCGAGCCAGGGGATGTGCTTCTGTCAATCAACAATGAGGAGATCGGGGACGTATTTGATTACCGGTATCTGATCAAGGACGAATACGTGGAGGCGTTGATCCGCAAGCCGGACGGAGAGGAATGGCTGCTGGAGATCGACAAGGAGTACGACGACGATCTGGGGCTGGAGTTTGAGAACAGCCTGATGAGCGATTACCGCTCCTGCAGCAACAAATGCATTTTCTGTTTTATCGACCAGATGCCTCCGGGGATGCGGGAAACGCTGTATTTCAAGGACGACGACTCGCGCCTGTCCTTTCTGCAGGGCAACTACATCACCCTGACCAACATGAAGGAACGGGACATTGAGCGGATCATCCGTATGCAGCTGGCACCCATCAACATTTCCGTTCAGACCACCAACCCGGAGCTGCGCTGTAAGATGCTGCACAACCGCTTTGCCGGGGAAACGCTGAAATACATGCGGATGCTCTACGACGGCCATGTGGAGATGAACGGACAGGTGGTGTGCTGCAAGGGCGTGAACGACGGGGCGGAGCTTGTGCGGACACTGGACGATCTGGCCGGATTCCTGCCGTTTTTGAGAAGCGTTTCCGTGGTTCCGGCCGGGATCACCAAATACCGGGACGGGCTGTTCCCCATCGGGCTGTTTACCGCCGGGGAGGCCGGGGAGGTGATCGATATGATCGAGAGCCGCCAGCAGGGATATTTTGAGGAGTACGGCCTGCATTTTATCCACGCCAGCGACGAGTGGTATATCACGGCGGGGCGGGATTTCCCGGAGGAAGAGCGGTATGACGGTTATATCCAGCTGGAGAACGGCGTGGGTATGATGCGCCTGTTTATCAATGAGTTCAACGAGGCCTTTGAGGCGCTTTTGGGCAGTCCGGAGTACGAAACGCTGGCAGAGACACTGGACCGCACCCTGACCATCGCCACGGGGAAGCTGACCGGCCCCACCATCCGCGGCTTCGCAGAGCAGCTCATGCGCGCCTTTCCGCGCCTGCACATCCATGTCTATGACATCCGCAACGATTTCTTCGGGGAAACGATTACCGTTTCCGGGCTGGTCACAGGCCAGGACCTGATCAGACAGCTGAAGGAGCGCAGGGAGGCCGGAGAGGATCTGGGCGGCGCGCTTCATATCCCGTCCAATATGCTGCGCGTGGGCGAACAGGTCTTTTTGGACGACGTCACGGTGCAGGATGTGGAGCGGGAACTGAATATGCGGGTGGTTCCGGTGGAACCGGGAGGAAATGAATTTATCCAGGCAATACTGGACAAGGAATACAGCATGGAGCGGGACAACGGCAATTTTGTCTACATCCAGGCGTATGACAGAGGTGGGGAGGCGTAGACAGCGCCTCCCCTTTCGCGTATATGCGGCGGTCCGAAACGGGCGGAAGGTCCTGCCGCCATCCCTTCCCGCCGCTTAAGCCGTCCGGCACTGTCCCATGGAGGCGGCCCGGCTCTCGCAGAGCAGCCGGACGGTGTTACGGATGTCCTCCTCGGTTGTCTCCGGGTGCAGGGTGCACATCCGCAGGACCCGTTTTCCATTCAGCTCGGTAGTGAGAATCTGGGCGTAACCGCCGTCCGTGACCTCCCGGGCAATGTCCTGGTTGAGGCGATCTATACGGCCGGGGGGTATGTTTACGGGCGCACAGCGGAAATTGACGATTCCCAGCCGGGCGGGGGAGACAATTTCCCAGCCGGGATACCGGCGGATCAGTTCCTCCGCCAGCCGGGCCATGGCGCAGCCGTGATCGATCATCTGTCCCATAGCCTCGCTGCCCATGACCTGGAGGGTGATCCACAGCTTCAGGCTGCGGGCGGGGCGGGTCAGTTCCGGGCCTAAATCCCAGAAGTCCGGTGCCTCGTTGAAAGCCCCGGCGTCCGTCAGATATTCAGGATGAACGGCGAAGCTGCGGACCAGGTGGGACTGATCCCGCACCAGCACCATGCTGCAGCCATAGGTCTGCCTCAGCCATTTGTGGGCGTCCCAGCTCAGGCTGTCGGAATATTCGATGCCGTCCAGGCGTTTGCGCTCATTTGAGGACAGCAGGATCGAGGCGCCGAAGGCTCCGTCCACGTGCATCCACATCCCGTAAGTCCGGCAGATTTCTGCGATTTCCGGGAGCGGATCGACGCTGCCGGTGTTGGTGGTGCCGGCGGTAGCGATCACGGCAAAGGGCTTTCTCCCCGCCGCAAGGTCCGCCCGGACCGCGGCTCTCAACGTCTCCATGTCCATGCAAAAATTTGTGTCAGAGGGTATTTTTCGGACCTGGTCGGCCCGAAAGCCGATGATATGTAAGCCCTTGGCGATGGAAGAGTGGGTCTGGTCCGAGACGTAGGCTACGGCCAGCGCCCGCTCTGCCTCGGTCAGCCTGGCGTCCCGGGCTGCGGTCAGCGCAGTCAGATTGGCCATGGAGCCGCCGGAGACAAACAGCCCGCCGCTCCCCTCCGGATAACCCGCCAGACCGCACATCCACCGGATCAGCTCCCGCTCGATGCAGCCTGCGGCGGAGGCGTTCATGGCACAGCCCGCATGGGGGTCAAAGGCGTTTGTCATCACGTCGCCCATCCAGGAAAAGAGGGAGACGGGGCTGGGGATGCAGGCAAAGCATCGGGGATGCTGCACCAGGGAGGTGTTTGCGTACACGTCGTCCATCATCTCCCGGTACACCTCGTCCACCGGGCGGCCCTTCTGCGGAATCCCCTTCTTTAGCAGACGGGAGATGGCCGCGCCGTCCGCCTTCCGGAACACGTCCTCCCGCTTTATATTCTCATAAAAATCGAGCGTCTGACCGATAAAGCGCTCCATCAATTCTCCGGCTCTTTGGGTCTGCGCTTCCATGAAAGAATCCATGGCTAATGCCTCCTTGCTGTACTTGACTTATTTCGTATTTTACAGTACCATACAGATGATAGATTTGTAAAATTCATAGTTTTTATCATAACATTCAAAAATTTTGATAGGTGGAGCCATGGAGATTCGGAACATTATTACCTTTGTGCGCATAGCGGAGCTGCAAAATTTTTCCAAAGCTGCCAGACAGCTGGGGTATTCCCAGTCGGCGGTGACGATGCAGATCAAACAGCTGGAGGAGGAACTGCACGCCCAACTGTTCGACCGCATCGGCAAGCACATCAGGCTGACCCAGGCGGGGCAGAGGCTGCTTCCCCACGCGCTGGAAATTCTGGACGGGGTGCGCAGGGCCCAGAGCATTACCCGGGAGCCGGAGGAGGTTTCGGGCAGGCTGCGCATCGGAACGGCCGAGTCCCTTTTAATCAACGTGCTTCCGCCCGTCATCATAGAATTCAGCCGCCTCTATCCCCGCGTGGAGGTCAGCACCCAGACCGCTTCGGTGGCGGATCTATTCGCCATGGTGCAGCGCAACGAAATCGATCTGCTGTACTTTTTGGACCGGAAGACCAATTTCCCCGAGTGGATCAAGGTAGCGGAGCGTCCGGAGCCGGCCGCCTTTGTGGCCTCCGCACAGTCCCGCCTGGCGGGACAGCGGCAGATTTCCCTGGAACGGCTGTTGGAGGAGCCGTTTCTGCTCACGGAGAAGGGCATCAGCTACCGCTATGCCATGGAACAGGTGCTGGCGGAGAGCGGCATGGAGATCCATCCTTTTCTGGAGACGGGAAATACGGACATCATCACCAAGATGCTGCTGGAGAACCGGGGAATCTCGTTTCTGCCGGAATTTGTGGTCCGGGATTACATACAGGACGGGCGGTTGGCAGTGCTGGACACGGTGTGCCCTGAGATCTGCATGTGGAGCCAGCTGGTCTACCACAAAAACAAATATCTGACGCCTCAGATGGAGCGCTTTACGGAGCTGATGGTCCGCCAGATCGGGTCCGGGCCGCTGGCTTAACCTGCGGATGCTTGTTTCAAATGATTGCTCTTTTCCGGTTCTTTTGTTATACTGTATTAAATTGGTATATGAATAAGCTCGCAGGGGAGACCGGATGGGAATGACATTGTGACACCGGCAGATAATCGTTTGCCGCAGGCTGTCAGGAAAAGAGAATGAGGAGAAGATAGCAATGAGGGATTTGGCTGTTTTATTTGCCCTGAGCAAAGAGGAAGCAGAGAGCTTCAAAACGGTCCCGCGCGCAGTGCGCTCGGATTACATGCACGACAACATCGAAGATATTTTTTTTGACGAGCACCTGGAATACACCCAGGAATTGGAAACGTCCTGGGATGCCATGCACCGCATGCTCACAGACGGGAGTTTAAACGTTCAGAACCAGCATCCGCCGCTGTGCAACGTGATTTTGGGAGGAGAGATTCTGTACGGTCTTAAAATGGAGGACCATAACCCCATATATTCTGAGGAGGAGAGCGATCAGCTCATCATCCTGAAAACGCCGGAACAGGTGCGGGAGATAGCGGAAGCGCTTCCAAAACGCACAAAGGAAGCGTGCCGGATGTGTTATGACCGGATCGACAGCCGGAATTATGGAAATGAGAAAAATGATGAGGATTTTGAATACACGTGGCAGTGGCTCCAGCGCAGCCTGGTTTTTTGGACCAGGGCTGCGAAGGAAAAGCGTTACGTGCTTTTTGCGGCCGATCAGTGAGCGGCCCGTTAAAAGGTGCGATGGACCGGCTTTATTCCGCCGTCTGTCTGCTGCAGCCGCAGCCTGTCTGGGCGGGATTGTCTATCAGGTTCCCGTCGCAGTCGAAGCGGGAGCCGTGGCAGGGACAGTCCCAGGTCTTTTCAGCTCCGTTCCACTCCATCTGGCAGCCCAGATGAGGGCAGCGTGCGGATATCCGGTGGAGCCGGCCTGCGTCATCCCGATAGCAGGCGTAACGCTTAAAGCCGATTCGCACAATCCCGCCGTGTCCCTTTGGAAGCGGCCGGGACCGAAGGGGCAGGTGGAACGCTCCTTTTGCCAGGCCCGCCGTGCTTTCCAGCAGATCGACGGCCAGACTTTTGGCGGAAGCCCTGAGCAGAAAGCGCTGGGGGCGAAACAGTTCTTCGTATGGGTTTGGAAGGCCGCAGATCCGGTCCCTTATGATCATGGCCGACAGCATGGATGAGGTCATGCCCCATTTCTTGAACCCGGTGGCAACGTGCCAGTAGGGACGGAATACGCAGTAGCTTCCGATAAACGGGATACCGTCGTGGCTCATACAGTCCTGGGCGGACCAGCGGGCTGTGATGCTGCAGTCGGGATAGAGCTGCTTTGCAGCCCGCGCCAGGCGTTCGTACTCGCCTCCGGCGCGGTTTTTTCCGGTCCGGTGGGAGCCGCCTCCTAACAGAAGCGTGTCCTCGTTCCACCTCAGCGACAGACCGTTCCTGTCCACGCTGTAGTACATGCCGTCCAGGGGAGCGGCGCCGGATAGCCCCAGGCAGTAGCTTCTGTCCTGGTGAAGCCGCGTAAAGAAAAATCCCGGAACGTTGACAAAGGGATAATGGGTGGCAAAAATAATATGGCGGGCGGTCACGGTGCCACGGTTCGTGTACACAGTGTGCCCTTTCACCCGGATCACCCGCGTTTTCTCATAGACCGTCACCTGATCCGCCAGAGCCTTTATGAATTCCAGGGGATGGAACTGTGCCTGGTTATCAAACCGAACCGCGCCCACGGTTTCAAATGGGAGTCCGGTCTGCCCGGTGAAGCAGGCCCGGATGCCCAGCGCGGATGCAGCGCGGGCCTCGCGTTCCAGGTCCGCCTGCCTGGCCGGATCCCTGGAATAGAGATAGGACGGCAGCCGCTTAAAATGGCAGGGGATCTGCTCCTCGCGGATGAGCGTTTCAAATGCTTCCACCGCGGATTCGCCCGCGGAGGCGTACAGGCGGGCCCGTTCTTTTCCGGCGGTCCGAATCAGCTTCTGGTAGAACAGACCGTGCTGGCTGGTGATTTTGGCCGTGGTGTTTTTGGTCTGGCCTCCGGCAATCCGGTCCGCCTCCAGCACGATCACGGAGATTCCCTGGCGGCTTAAAAGGAAGGCGGTGAGCATCCCCGCCATACCGGCCCCGATGACGGCGGCATCCGCTGTCACATCGCCGGGCAGAGGCCGGCGCGGGGGAATCTCCGTGGTTCTGCTCCAGATGGACTCCCCGTTCAGGTCTTGATTGTTCATGCGTTCTCCTTTCCATTCAGGTCCCGCGGTCCCGGCATTCCCTCAGAAAGGCTTGTAAACGGAAGGCCGCAGGTATGGTTTTGACACAGATAGTAGCAGGTTCCCTGGTCCGGAACCGGATATTCCCGTGTGAAGGGCGCCAGACGGGAGAGCCTGGTTTCGTTGTCCGGGCACTTGAACAGAATGGACATTCTGCCGTGCTCCGGCTCCCTTCTATATGCGTATAATTCCCCGGGAACCTCATTTTGCGCGGACACGCACACCAGCTGGCTGCCCGGTTCCCCGGCATCCATGAGAGCGGTCAGGGAAAAGCTGTGGGCGCTTGGAAAGTCCGCGATTCCCGCCGCCAGGAAATCCAGCTGCCGGTCCGCAAAGCTGTGCCAATCCCGGTTTGCGGTGAGGTCCGCCAGGGAGGCCAGAACGTGGGCCGCCGCTGAATTTCCGGAGGGCATGGCCCCGTCGTAAAGCTCCTTGGGCCGGTCGATCAGCTCCGGCACGTCCGAACCGTAGAAATAAAAGCCACCGCGTTCCTCATCCCAGAACAGCTCCACCATCTGTTCGGCCCGGTTGACAGCCAATTCCAGATAGGACGCGTCCAGGGTGACCTCATACAGGGTGAGCAGCGCCAGACAGTAAAAAGCGTAATCGTCCAGATTGCCGGGAAAGGCGCTTTCCCCCTGGCGGTAGCGCACCAGAAGCCGTCCATTTTCGTCGAACAGTTTTTGCTCCACAAACACCTGGGCCCGCCCGGCCATTTCCAGATAACCGGGATCATCCAGCAGAAAACC
>PVML01019375.1_pt1 | contig 11425 bp, 9 predicted proteins | sample 1853371 | NCBI WGS metagenome assembly PVML01 (sample SAMN08533508, study PRJNA380276) | Human gut metagenome, whole genome shotgun sequencing project. | isolation source: participant 1, chromium library | host: Homo sapiens | collected 2017 | reverse complement strand
TGTTCAAGATAAAAAAGGCGTTGGTTTCCACCAACACCAAAATTTATAGAACCAAAATAACTAACCCCGCTGCTAACACAACAAGTGCAATTAATAATTCGGAGTTTTGCTTTTTTCTTTTTGTTTTACTTAGGCGCAGTCCAAGAATATAGACAACAAGACTTACTACAAATAAATAGACAACGCTCAATAGCCCGAATGAACTGACATAAAATAAATTAATCAGAGTGAGCCAATAGTTTTGAATCCGTTTAGGTATTATATAGTAAATAACTAAACTGATTATTAAGAAAGCTGCGAAATTTAATGAGGTAGGCTGCATGGTTGTTCTCCTTATCTTTAATGGAATAATCTATAGAATTGCGAGTACAACTGAGGATTAGTGAGCGCAATATTGTCTGAGTCCGGAAGAAAGAATAAAGATAAATTATATAAAATACCAATCAGGCATAGAAATAAAACTGTATATATGAATATTTTTCTTACTTCTTTATTTTTCATTTGAATATAAAGAGAAAAGAGAATAAGCGTGGTTCCTATAAAGATAAAAATTGCGAAATCGGAAATGTAACGTTGTAATAACCCTGCACATTGAATGTCAATAAACATAATAAGAATACCGAGAATTAGAAAAGTAAGATAGCTAATTAATGTTTTATGTTTTTTTATTCGTTTCAAATATGGGAATAAAATTGAGAAATAAAGGATAGGATTACAGGATAAGAGTCCTCCTGTCATTGATTCTCGAGTAAGTTCTCCTATATAATTTGTATTAAATTCAACGTATTGAAGATACGGAAAGACAGCTTGTATATTCGGAAACTGAAATAAATAAGTGAAAATTCCTATAAAAAATCGATCAAAAACAAATCCCCTCCGAGTCATATCGTTGGTCGTTAAATTATAGCTTGATCCAAAATCAAAAGGAGAATCAAAGCGTGTCCAGTTATAGAACATTAATCCTGCAGCGATGATGACATAGGGGAGTAAGGCAATCATAAGGTATTTTTGGTTTTGTTTTTCTCTTAGATTCTTTAATTCGGGTAGGAAGAAGAGGAAAGCTAAGAAAGAACCGAGAATCAGTTGCGGTCTGCAGGCGGCAACGAAGGCCATACAACAAGATCCTATAAACAAAGTTTTGCAATTAAGCGACTGATCAGTTTGCCTGGATTTCAGCCACAAAAATAGTCCCCAGATCGTAAGCGCCAATCCCATCATAATGGGTACTGAATAAATATCAGGACGTCTGGCTATGAAAAAAGCCCCGCTGCCCAATATCGTGGCTGAACTTAGTAATAGACTTAAACCGAGTGGTATTTTTCTTCGATAATAACGAATAACAATTTCTTCAAAAAACAAGAAAACTCCAAGGATGAAGAAAATTTCAGAGAACATAATTGGAATGGGATTAGGAAGATGAGTTCCTGTAATTAAAAAATAGGGGAGATAGAAGACTAGTTCCGGACCAATCCCAAAATATACAAAATATTTACCTTTATAATAAGCAAAATCCCAGAAATAATAGACATCTTCCTGGATTCGGAGCGAACTATCATAGGGATTTGATAGTTGTTTTAAATCTTCTGAAGGATCAACGAGTAAAGATGTCTGTCCCTTAGCTAATGCTTCAGCTAAATAATGATATTCTTGAGGATGAGGATAGGCAGTATCTTTCCAGAAGAAGGGATTAGAGAAAAGCACAAGAACAAATAAAAGGATATGGCATGAAGCAGTTACAATAATCATAGTCTTCCGTTTTGTTGAATTTCCTTTAAAAGAGAGAGTAAAGAAGCTGCGATGCTGATATAATTGATAAATAAGGAAGAAGAGGATGAACAACGTTAAAATTCTTAATGTTTGTATTTTCAAGGGAACTCGAACATTTATTTCAGAAGCGATTATAGTAAATTTGGCGTTATCTGGATTATAGAAAGAAATACGTAGACTTTTTACATCACCATAGGGGTGTATTCTAATGATATGAGTTTCTTCCAGAGATTCAATATAAGTTTGATTCCCTTTATAACTCATTTGGGAATGACCTTCATCGCTATAATTGATTTTTAAATCGAGCGTAGTTGGGCAGCCATTTCCTTCACAGTGCAGATTGATTTTTATATTCTGGACATTTTGATTTAAATAATTATATTGTATTGTTTGTAAACTTTGATCTGGGAATACTAATTTATCGGACATAGAATTTCCGTCGATAGAAATTCGATAGCCAAGTTTACTTTGAGGAAATGTAAGTGATTCCCAAGTGCGCCAGTTAAAAATGAAAACTTCAATGGCCATGACTACAAGTAAAAAAATGAAATAAGGATAGAATTTCTTTTTCTTCATTTTCCTCTCCCCTGTAAAAATAAATCCCCGATATAGTTCTTAAAAAAATAATACACAATTTATTCAAGAAATTCTATAGTTAGTGTAAAGTTGTAAAAGAAATGTAAGTATGAAGTATGTAGAAAGCCTAGTTTGATTCTGATATACTATTAGCTAAAAGGAGTCCTGACATATGTTAAAAGAAATAAGTTTAACGCTTTTTCATAATCAAGAATTAATTAGTTTACTTCTAATTGAAGGTGTTATTCTGATTGTTTCTTTTATGATATATAAAAGTTTAAAGAAAAAAGATGAAATAATAAAGCCTCAGTCAAAAGAAATATCCACTGGAAAGGCAGTCTGGAATGCTTTCGACAGTTTAATATGCGGGACAATAACATTAATGTTCCTGGTTGTTGCATTCTGGCAATTGGGGGACACTGAACTGCCGCAAACGCGTTGGCAGCCAACCCAGTCGAATGAATCTTTTATTTTACAGATTGCGGATGGTAGCAGTGCCTTTGATCGAATTTATCTGCTTTCTGGTGAGGGGGATAATAACGCATTGGAAAGCGGTTATCAAATTGGTTTAAGAAATGTCTTAATCGAAGGATCCAATGATTTAGTAGATTGGGATAATATTTCGCAAATTGATAACAGCAGTTATCTCCAGTGGAAAATTATCGAAGGACAATGGAATTATCGCTATCTTCGTATCACGGCTGGAGAAAAGAATAATGTTATTAATGAAATTGGATTGAAGCGAGCAGGATTTAATGATTTTTTACCATTGACTGTTTATTCGAGTGATCCTGAAGGCACTTACGATCCGCAGTTGGTTATTGACGAGCAATTTAAGTTGAAGATCGATCCGTTGTATCTGAATGAAACCTATTTTGACGAGATCTATCATGTTCGCAACGCTCAGGAAATTGCTGAAGGTCAGGTTATGTATGCTTTCGTCCATCCGCTTTTGGGAACGCAAGTTATTGCGCTTTTTATCAAATTATTAGGTAATAATCCTTTTGCATGGCGATTTGGCGGGGTTCTTTTCAGCGCTGCGATGATCCCTCTGTTGTATGATCTTTGCCGCAGATTATTTAATAAGACTTTTTACGCAGCTCTGGGAGCTGTTTTTCTGGCCTGTGATTTTATGCATTTAACAACGGCGAGAATCGCTACGTTGGAACCTTTTTCTGTTTTCTTTATTTTACTGATGACTTATTTCATGATTCGTTATTGCTTGATGAACTTTTATGTGGATGATTTTAAGAAATCATTAGGTTTATTAGCCGCAGCTGGAATTAGCATGGGAATTGGCGTTTCCGTAAAATGGACAGGTGTTTATGCTGGGATGGGATTGGCCGTATTATTTTTCAGCAGCTTAATCAGCCGTTATGTTGAATACAGACTGGCGAAACGAGCGAAAGAACCAACCACATTAGAAAAACATAAAATTGAAGTTTTCCCTAAATACTGTTGGATTACCCTTCTTTGGTGCTGCCTGTGGTTTGTTTTGATTCCTTTGATCATCTATGCTTTATCTTATTTGCCGTGTATAATCAATCGCGGCGAGGGATGGAGTCTGATCGGAGTTTTCAAGCAGACTATGGGGATGTATAACTATCATGCGAATCTTGACGCAACCCATCCTTTTCAATCGGTATGGTGGCAATGGATACTGGATGCCCGTCCAATTTGGTATTATCATCATATCAGTGAGAATCTTGTTTACACCATCTCAGCTTTTGGCAATCCTCTGATTTGGTGGTCTGGGTTTTTTGCGATTCTTTTCTGTGCCTATGAATTTATCAGAAATAAAACAAAAACAGCGGGAATGATTTTAGTCTGTTATTTTGCTCAGCTCATTCCTTGGATGTTAGTCACTCGCTGTGTTTTTATTTATCACTATTATCCTTCAGTTCCATTTTTAATCGTCGCGCTTGTTTACGGATTGAAATGCTTGATTGACAAGGATGCTCGTTACGAAAAGCGGATCAAAATTTTTGCCCTTGCCTGTATTTTGCTTTTTGTTTTATTTTTACCTGTGACAGCTGGCTTTGGCACAACTCAAGCTTATATTGATGGATTTATGCGATGGTTTCCAAGCTGGTACTTTGGATAAAAGGAGGGCAAAAGATGAAGCGAAAGCAACAACTGTTTTTTGTTCTATTCTGTCTTGTTATTGCCTTGTTATCTTTAGCTCCTTATTGGACTCATGGAGTTAATCTGGAGCATGACACATGTTTTCACTTAAGTCGGATTGAAGGTTTGGCGCAAAGCTTTAAAGACGGAAATTACATGCCACGAATTTATCCCTATAAGAATAATAATTTTGGATATGCCAGTCCGTTGTTCTACTGTGATTTTTTCTTAATTATACCCGCCTTACTCTATAATGCGGGCTTAAGCTTGGCGCGCAGCTATCAGTTCTTACTTTTGCTTTGCAGCTTTTTTTCGGCTTGGTATATGGGAAAGCTAACGATGAAGCTTAGCCGGCAGCAGCCCGCAATGTATTTGGCTGCATTTCTTTATGTTTTTTCACTCTATCGATTCACTGATATTTATGTTCGCGGAGCTTTAGGGGAGGCACTGGCCTTTGCCCTTATGCCTGTGGCTTTAATTGGAATCTATGAAGTCCTTTGGGGTGATGAAAAAAAGTGGTCTTGGTTAATGACGGGCTATTCAGGATTACTTCTTTCCCACACGCTATCCTTTTATCTGATGGTTCTAATTTTGATTGTTTTTATCCTTATTCGCTGGCATGTGTTAAATCAGCAGAGACAGAGGGGAACAGCGATCATCAAAGCAGCTTTATGGGCAATCGGCTTATGTTCCTTTTATCTGTGGCCGATGCTGGAACAAATGACAAGTCAAGAGCTATATTTACATTATTATGCAGGAAGTACTGATTTGGCGTCAACCGCATTAAATGCCTGGCAATATACTGAAATGACGATGAATTTTTCCGTTTCTAACATTAATTATGATCCAGGACAGGCAATGACGACCAATCTTGGCGTTTTGATACCTATTTTACCGTTGCTCGGCGTATTTCTCTTTAATCAAGAAAAAACAAAAGAAAGTAATTTTCTTTATCTGATTTGCGGCTTGGGTTATCTTTGCTACTTCTTATGCAGCCGATTATTTCCCTGGGAATACTTTGCGTGGATGCGAATTATTCAGTTTCCGTGGCGATTGATGGGTCTTGCGGATTTATTTCTATGTCCTGCTGCAGCGATTATCTCCGTAAGATTCTTTAGAAGATCGAGCATCATGGTTGTTCCGATTTTAATTGCTTGTGGAATAATGGTGGGGCTTATACGGATTATGCCCGTTGCTGAAAGACCGATTATTTTTGAAACGGACATGCCGTATGAAGCTTTGATAGATGGAACTTTATTGGATCCATACTATGGCGATTCTTTTTATGTCCGACCTGAAATCGCCGGCGCAGATTATTTGCCAGTAGCTCAAACCGATTATCGTACAGCATCCCATTGTGTGACTGTTGGAAATAAAGAAATTGCCTGCGGCATTGAAAAACAAGGTGACAAAACAAGTTTTGAAATTACCATGATGGGAACTAATACATGGCTGCAAATACCGGTAACTTATTACAAGGGGTATACTGCTGCGGCGGTGGATACGAATGGTAAACAATTCAAACTCCCTGTAATAAAGACAGTGGATTGGTTGAAGTGAATAATAAGAATGTTACTTCGGGAATAATTACCATAACTTATTCGAGGACCTGGATCCAAAGAGCATCTGCGCTGCTTACTTTCTTAACCTGTTGTTTATGGATCTACATTCAACTTATCTATGGAAAAAAGGATAGATTGTTATAAAAATGGGGAATACTATTTTTAGAGGTGAATGAAATGAATTCTATGGATAACGAAATTGTTAAAGATTTAAATGAATTATTAAGAGGTTGCCATATGGGCGCCTCGACGTTTAAGGAGTATTTAGTCGAAGCGCAATCAGAAAAGTTAAGAGAAACATTAAAGCATTCGTTAGATATTTTCCAGAAACATGAAACTGAATTGACAAGCAGAATTAATTCCTATGGTGAGGATGCGGCAGATTCTACTGGGATCATGGCTGTCTTATCTGAAATGACTGAGAAGATTAAAACGATGATGGCAGATAGTGACGAAGAAATTTTGAATCAATCGATAAAAGCGATGGACATGGGATTAAAGGCTTGTCATGATTTTATTGATAGACATAAACAGGTGCCTGAAGAATTGTTATTTGTCATTCATGATCTTGAAGCGGATTACAAAAAGGTTTATCGTGATTTGACAGAATTAAAGTTAAATAATTATTAAGGCTTGATTGCTTAACGCATTCAAGTTTTTTATTTAGAAGAAATCGTTAATTTTATAAGCTATTTAAAGAAGAAAATGAAGCTTTACGAATCAAAATATGATAAACTAGTTAAGGTTAAAGAGTTAAGGAGTTTAATATGTTAGAAAAAATAAAAGAAAAATTTTTAAATAAAAGCTTTTTATCGTTTGCTTTTATCGGTGCGTTCAATACGATTTTATCTCAGATATTATATATGATTTTCGTTAGTTTCAGTATCGCAGTATCGACTTCAAGTTTACTTGGTGATGTTGTTCCTATGTTTTTTTCTTATTTTTTAAACATGCATTTTACTTATCATGAAAAACCGAATTGGAAAAGCTTTATTTCATTTCCAATCAGTTATCTTCCGGGAATTATCATTAATATGGTAATGACTGTGATCTTCGTTAATTGGATCGGCGTGGACAAACTTTTCGCCAAAGCTTTCGCCTTGCCGCTGACAATCCCGATTAATTACTTGACAATGTCCTTAATCGTAAAATTAACATCGAATAAAGATAAAAATTAAGGTGAGTAAGGCCGGTTCCAGTGTTTTCTGGGCCGGCTTTTATAGAAAGTCAGTTTGATCTATGATATGATTTACAAGGTGATTAGGTTATGATTAAAATATTATTAGCTGTAGGTGTTGTTTTATTTTGCAGCGCTGGTTATGGATTGTTCGCTGAGAAATTATTAAAACTAAAGCCGACGGGCTTTACCGCTCCTTTGGGCTTTGTTTTGTTATTATGTACGCTGCAGCTATGTTATTATCCTGTACAGTTCTTTAATGGATCTGTATCTTGGATTTATGCTAGCAGTTATCTAATATTCGGCTGTTTACTACTATATTCGTTATTTCATATTAAGGAATTATTTAAACGTTACTGGCAATGGAATACCCTTTGGATTATAGCTTCATTTCTTGCTTTCATCGCTGTATTTTACCAGTTATTTATCGATATTGGTTTCTCAGATTCGCCAATGTATTTGAATTACATTGCTCAGAACATTGATAATCAACATTTAAATTTATTTAATTTGTATTCTGGAAAGTTGGGCGCTGAGTGGGATGCGCTGTATTTATTCCAAGGTTATTATCATTTCGGTACTTTTTTATGCCATGTAATTAATGTTCCGTCAGTTTTATTAGGAATTGGCGGTAAAATTGATAATATTGTAATCTCTACGTGGGGATTAGGCATGATCTATTCGTTGATTTCTTCCATGTTAATAGTCAATTTTGCTGAAGGGTTAAAAATTAAACAAAAAAGTGTTAAGTATGTGCTTATTGCATTTACATTATTTTTCAGTAATTTCTACTACTGGCGTGTTGCCTTTGCGTTTTATGGGAATACTTACCGCACTCTGCTAGCTGCTTATTTAATCTATTCAGCGTATTGTTGGCTGCGTGATAAAGAAGATTCGTTAAAGTATGTCATGATGTTCATCGTCGGAGCGGGTTTAGCTTGTTCCTCATCTTACTTGTTTATTTCCTTTGCGATTTTATTTAGTTTGGCTGCTTATCTTTTTGTTAGTAAAAAAGAGAATGCCTTTGTTGATATGTCAATCATCGTTTTACCTATGGCAATCTATGCGGTTGCGATGTTTAGTCGGAATAAGGAAATTCCCTGGATTGCGCCCGCGCTAGCTCTAATTTTTATAGCTTATTATAGTTTGCGATTCACAAAGTGGATGAAGAAAATTATTGATATAATTGAAAAATTCTTTTTCAAACATGGTAAATTTATTTTCTTTATTCTTATTCCTGTTTTTATGATGGTGTTTGCGTCTTATATTAATTTCTTTAAACCTGATTATTTATATGATTATGCCTATTATTTCAATAATCATCAAGATTATGACATGGTTAAAGATTATTATTTCATTTATTCTCATATTTTCGATAATATTCTTAACATTATACGGTGGATCGGCGTTATCTTGATTCTTTGGAAAGCTCATTCAGAAGAACAAAACTATATAAAATCCTTATTTGTTATGATGCTGATTTTATTTTTAAACCCATTAGCGACGACCGCGGTGGCTTACTTGATTGCTTCTAATGTATTTTACCGGACTGTAGAAGTTTTGTTTAATCCATTTACAGAGATGTTGATTTTATTAGCTGTTATTCAATATCTTGATCATCGAGAATGGATAAAACGGATGTTATTAGTTATTCTTTGTATCGAGATTGTTGTCGGTCATGTTGCTTCTTATTTGGATTCTGATTGGGGATTATACACCTTTCATGTAAATGGAGGGAAAACAGTGAATCCGATTTATAAAATCAGTGATGAGGAAATTGAGGCAATACATGTTCTTGAGAGATTAATTGAGCGTGACCAAAATCAATTTAACGATGAGCATCAACCGACAATTATTTCTCATGCGGAAGGGGTAAGAACTTTCCTTCCTGACGTATATCAGATATTTACTGCACGGGATTATTATTATATTTGGAATCGCGTCGATTGGATTTTCTATGATTTAGCTCGCAGACATTATGATTGGGAAGCCCCAGCAACAGAAGATTATGCTCGATCTTGTGGTTATTTGGATTATTATGACGTTGATTATCTTATTATTCAGTATTGGGAAAATCCAGAATTTGATAAGGCAACTGATGCTTGCGCAATAACAGAGATAACTACATCTAAATTTAAGATTAAAAGTATAGAGAAAAATTAGGTAAACTTGTAATATAATTATAGAAAATAAGGTGATAATTATGGAAAAAATTGCTGTCTTAATCCCATGCTATAATGAAGAATTGACAGTTGAAAAAGTCGTGACAGATTTCAAAAGAGAACTTCCTGCTGCAGATATTTATGTTTATGACAATAACTCTAAGGATAAAACTGCGGATTTGGCATCAACTGCAGGGGCGATAGTTAGAAAAGAAACTGCACAGGGGAAGGGCAATGTAGTACGCACAATGTTTAAAGATATTGATGCAGATGTTTATATTCTCGTTGATGGAGACGATACGTATCCTGCAGACGAGGTACACAAATTGATTCAACCTGTTCTAGAAGGTAATGCAGATATGGTCATCGGGGATCGACTTTCTAATGGTACATACTTTGAAGAGAATAAAAGAGGATTTCATGGTTTCGGGAATAACCTAGTTAAAAATTTAATTAACTTCTTATTCAAAAGCAATATTAATGATATTATGACGGGATATCGCGTCTATAGCCGTAGATTTGTAAAAAATATGCCAGTTATGAGTTCGGGATTTCAAATTGAAACCGAAATGACGATATTTTCTCTTGTATATCGAATGAAACTTGTCGAAATTCCGATTACATATCGTGACAGACCGGCAGGAAGTGAATCCAAACTTAATACATTTTCGGATGGTTTTAAAGTGTTGGTAAAATTATTTGATCTCTTTAAAAATTATCGGCCTATGTTGTTTTTTAGTTGTTTTTCAATTTTATTTATTATTCTAGGCCTGGTTGCTGGAATTCCGGTTATTACAGAATTCATTAAGACTGCTTTTATAACTAAAATTCCAAGTGCTGTACTCGCTGCTTCTTTGTTTATTATAGCTTTTTTGCTTTTTATGGTTGGAATCATCTTAGATGCTATAAAAAATCAAATGTGTATCTTATTTGAATGTCAGTTGAACCAATTTGAATATCAAGAAAGATGTAAAGTGGGGTAAATATGAAAAAGTTATTAGTTCTTGCAATCAGTATATTAGTGCTCACAGCGTTTGGCAGCTTTGCATTTATTCTATTTAACAACATATATAAAGATGAAGGGAATTTTGATGATCGTAGAGATAATGCTCCTGTTGTTAATGTTGATGAAACAGAGCAAGTGTTAAAAATCACTTCTGACGTTGGAGAATTAGTTGAAGATTGGAATCATACATATCGAGTTATGGCGCATGCTTTAGGTGGAATTGATAATTATGATTACACGAATTCTTTAGAAGCATTTTATCAGAATTATAATGAAGGTACACGATTATTTGAAATAGATCTTGACACAACATCTGATGGGGATATATGTTTAATTCATACTTGGGAAGATTTTCGTAATAAATTAACGGATATTGGCGGAGATTGGCCGATGTCTACGGAAGAGTTTAAGAAAGCGAAGATTCATGGAAAATACAAGACGGTAATGTTTAAAGATCTTCTTGAGCTTATGAACGAAATTCCGGATTTTTATATTATCATAGATTCTAAGACCTTTGATATCGAAGGTTCAGAAGTCATGTATAATAAAATGATAGAGGAAGTAGATTCTATTAATCCAGAATTAATAAATAGAATTATACCACAAGCCTATACTCCAGATATGTATGTTTTCTTAGATGAGAATTATGACTTTAATAAAATCATATTCACACTTTACCATTATTATGTTGATTCTGATGGACAAAAAATTTATCAATTTGTTAAGGAACATAAAGTGCCGGTAGTTGTTATGCATATGGATAATGAATGGGCTACAAAAGTAATTACTGATATTTATGCTTATGCTGAAATGCAGGATTATGAAGATCAGTTTACAATCTATATTCATACAGTTAACCAGATAGATAAAGCTTTGAAAATTATTAATGATAATCATTTTTTTGGTGTTTATTCAGATTTTATTACAGAAGAGGCGCTGCAACAGACTATGCCTTCATGAAAAAGATTTGAATTAGAATAAAATGGGGCTGTGACAAATCAGGAAAATAAGAAAAAGCCATAAGCTCACAGCCATTTCTCTAAGTTTTCCA
>PVML01005182.1_pt1 | contig 11478 bp, 10 predicted proteins | sample 1853371 | NCBI WGS metagenome assembly PVML01 (sample SAMN08533508, study PRJNA380276) | Human gut metagenome, whole genome shotgun sequencing project. | isolation source: participant 1, chromium library | host: Homo sapiens | collected 2017 | reverse complement strand
GCCGTACATGCGGGCGTAGAGAAAACCCGTCACCACCGCAGTGGGGACCATCGAGAGCCTGGTGGACAACGCCGTCCACGCCGGGGAGGTGATGGCCCGCACCGGCCTGGTGCTGGATTTGTTCAACGTGCCCCTGGAACAGGCCGGAACCCACCAGCCCCAGCGCAGCAGGGTGGACAGCCTGTACCGCCTGGCCTCCAACCTTGTGGACCACTCCTTTATCACGGACATCCGCATCTACTATGACGACGCGTCCTATGAGGACTTAAGCCGGTACAACCAGGGCCGCCATCCCCTGTTTCTGCCCGTCTCCAGCCTGGACAGCCCATGGATCGGACAGTTTGAGTCCAGCTCCGAGGAGCTCATGCTCTGTCCCGGCGAGCTGCTCTCCGAAGCGGAGATCGGGGAATGCGGCGGCCTTGCCTCCATCCTCCGCCTTTCCTACAGCCGGACCGGGTCCAACGTGACCGTGCCTCCCCAGGCCTCCGCCTATGTGGCCGTCTACTTTTCACCGGATATCCTGGAGGGCGTGCTGGCCGGAAATACCTCGGTCCAGGATGCGTCCACCTACATTGTGAGCAGCCAGGATATCCCGGTGGCCGGAATGTCCCCGGCAGTGGACGGGCGGTATTTCCTTCCCTTTCCCCAGCTGTCCAACCGCCTGGGCGCAGGCCAGACCTTTTCTCTGGTGAATTTTCAGGGTGGAGCCGCTTACAGCGCCTATTTTCCCATCCATGACACCGGCTGGTACATGGTCTCCATTCTGCCCGCCAGCCACATCACGGACGCCGGACGGCTGCTGATGATCCAGTTTATCCTGATCTACCTGCTGTTCGTGCTCTTAGCCATGTTTATCGCGCTGCTGCTCTCCTCCTCCATCGCCAACCGGATCATCGCGGTGGCCTACCAGATGGAGAGCGTGCGCACCGGCCGTCCCAAACCCATGAAGGTCGGCCTGGGGTGCGATGAGATCGGAGTGCTGTCCGACACCTACAATTACATGACCGGAGAGATCAACCGGCTGATGGATGCCAGGGAACAGGCGGCTGAGGATCTGCGCAAAGCCGAATTCAGGGCATTGCAGGCCCAGATCAACCCCCATTTTCTCTACAACACCCTGGACATGATCAACTGGCTGTCCCAGACCGGGCGCAAGGAGGAGGTAACCCGGGCCGTCCAGGCCCTCTCCCGCTTCTACAAGCTGACCTTAAGCCGCAGGGAACTGATGAACACCATCGGCGGCGAGCTGGAGCACGTGAGCCTGTACGTGCAGCTGCAGAACATGCGCTACGAGAACTGCGCCACCCTTGTGATCGATGTTCCGGAGGAGCTCTGCGGCTACACCATCCCCAAGCTGACCTTCCAGCCCCTGGTGGAAAACGCTCTGCTCCACGGCATCCGCATGACGGAGAAAAAGACCGGCAGCATCCTGATCACCGGCTGGCGGGAGGGAGATGACATCGTCTTTATCGTCTCCGACGACGGCGCCGGGATTCCCCCGGAAAAGCTGGATTCCCTGCAGGAGGGCGCAAAAAAAGCCGGGGGAACAAATCCCCCGGCGTCCGGAACCGAAACGGGCCACATCGGCGTCTACAACACGAATCTGCGGCTCAAAAGCCTGTACGGCATCCAATACGGCCTGTCCTTCAACAGCCATCCCGGCACCGGCACCGAAGTCACAGTCCGCCTGCCGGCGAATAGGGCCTTGTCCTAAGGGGTACCAAACGGCTCCAACTCCTCCTCCCCCACCCCCAAAAGCTGGAGCAGCAAGGCCGTGGCGTCTCCCTCACCGTCCTTAGCCAGCGAGGCCTCCGCACTGATCACGCCCTCTCCGGTCTGCATAAAGGTGACCATACTGGTATAGCCGTTCCCGTACTCCAGGATCACCAGGGAGTCGCCCGGCCAGTTCCCGGGCTCCCGGTAGGACTTTCCGCAGCTCAGCACATTCATGGCGGCCAGCACCGCAGCGCCCTGGCTGCCGTTTACCAGGTTGGCGAAAAAGGCGGCGTTCAACCTGGACCTGAGAGCGGCTAGGGTTTCCTCTCCAAGGGGCTCCATCCCGGCTCCCGACACAACTTTTTTCAGCATATCGTCCGTGACCGCAATCCGGTATACAGCCGTGGGCTGCGTGAAGTCCTGAGCGCCCACCGCCTCCGTCTCCTCCAGCAGTTCGCCGGAAACCGTCATCAGCTTCACATATTCCCCGTTGGCCGCCAGAGCGCCGATCTGCTCCGTCAGGGCCAGACTCTCCCGCCGCATAAACGCCTCCGGCTTCCCGTCCGATTTGGATGCGCCGCCGCAGCCGGACAGCATCAGGGCTGCTGCTACGGCCAGCGCCAGAAGCCGCCTGCCCACACCTGCATTTCCTGTACCATTTCTCATCTTCCTGTCCTCCCGTTTCACTCGTTATATACCCAGCCGCTCGAACTCCTGCCGCAGAAACAGGGCCTCGTCCAGGGTGTTGTGCCAGCCGAACCGCTTTAAGTCCACCCGGTTGTCCGCAGACACCCTTATGCCGTCCCCGGCCAACAGCTTTTTCTGGGTATTGGGCCTGGAAAACGCCTGGGCGCCGCTGAGCACCCCCTGCCCGTTGACCACCCGGAAGGCCGGCACATCCGCTCCCGCCCTTCCACGGTTCAGGGCATAGCCCACCTGGCGGGCGTTGCGCGGCTTCCCGCACAGCAGGGCAATCTGTCCGTAGGTGGCTACCTTTCCCGCCGGAATCGCCCGGCAGACAATCCCTACCCGCTGATAAAAATCCATGGCCGTTCCTCCTGTCTCACATCCCCGTAAACTTCTGTTCAAACAGTTCCGGAAGCATAGGCCGGCCGAAATAGTAACCCTGTATCAGCTCCACGCCCATCCCCCTCACCGCGCTGTGCTCCTCCTCGGTCTCCACCCCCTCCACGCAGACGCGCATATCCACCTGGCGGCAGAGCTGGGCCACCGAGCGGATGAGGGTGGCGTTGTACCCCTCCTCCGTGATTCCCGTCACAAAGCTGCGGTCGATCTTCACCACGTCCGCGGGAATATTTTTCAGGGAATTCAGGGAGGAATAGCCGGTGCCGAAATCATCCATGGCGACCTTCAGCCCCGCCTCACGGAACCGCCCCATGATTTTATTGACCTGTTTGTCCTCCTTCACCATACAGCTCTCCGTCAGCTCCAGGGTCACATTGGCCGGAGGCAGACCGAACTCCTCCAGCGCGCCCATGACGGCGGGGAAAACATCCCGCTCCATAAGCTCCACATAGGACAAATTCACGCTGACCATAAAATCCGGGGCAAACCTGCGCCAGAGGCTGCACTGGCGGGCGGCGCTGCGAAACACCCACTCGCCCAGGCGGCCGATCAACCCGGTCTGCTCCAGAATCGGAATAAACTCCACCGGCGAGACGTCGCCGAACTCGGAGCAATGCCAGCGCGCCAGCGCCTCCGCCCCGTAGAGGCGGCCGGAACCGGCCCGCACCTGGGGCTGGTAGCAGACGGAAAATCCAACAAAGCCTTGGTCGATGCTCTCCCGCAAAAGCTCCGCCATCTTCAGGCGGCGCTCCTTTTCCCACAAAATGCTCCTGGAAAACACGGTGGACCGGTTCTTGCCCAGCATCTTGCTGTGTTCCAGAGAATAGTTGGCATACTTGATCAGCTCCAGATAATTGTCCGCATCCTTGGGATAGAAGGCCAGCCCTGCGCTCACGGTGCAGAAAAACTTCCGTCCGCCGTACTCCTGCTGCCGCGTGAACTGGTACTGGATGCGGTTGTACAGGTCCGAGCACTGCTCCTCGTCCCCTCCCAATACAATGATCCCGAACTCATCGCCGTCCAGCCGGTAGATCCCGGCGTTTTCAGGCAGCACGGCGGCAATCTTCCGGCCGGTCAGGCGCAGCACCTCGTCGCCGAAGGACCGGTCGTAGAGATCGTTGATATTCTTGAAAGCGTCCATGTCCAGAATCATGATTCCCAGGCTCTCTACCCGCTCGTCCATCATGTACTTTTTGATGTTGCCCTCAAACTCAAACCGGTTGTAGAGCCCGGTCATGTGGTCGATCTGGTTGTGCTTGCCCAGGTTGGTGATCATACCTGCGAACATTTCCGGCTCGCCGTTCTCATCCCGCGTCATCCTACCCCGGCAGCGCAACCAGATCCAGGACCCCCGCACGTTTCTGGCCCGGTACTCGATGTTGTGATACTCCTCACGGCCGTCGGCGATCTCCTGGTTGCTCTCCAGGAAGTACAGCTCGTCGTCCGGGTGGATGATGCTGCCCCAGAAGGCGGCGGCATTCTCCACCACCTCCCCCGGCAGCCCGAACTCTTCCACCATGTGGGGCGAATAGCGGAAGCTGCCGTTCTTCAGGTTGCCGATAAATAGATAATCGTCCGTACCTGCGCTGAGAGCGTCGAACAAATGGTCCTTGTCGTATTCGAACTGCCCCGGATCCCCGGACCTGCTGCCGTTTTCCTGCAGGCGCTCCCTGGCCCTGCGGATGTGGTAATCCCGCTTGTTCAGGTACATGATGCGGTCCGCCTGGCTGATCAGCTCATCCACCGTGAAGCGGTTCTCCGGATAGGCCTCCGCCACCCCGAAACTGAAGGAGGCCTCGTAAAATATGCCGTTCTGCTCCCGCTGGTCCGCCATGGCCTTCTGCGCCTGAACGATCCTCCGGACGGCGCTGTTTTTGTCCTCACCGGAGAGAATCAGCACGAACTCGTCCCCGCTGAGCCGGAACATCAGGTCGCCCGTCCGCAGGCGGGGCTGCAGCACGGCCGAGACGTACTGCAGCAGCCGGTCCCCCTCGCTGTGGCCGTACAGGTCGTTGATCCGCTTCAGTTCATTGATATCCAGCAGCACCACCGCCATCTGCCGTTTCCCCTCCCGGGCGGCCTTAAGGGCCGTCTCCATCATGGCTTTTCCGGCGCGGCGGTTCATCATCTGGGTCAGCTCATCCAGCCCGGCCTCCTCGGTGAGCTTGCGGTATTCCGTCACATCGATGGAATTCTGGACATAGTAATCCCGTCCCTCCCACCGGATCAGACAGTCGAAATTCTTGTACGTCCGGCCGGTGAGGGTATTCATCTCATCCCACACGCAGCTCTGTTCCCCGCCCATGGCCTGAAGCCGGCGAATCCGGCAGAAGGGGCAGAGGCCGTCCATGCCGTCCTGCAGCACCTCCCAGCAAATGCGCCCCTCCGGCTCCGCCAGCCCGAAAATGCGCTTCATGTTCTCGTTTGCATACACGATGCGGTTTGTGACCGTATCCGTAATACAGATATTCGTGTTCAACCCGTCCAACGCAGCCAACAAAAAGGCTCTGTCCAGTTCCTGCATGTTCCTTTCATCTCCCGCCCGCTTAAGGGCATGCGAAGCGGTCCACGCTGTGCCGCAGATCCGCCTCCCCACTCCGTTTGATTCCAAAAAAATGGGCCCGGGAAACGCCGGGCCCGCTGCTACCATTATAAGTGATACAACCTCTTTTTGCAAACAGAGAATCCATCAATTTCCAAATCCCAAATCCGGCTTCCCAAACGCTCCCAAAATCCGGTCACCCCCATCTGCGCCCTACTCCCGCGCAAACTGACTGTTGTAAATTTCTGCGTAAAAGCCGTTTTTCTCCAGCAGATCCCCATGCGTTCCCTGCTCCACAATCCGTCCGGCCTTCATCACCAGAATCCGGTCCGCCTCCCGGATCGTGGAAAGGCGGTGGGCCACGATAAAGCTGGTGCGCCCCTCCATCATGCGGGAAAACGCCTTCTGGATACGGATCTCCGTGCGGGTGTCAATGGAGGAGGTGGCCTCGTCCAGGATCAGCATGGGCGGCAGACAGAGCATCACCCGGGCGATGCACAGCAGCTGCTTCTGTCCCTGGGAAAGGTTGCCGCCGTCCTCGCCGATCACCGTGTCGTAGCCCTGCGGCATACGCTTGATAAAGCTGTGGGCATGGGCCTCCCTGGCCGCCTGAACGATCTCCTCCTCCGTGGCATCCGGCTTCCCGTAAGCGATGTTCTCCCGGATGGTGCCGGACTTCAGCCAGGTCTCCTGGAGCACCATGCCAAAGTTGGTGCGCAGGCTCTTGCGCGTCACGTTCCGCACGTCGTGTCCGTCCACCTGAATGGAACCGCTGTCCACATCGTAGAACCGCATGAGCAGATTGATCACCGTGGTCTTACCGCAGCCGGTGGGGCCCACGATGGCGATCCGCTGGCCGGGCTTCACCGAGAGGTTTAAGTCCTCGATCAGCTTCACCGACGGATCATAGGAGAAATTCACCTGTTTTAAATCCACCTGCCCCGCAACGTTCTGCAGCTTCACCGCATCCTTTGGCTCCTCCGGGAAGGGTTCCTGATCGATCAGCTCGAATACCCGGGCCGCGGAGGCCAGCGCGTTCTGCAGCTCCGTCACTACGCCGGAAATCTCGTTAAAGGGCTTGGTGTACTGGTTGGCGTAGCTTAAAAAGCTGGTCAGCTGTCCTACGGTGAGGATTCCCCGGATCGCGCCGTAGGAACCGGCGATTCCCACCGCCGCGTAGACCATGCTGTTGACGAACCGTGTGGCCGGGTTGGTGATGGAGGAGAAAAATGTGGCCTGCATGCTGTAGCCCGCCAGGCGGCTGTTGATCTCCTCAAAGGTTTTCTGGGCCCGGTCCTGATAACCGAAGGCCTGAACCACTTTCATATTCCCCAGCATCTCGTCGGTCAGCCCGGTCAGCTCGCCCCTGGTCTCCGACTGGTGTTTGAACATGATGTAGGTGCGTTTGGCGATAAAGCTGGCCACGAACAGGGATACCGGCGTCAGGGCCACCACCACGATGGTGATCCAGGGGTTGATGGAGAGCATGAACAGCAGCGTCCCCAAAATCGTCAGCACGCCGGTGAACAGCTGGGTGAAGCCCATGAGCAGCCCTTCCGAGAACTGGTCGATATCCGCAATGATGCGGCTGATCAGATCCCCCGAGGAGTGGGAATCGATATAGCGCAGGGGCAGTACCTCCAGCTGGTTGAATGCCCGGGTCCGAACATCCTTCACCACCCGGTAGGTGATCTTGTTGTTGATGTGGTTCATCAGCCACTGGAACACCGAGGTGAAGGCCACCGCGATGAGGATCACCCTCAGAATCCGAAGCAGTCCCCCAAAGTCCACATTTCCCTGCCCGACTATGCGGTCCACCGCCCGTCCGGTCAGAATGGGCACATACAGCGTCAGGGCCACGGTGGCCACGGCCATGGTCAGGGAAAATGCCACCCACAGGCGGTATTCCCGGATATAGGTCAAAATCCGGCGCAGCGTTTTTGCGCTCTTGTTTGTCTCCTGATTACTGCTCATCCCGTTCCACCTCCTCTTTCGACAGCTGGGAGAGACAGATCTCCCGGTACACGCTGCAATCCCGCAGCAGCTCCCGGTGGGTTCCCTGGCCTGCGATGCGCCCGTCGTCCAGCACCAGGATGCGGTCCGCCTGCTTGATGGAGGCGGCGCGCTGGGACACGATGAACACGGTCATGCTACCCGTGCCCCGGCGGATGGCCGACCGCAGTCTGGCATCCGTGGCAAAGTCCAGGGCCGAGGCGCTGTCGTCCAGGATCAGGATATCCGGCTTGCGCACCAGAGCTCTGGCGATGGTCAAACGCTGGCGCTGGCCGCCGGAGAGGTTCTTGCCCTCCTGGCTGATAAACAGCTCCAGCCCATCGCCCTTCTGGTCCACAAACTCCCGGGCCTGGGCGATATCCAGGGCCCGGTAAATGTCCTCGTCGGAGGCGTCCGCCCTGCCCCAGCGCATGTTGTCCCGCAGGGTGCCCTTAAAGAGCACGGCCCGCTGGGGCACCACGCCGATGCGGGAGCGCAGGCCGTTCTGGGTGTATTCCCGCACGTCCCGGCCGTTCACCGCCACCCTGCCCCGGGTGGCCTCGTAGAACCGCGGGATCATGTTCACCAGCGTGGATTTGCCGGAGCCGGTACCGCCGATAATTCCGATGGTCTCGCCCGGCTCCGCCCGGAAGGTGATGTCCTCCAGCGCAGGCTCCTTGGCCCCGGCGTACACGAAGTCCATGTGGTCGAATTCCACCATGGGAACCCGGGATGGCGCGGCGGCCGGCGACGCGCTGCCCCCGGCGAAGCTTCCGTCCTCGATGCTGCTCTTCACCCGGAACACGCTGTCCACCCGGTTCATGCAGGCCATGGCCTTGGAGATCAGGATGATCAGGTTGGCCATCTTGATCAGCTCCGCCAGAATCTGGGACATATAGTTGACCAGAGCGATCACCTTCCCCTGAGAGATAACCCCGGCGTCCACCTGGCGGCCGCCGGTCCAGACCACGGCCACAATGGCCAGGTTGATGATCACATAAGTCACGGGATTGAGAAGCGCCGATATCTTGCCCACGAACACCTGGATTTTTACCAGCAGGCTGTTCTCCTCCTCAAAGGCCACGGTCTCGTTCTTCTGCCGGTTGAAGGCACGGATCACCCGCACGCCCAGCAGATTCTCCCGGGTGGTCAACAGCACCCGGTCCAGCTGGCGCTGCACCTTTTTGTACAACGGCATACTGACGAGCAGAATTCCGAACACCACGATGCAGAGCACCGGAATCGTCACCGCAAACACCATAGCCGTCCGCACGTCCACGGTAAATGCCATGAGCATGGCGCCGAACACCACAAAGGGAGACCGCAGCAGCAGGCGCAGGGTCATGTTCACCCCGTTCTGCACCTGGTTGATGTCGCTGGTCATACGGGTGATCAGCGTGGAGGTCCCCACCGTGTCGATCTCGGCGTAGGACAGAGAGCCGATGTGGGCGAACAGGTCGTTTCGCAGGCTGGTGGCCGCGCCCACGGAAGCCTTGGCGGCGAAATACTGGGCGGTCAGGGAACAGGCCAGACCGATGACGCCTAACAGCACCAGCAGGCCCCCCATCCTGATCACATAGCCCACATCCCGGTTGTGGATGCCCACGTCCACCATGCGCGCCACCACCAGGGGCACGAACAGCTCGAAGCTGGCCTCCAGCATCTTGAACAGCGGCCCCAGAATGCTCTCTTTCTTGTAATGTTTCATGTAACTCAGCAAACGTTTCATTATATCCTCCGGATTTCTGAAGATCATTGTATTTTAGCGCTCTGTCTGGTATTATAGCATAGGAAAAACCATATTTAAAATATTTGTTTAGTATGGATACCATACGGACTTCATATAGGAGGCGCCATGAATTTAAAGCAGATGGAATATTTCACCGCCATTGTGGGCGAGGGCAGCATTTCCGGCGCGGCCCGCTCGCTCCATATCTCCCAACCCCCTCTGAGCGCCCAGATGCGCCAGCTGGAGGAGGAGCTGGGCGTCACGCTCTTCGACCGGGGGTCCCGCGCCATCCGGCTGACCGAGGCGGGCCGCCTGTTCTACAACCGGGCCGTCAGCATCCTGGAGATGACAAAGGCCGCCAGAAAGGAGCTTAAGCAGCTGGAGGAAGGGCTGTTGGGCACGCTGCGCCTGGGGATGATCTCCTCCGTGGAGACCCAGGGAATCATTACCAGTATTGCCTCGTTCCGGCGGCGTTATCCCGGGATGTCCTTTCGCATCAGCGAGGGAAACACCTATCAGCTCCTTGACAAGCTGGCCACCGGGCAGATCGACGCCGCCCTGGTGCGCACTCCGTTTCCCGAAGAGTCCTTCGACTGCCGTTATCTGACGGAGGAGCCCATGCTGGCCGTGGGCAGGGCGGACTTCTTCCCGGCGGACTGCGGGCCGAAGCTTCCCTTAAAGGACCTGGCGGCCCTGCCCCTGATCATCTACCGCCGCTGGGAATCCGTGCTCGGCCGGATGTTCCCCCATCCCCAGCCCGAATACCTCTGCGTCAACGACGACGCGCGGACCAGCCTGATGTGGGCCGCCTCCGGGGTGGGCGTTGCGGTGGTCCCGGCTTCCATCGTAAACGGCGGGCAGTCCACCCCCTTCCCTCTGACCGCCAAGATCATAAGCTCCCCGCCCCTCACCAGCACCATCGCCCTGGTGAAACTGAAAAATGCCGGCCTCTCCGCGGTAGGCCAGCATTTCTTCCAGTCGTTTCAGGTGCCGGAGCACGGCGAAAGCGCGGGCTGAGGCGCAGCTTCCCATCACAGCCCCTTCCCCTCCTCGCTCCGGAAGATTTCCAGGTAATAATTCAGCTCCGCGCCGAAAAACAGCACGCAGATACAGCCGTACAGCCACAGCATGAGCAGCACAATGGCGGTCAGGCTCCCGTACATATAGGAAAAGTTGCTTCCGCCAAACAGCTTAAAATACAGGGAAAACGCCATTGAGAACAAAATCCAGCCCGCGGTGGTGAACATGGCGCCCGGGAGCTGGGACTTTAACGAAAGCTTCCGGTCCGGCACATAGGTGTAAATCCCTGCGAACACGAACATAAAAAACGCCAGCGCCAGCAGCGTGCGCAGGCTTATGATGTGCTGGGTCACCCGGGCGATCAGCGGGAACTGGCGCAGCACGAAATTCTGAATCGTGGTGCCGAACACCAGAAGGCCCAGGGACAGCACGCACACCAGAATGAACACAATCGTGTATCCGGCGCAGATCAGCCGCTTCACAATGTACCAGCGCTTCTCCACCTTTCCCTGCACCCGGTTCAAGCCCTTTGCGATGCTCATCATGCCTCTGGACGAGGACCACAGAGCCGTGACGGCGGTGACGGAGATCATGGTGGCCGGCGACTTTAACGACAGGTCGCTGATCACGCGGAAGGCCACGGACTTATAGCCCACCGGGACCAGGGCGAGTATAAACTCCATCAGCTCCCCCTGGCTGACGCTGGGCACGATCTGCACCACCGTGAGCAGCAGCATGATAAATGGAAATGCCGCGATGATGGTAAAAAACGAGGCCTGGGCTGCATAGACCGTCATCTCATCCGCGGCGAATTTATCGTAAATCTGCTTGATCCTGATTATCAATCTGACCATAAACTACCCCTTAACATTTCCTTTGATGCGAATATTATAAAGATATTAGCACAGCGCAGGAAAAATAGCAAGGCGGTTACGAATCCCAGGTTTCCCGGAATTCACTCTCCCGGATCACAGGAATCTCCTCCACCTCCATATGTTCGATGCGGATGAAATGTCCGCTCTCAAGCCCCTGGATCAGGCGTCCGATGGCCGCGGGATCGCCCTGGACCTCCATCTCCACATCGCCGTCCCATAAATTTTTCACCCAGCCGGTCAGGCCCAGCGGTCTGGCCAGATAGCAGGCTGTGTACCGAAACCCCACGCCCTGAACCCTCCCGGAAAAAATAATATGCTTTCTGACTTTCTCCATTGACCGCCGCTCCTTTCACCGATTCCCGGATTACCGCTCCGGGGTTGCCCGCAGGTTCTCCTCAACCGCCTCCGTAAGCTGCCGCAGGCGGTTGAACGTGAGGATCATGCCCGAGAACAGGATCACCGCCACGCAGCCCCACACGGTCAGCCGCTGCCGGTCGATCACCCGCATATCTTCCAGA
>PVML01004914.1_pt1 | contig 11509 bp, 7 predicted proteins | sample 1853371 | NCBI WGS metagenome assembly PVML01 (sample SAMN08533508, study PRJNA380276) | Human gut metagenome, whole genome shotgun sequencing project. | isolation source: participant 1, chromium library | host: Homo sapiens | collected 2017 | reverse complement strand
GGAGCAAAGTATTTCATTTGAATATCATCGTTATGGTAGTATTCTGGAGGTGCCGTCGGTAGAATGATGAAATAGCTTTTATTAGTATGTCTTTAGTATAACTTTATTAGGAGTCTCGAATTGTATGGGACTCCTAATTCTGTTTTAGAAATTATTACTAGAATTTTTGGGTGGGAGAGAATAAATGTGTATATGTTCAGACGTTTTTCACCAGCAGAGGCAATAGTAAGGGCAAATAATCTTTTAATTCAATACGTAATTGTTTTAGTGCCTGTTGAATGCGATAGTCAATGGTTTTGGGTGATACTCCCAGTATTCCGGCTATTTCTTTATAACTCATATTCTTAAAACGGTGCATCACAAATGCTTCTTTATAAGATTCAGGAAGTGCTGTCACCGCTTCTTGGATGCGTGTGGTCAACTCTTCTATAAGATAAAAATTGGGTTCGTCTATCAAGGATTGCATCTCTTCATAGAAATAGTTTTCGGCCCGGCTTTTCACTTCCTCTTGCTTGATGCGGTTTATAGCACGATGATATACAATAGAGAATAAATAGCTGCTTAATGAAGATTGGATAACAACCATCTCTTTGTTTTTCCAAAGCCACAGCATGGCATCTTGCACACATTCTTCTGCATCTTCTAATTCTACGAATTTGTTTCCGTATGCACATAACATGGGGTAGTATTTCCTAAAAAGTATATCAAATGCCTTTTCGTTACCATCTTTGATAGCTAATAATAGGGATTGGTCTTCATAGTTATACTTTGTTTCCATTATTTAAAGGTTGATTTGCGTGCAAATATAATCTTTTAAAACTAAAAAAACAGATTGTATTTCGGTAATTCCATTCTATGGAATACTTTTTTAGAGGGAGTCTTGATTAAAGTCATTTGTAGTGTGCCCTTTGGGTGTTATGTATGACCAAAGGGCACATAGGAAATATATTTAATTATTTTTTCACTTTGAAGCGTAATACTATCGGTTCGTTTTTGAGGTTACGGGGTAAGAACACCTTTGTCTTTTCTTTGTCTTTGGTATATTTTATATTTTTATTGCCTTGTAGTAGAGTCATCTTGCCGTTAGGGATATTGCCGGTCCATTCTATTGTTTCTGGAAGTTCCTCTCCTTCTGGTAAAGCGTAAATGGCATATAAAGTTTTTCCATCTTTGTCTGCGGTGAACCATATATTCCCATTGTTATATATAGGAGTTGTACGGGTGGCATAAATGGCTTTTCCGTTTATTTTCAACCATTGGCCTATTTCATGTAAACGTTTTGTTACTTCGTCTTCAATGATACCATCTGGTGTCGGACCTACTCCTAATAATAAACAACCTCCTTTGGCAGTGATTTCTATTAAAATATTAATAATTTTTTGTGATGATTTAAAAGGAGCATTAGGTGTCCAGCCCCAATCATTGCTTAGTGTGATACAACTTTCCCAAGGATAGTTAAGCTGCGTTTCGGGAATACCACGTTCCGGTGTCTGGTAGTTTTCGTTTTTACCACGTATGCTGCGGTCTACCGAAATGAGTCCCGGGTGTTTCTTGCGTGCTTTTGACAATATTCTGTCCAAGTGAATATCTTCACCTGTAATCCATCCTCCGTCTAACCACAAAATATCAAAACTTCCGTACTCGGACATCAGTTCGTCCAATTGGTTTTCGGTATAGGTCTGATAATTCTGCCACCAGTCGGGATGACGTTCTTTTTTGTAATTGATTCCTCGTTGAGGAGTGGCAAAATAAGGATTCCAGAACCATTCGCAATGCCAGTCGGGCTTAGAAAAATAGCATCCTATCATGAAGCCTTTTTTTCGGAATGCATCAAATACATGATAAGCCACGTTTTTGCGTGGATTGTTTTTAAAGGCTCCATGTGCAATGGAGAAATCTGTATATTTAGAGTCAAAGGTACAGAAACCGTCATGATGTTTAGTGGTGAAAATCATGTATTTGATTCCAGCATCCTGCATTACATCCGCCCATTGTTCTGGATTGAAGTGAACTGGATTTAATTGATCTTTTAGTCCGAAATACCATTTTTTATATTCATCGTATGGCATTCCGTTTTTGCGTGAGATCCAATCCACATCTTCGGAACAGATAGACCATGATTCAACAATTCCGGGTACAGAGTAGAGGCCCCAATGAAAGAGAACACCGAATTTCTGATCTTGCCATTTTTCCAGTTTGTCTAGAACCAGGCGGTCATCAGGCCATACATAGCCGGCCTCTTCTGATTGTTGGTGTACGAATCCTTCCACTTGTTGGGAATAAACATTAAAGCAAAATGTTGTGCTGATGAGGCAGCATCCTAATAGTTTTTTGTAGTTTTTCATACTGTGGGAATTATATGATTATCTTTTGAAACAATTTTTTCTTCAGCAAAGGTTATAATTAAAAATGAAGGAAAAAAACTTTTGAAAATAAATATATTTTTGTTTAGGAATATGTTTTTTTCGCTTGCCATATAAATAGATGGCTGTTGCCTGTTTGTATGAATTGAGAAATTAGAAACCTTTAATTTATAATGGAATGAAACGATTTTATTTCTTTTGTTCGCTTATGCTGCTTGTGCTACCTGCTTTAGCACAAGGTGTTTGTCTCAGGACGAAATCAACAGAAATTCAAATTGATCAAGAGGGATGTTTTTCTTCTGTACAAGTGGAGAAGAAAGAAATTCTGGGAGCAGGAAAGTATCCTTTATTGACTATTGGTATGGATAACCAATTGCTTGTCCCTGTAAAAATGGAGTCTAATGACTCTATACTTCAGCTTCGTATGTCGGATGGGGGAGAAGTCGTTTTACAATATCGGCAAAGTGACGTTTGTGTTACATTAGAAGTGAAAGATATTCCCCAGCGATATGACATTTTGATTTATGGTCCGTTAGGTGTAAATATTCATGAAGTAGTAGGAGATGTGATTGGAGTTGCGCAAGGTAAAGGTGTCGCTTTTGGAATCCAGGCACTCAATATTAAAACAAATGCTGGTATTCCCGAAGAGTATGGAGCATTAGTTACCCGTCATTATAGATATGTGGGGAAGGAATCACAGTTATCTGTCGCTAATATAGCCAGTTATCGGTTGGCGGCTACTGATACAGGAGATGGCACTGTTTTTCAGTTTTCCGCACGTAAACGTGATAGAGATGAGTACCGTTCTGTTTTGCAATTAAAAAAGTCATTGGCGTTGTCTGTAGAAGGTGAGGACGGAGCTATAAAAGGTTCAAAGATAGCTATGTTTGGTTGTAAGCAGAAAGATGCTTTGGCTCGTATTGGTGAAATTGAACTGGAGCAGCATCTTCCTCATCCGTTATTTGATGGCGAGTGGGGGAAAACCTCCAGAGCAGCAATGAAGTCTTATCTGATTTCGGATTTTTCGGAAAACAATTTGGATATGGTACTGGATAAGGCTGAGATAGCAGGCTTCAAGTATATTTATCATAGCGGCCCTTTTAGTGACTGGGGACACTTTAATTGGAATTCTTCTTTTACCCGGAATGGTGATGAAGGTGTAAAGTGTATGGTGGATAAAGCCAAGGCAAAAGGTATAAATATGGGGGTGCATACTCTCAGTAATTTTATAACGACTAATGATTCGTATGTGACACCGGTTCCTTCCAGACATTTGCAGAAGCAGGGAGTGCTGACTTTAACAGATGATATTACTGAAAGCCAAACAGACATCCGTATTCAGAAAAACGATTTGTTTGAAATCCCTCTGTCATTGAATACTCTTCAGATAGACGATGAACTTATTATATATAACAAAGTGGAAAAAGAAACGGACTTCTTTTTATTGAAGGATTGCAAAAGGGGAGCTTTCAAGACAAAAGCGTCCGGTCATTCTTCAAAAACTCCTTTATATAAATTATCTGATCATGCCTATAAGGTATTCTTCCCGGATTTGGCTTTACAAGATACATTGGCAGACCGGATTGCCGATTTGATGAATAAGACCGGCTTAAGTCAGATTTCTTTTGACGGATTGGAAGGATGTTCCTATACCGGGCATGACGAATACGCTACCTCCCGCTTTGTGACCCGTTGTTATACTCAGTTTGATCATAATGTAATAAATGACGCCAGTCGTCTGAATCATAATTTGTGGCATATTCATACAAGAATGAATTGGGGTGAGCCCTGGGGAGAAGCTATGCGTACGGGGCAAGTGGCTAATAGAATTAAGAACCAAGATTTTTTTCAAAGGAATCTTTTTCCACGTATGCTTGGATGGTTTCTTATTCGATTGGCCGATCGGAAATTTGAATGTTCCACTTTGGAGGATGTGGAGTGGGCTTTGTCCGAGGCGGCAGGTTTTGATGCCGGTTATGCAATGACCATTAATACCACTACCTTAAATCGGCATGGGCAAATAGACCGATTGTTACAGGCTATCAAACATTGGGATATACTGCGTGAGGCTCAAGCTTTCACGGAAGAACAAAAACAGCGTTTGAAAGATCCGCAGTCCGAATGGCATTTGCAAAAGGTGGATGAGAAGAATTATCAGCTTTATCCTCTGTTTGTGTCCAAACGTTATTATTGTAATTTAGCAGAACTTCAGCCGGGGCAGCCAGGAGGAGCTGACTGGATATGGGAAAATAAATATTCCGGCCCATGTAAAATTCAAGTAAAGCTGGAAGGAGAAGGAACTGTTTCCAACCTGTCGTTTACTACTTCGGCTGGTACTGTTAGATTTCCGTGTAAGTTGGAGGGTGGACAATATCTGTTATATGATTTTGACGGAAATGCTACTGTAACTGATAAAAATTATAATGTCATAGAGGTGGTCGATGTAGAAGGGGCACTTTATCTTTCCGAAACTTCCTCTCCGGTATCTTTTTCTTGTGAACCGGAAGTAGGAGAGGCTCCTGAAGTAGTTGTACGATATATAACTCATGGAAATCCTGAAAAAGTTTCTCTATGAAAATATATTTTTGAAAATAAATGCATGTTTGTTTAGGAATGTATTTTTCCCGCTTGCCATATAAGTAGAAGGACTTAAAAACATATGTATGGAGTATAATGAAAAGAATATAGAATTGCTACTTCCCCGTTATTGTGAGGGTACTGCAACGGTAGAAGAGCAGCGGCTGGTAAAAGATTGGATGAAGGAGTCTGAAGAAAATCGCCGGATAGTGAAGCAGATGGAAATGCTTTATTTAGCGGCTGATACTATTCATGTAATTAATAAGGTAAATACAGAAAAGGCTTTAGTTAAGGTAAAAGGTAAAAAGACTGAAAGAAGGAAGGTGGCTTGGTGGGAGTGGGCACAGCGTGTTGCCGCCGTGTTATTTCTCCCACTGCTTGCTACTTTTTTGGTAGAACATTATGGTGGAAAGGATGTGGATGTACAAATGTTGGAAGCTAGGACAAACCCGGGAATGACCACTTCGGTAGTATTACCCGATAGTACGGTGGTTTTTTTGAATTCAGAATCCTCTTTGCGATATCCTTCTTCTTTTAAGAATAGCAAGGAGAGAAAAGTTGAGTTGAAGGGCGAAGGGTATTTTGAAGTAACTAAAGATGCGGAAAAACATTTTATTGTGTCTACAGTTCACTGTTCGCAGGTAGAGGTGTTAGGAACCAGTTTTAATGTAGAGGCTTACGAAGAGTCTCCTGAGGTATCTACCACTTTAATTGAAGGTAAAGTCAACTTCAGTTTCCAAGAAGGTGTCCGGGAAAAACAGGTTGTGTTAGCTCCCGGTCAGAAAGTTGTGTATGATTCCAAAAAAGGAACAGCAAGTTTATTTGAGACTTCCGGTGAAACGGAAACTTCATGGAAGGACGGCAAGATTATTTTCGATAATACTTCTTTGAAGGATGCTTTACGGATTTTAGAAAAGCGATATAATGTGGTGTTCATTCAGAAAAATCCTGCACATAAGGCTGCTTTTACCGGGACTTTTACCAGTCAGCGTTTGGAGCGTATTCTGGAATATTTTAAATTATCTTCCAATATACACTGGAGATATGTAGACGGTAAGGATGCGTCACAAAAAAAGACCCATATAGAGATTTATTAATTAAATAACCTTAAATTGGAATATAATATGAAAGAACTATCACCTTAAAGTAACAAAAAACATACGGGAAAATATTGGCGTATCTTCCCGTATGGAAAATCGGTTTTCAAATTAAAGCTTGTTTGGCGACAAGCTCAATCAACTAATTTTAAAACTTAAGTCATTACAAAAGTATGAAAAATAATTGTAGTATCCAATTTTCGAGGATACCAAATCGTCTATGGCTTTCCTCGAAAAAAATCCCAAGAACTATGAAACTATTTACTCTTTTCTTTGCTTGTTCCCTAGGACTGGCTCATGCATCCGAATCGTATGCGCAGACGGCCATAGTCAATGTGGAGGTACAGAATAAGACTGTAGGGGAAATTTTGAAAAAAATTGAAAAGCAATCGGATTTTGATTTTTTCTTTGATAATACGCTTATTGATTTAAACCGTCGTGTATCAGTAACTTCTCGTAATAGTGATATCTTTAAGGTGCTGGAGAAGGTATTTAAAGGTACAAATGTGAAATATTCTGTTTTGGATAAAAAGATTGTCCTGACTATTAATGCTGACAATGTACAGACAGCGCAGCAGACTACTTTTAAAGTAACCGGAAAAGTAGTGGATGAAAATGGAGAGGAAATCATTGGAGCTTCCGTATTGGAAAAAGGAACAATAAATGGTACTGTCACTGATATGGATGGAAACTTTGAATTGAAAGTTTCCGGCAAGGAGGTTATTCTCGAGGTCTCTTATATCGGTTATAGCAAAGCCATAGTAAAAACAAAAGCAGGTACTATTACAAAAGTTGTATTGAAAGAAGATACGGAAGTGCTGGATGAAGTCGTTGTCGTAGCTTATGGCACTCAGAAGAAATCAAATTTGACAGGTTCTGTAGATGTAGTTAGCTCCAAAGAAATGGAGAACCGTCCGGTCACCAGTGCAAGTTCTATGTTGCAAGGTAAGGCTAGCAGTATTACATTCAGCACTCCGGCAGGTGGTAATGCTCCGGGATCTGCACCTACTCTTCAAATTCGTGGTCAAGCTGCTTTGAGTGAAACTACTCCTCCCTTAGTTGTTATTGATGGTATTCCTTCGGATATGGGGGCTTTTAATGCGTTGAATCCTAATGAAATTGAAAGTATTTCCATTTTGAAGGATGCTGCTGCTTCGGCTGTTTACGGTGCTCGCGCACCTTACGGTGTGTTGCTTGTTACCACTAAGATGGGAGGACGGAATGAAAAGGCTGTAGTAACCTATTCAGGCAACTATGGTATTGTCAATCCAATCAATATGCCCAAAACACTCGACTCATACACATTCGGAGTGATAAGAAACCAATCCTATATAAATGCACGCTCGCAGGCCCCGTTTACTGATGAAGATTTGGATATTATCAGAGATAATATTCTGAATCCAGGTAAGTACTCTTTGGCTGACTTGGTGTCTGATTCTGGTAATATGTGGGGAAAGTCGTTGGTCAATACTGATTGGATGAATATAATGTTAAAATCTTCTTTCCGCCATCAACATGATCTCTCATTAAAAGGAGGTAGTGAAAAGTCTTCCTATTCAGTATCCATAGGTTATGTATATCAGCCGGGTATTTTGAATTTTGTGGAAGATATGGACAATTATAGTCGTTTTAATATCAACGCAGCTATTGAATCGGATGTTGCTAATTGGTTGAAAGTGACTTACCGTAATCGCTATTCGTTTGCTGTAACGAAAGAACCAGTCAGTGAATATGCCGGTGGACGCCAGCGAATGTTTGATTATGCGTTTGGTGCTTGGCCTACCTCTCCACTTCAATATCCTGATGGAAGTTATGCAGGAATTATTGCGACTAGTATGAATGGTGGTATGAAAAAGAACATGGGGCATCGTCTCGATAATATTTTGGCTTTCGATTTTAAACTGGCTGAAGGATGGACTGCACACGTGGACGGAACGTGGCGTATGAACTTCAGTGACTACCAAACTTTGCGTATGCCGGTATATGGAACATTTCCTTCGGGGGATGAATATTTGATAAATGGTACAGAATCTTCTATAGATAAAGCTACTGCTTCCAACCAATATTGGACTATACAGGGATATACGGCTTACCAACTGCAGCTTAAGCGTCATTCATTCCGTATCCAGTTGGGTGCGCAGGCAGAAGAGAATACCTACAGAAAACTGTCTGGTACAGCCAAAGAACTTTTCGTCTATGATATGGAGTCTGCGCACATTGCCCAAGGTAACCGTACATTTGATGATTCTATAAATGATTGGGCTACCGCAGGTTTCTTCGGACGTTTTAACTATAATTGGGCAGAACGCTATTTTGTGGAAGTGAATGGTCGTTACGATGGATCCGGACGCTATTCCAGAGGAAACAGATGGGGCTTCTTTCCCTCAGTATTCGGCGCATGGAATATGAGTAATGAACCGTTTTGGGAAAAACTGAGAGATGTAGTGAACTATGCTCGTGTGAAAGTTTCATATGGGACACTGGGTAATCAAGGTAATTCCGCAGGATATTTGCATATTCCTACCATGGAAACAGCAGCTCAAGGTCCATGGATTATTAATGGTAAACGTCCTACTTATGTAAAAACTCCAGGTTTGTTGAATAAGGTGCGTACTTGGGAGAAGATCACGACATTTGATTTAGGCTTGGAAGCTAGATTCTTGAACAACCAACTGTCTATGGAATTAGGTTACTTTAATCGTTGTTCTTGGGACATTATCGGTCCTCCTACTCCGTTGCCTGCTGTATTGGGTGCTAATGCTCCGTCTGTAAATAATGCAGAATTGGTAACTAAAGGCTTTGAAGCACAGCTTAGTTGGAGAGATAAGATTACTTCGAGATTGGATTATAGCATAGGTTTGAACCTAGCAGATGCTACCACAGAAGTAACAAAATATAATGCAACTTCTAAATCATTAGATTCCAACAAATGGTATGCAGGAAAGAAATTCGGTGATATTTGGGGGTATGAAGTAGATGGGTTGTTGACGAAAGATGACTTTGATGCTAATGGCAAACTGTTAATTGACCAAAGCAAAATTCATGCCAATTGGTATCCTGGTGATATCAAATACAAGGATTTAGATGGCGATGGCAAAATTACTCCGGGTAACTCAACAGCTGATGAGCCAGGGGATCGCAGAATCATTGGTAACTCTACTCCTCGTTTTAGATATGGTATTAATTTGGCTTTGGGATATGAATTTGAAAAAGCTGGTCGATTGGATTTGAGTATGTTCTTCCAAGGTGTGGCTAAGCGTGATGTATTTATGAGCGGATCTTTCTTCTTCTTCGGGACAGGTGGTAGTGATAGTGGTTCTTCTGCTGTTTCAATTTATGATAATAAATGGCATAAGGACTTCTATAGGGATGAAACCTGTAACTCACGTTTGTTGGAATTGATGGGGGAAAACAAAAATGCATTCTTTCCACGCCCTTATGAAACAACTGAAGGAAACAAGAATTTTCAGACCAACACTAGATTTTTGATGAACGGTGCTTATCTTCGTATGAAGAACTTGCAATTGTCTTATACATTGCCCAAACAATGGGTTCATAAAGTGGGAATGAGTAATTGTCGTGTTTATTTCTCTGGAGAAAATTTGTTTGTCCTCTCCGGCCTGCCTTCTTATATTGACCCGGAATCGGTGAATAACGGAAGAATGTATCCGCAACAGGCAGTTTATTCATTTGGTGCTAATATTAGTTTCTGATAAATGTAAAAAAATTGAAATATGAAATATAATAAGATAATACGGAATTTTGCATTGATGGTCGTGGCCTCTTCTACACTTATAGCCTGTGATGATTTTTTAGACAGAGAGCCACTTGATCAAGTTTCTCAACCTACATTTTGGAAAACGCCTGAACATTTAGATGCTTATATTGTTGGTAAATATGGATGGCTTCCCGGGGCTATCACTGACTGGGGAATGGGTTATTTTGTAGCTGATATAACTTCAGATAATATGGTGAACCGACTTACTCATGACAAATGGATGAACGGTGAAAATAACACCACCCCTACATCTGGAGGAAATTGGAAGTGGGGACCTGTTCGTGAAATTAATATGTTTTTCGATAATTACTCCAAGTGTACTTCTCCTTTCAGCGCTTATGAACAGACTTATGGCGAAGCATGTTTTTTGAGAGCATTGGTATATCATGGACTTGTGGCTAATTTTGGTGACATACCTTGGTATTCATCTGAACTTAATACTACGGACGAGGATATGTATAAGGCCCGTGACAAGCGTTCGGTAGTCGTCGATTCAATTATGAATATGCTAGATCAGGCGGTGGAACACTTGAAACTGCGTTCGGCGGTGGGTGTAAATCGTTTGAACAAGGAGTCGGCACTAATCTATAAGTCACGAGTGGCTCTGTTTGAAGCTACTTGGGCTAAATATCACAAAGGAACTCCTTCGGCTTCAGATGTGGATGCTAACAAGTATTTTCAGAAGGTGATTGATGCTTACGAACAGTTTAAGCACGATTGCGGAAACTTTGAAGATTATATCTATACTACCGGAAACCCGGACAAGGACTACTATAACCTGTTCAACCGCTTTGACTATTCCGATATTAAAGAGGTAACGTTGAGCAAGGATTATAATGCCAATTTGGGTATTAAGAATAACCTGAATACACAGGTCTGGCTGTATGGATACTATGGTGGCGCCTATACCCGTAGCTTGATTCAGAGCTATCTGACGAAAGAGGGACAATCTATCGACATTACCGACGAGGACGCCGTGAAGGGAAAAGGCGTCGCTTACCTGAATGATTTGGCTGAGAAGCTGGATTCCCGCTACAGACAGAGCGTATTCACTCCGGGCGACTTGCTAAATACGGTTACACCTCCTTATGTAGACTCGTTGTTTGCTTTGCCACAAATCAACTTCTCGCACATGGGACGTATTACGACTACCGGCTGGCATCCTAAAAAATCCCACAATCCGGAGGCTCCTATTGTTAATCAGACCGACCCGTTAGTAGATGGTATCAGCTTCCGTGTTGCCGAACTGTTGCTGAACTATGCGGAGGCATACGTGGAGTTGCACGGAACCTATCCTGACCTGACGGACAATATCGACCTGCTACGCAAACGTGTGGGCATGCCTACCTTGACATCGGTGAAACCTACTGTAGAGGATTACTGGCCCGACTACGGTTATCCCGTTTCCGATGAACTGGCTATTATACGTCAGGAACGTCGTGTGGAATTGGCAGGTGGGAACCTATACTGACCTGACGGACAATATCGACCTGCTACGCAAACGTGTGGGCATGCCTACCTTGACATCGGTGAAACCTACTGTAGAGGATTACTGGCCCGACTACGGTTATCCCGTTTCCGATGAACTGGCTATTATACGTCAGGAACGTCGTGTGGAATTGGCAGGTGGGAACCTATACTGACCTGACGGACAATATCGACCTGCTACGCAAACGTGTGGGCATGCCTACCTT
>PVML01005750.1_pt1 | contig 11631 bp, 10 predicted proteins | sample 1853371 | NCBI WGS metagenome assembly PVML01 (sample SAMN08533508, study PRJNA380276) | Human gut metagenome, whole genome shotgun sequencing project. | isolation source: participant 1, chromium library | host: Homo sapiens | collected 2017 | reverse complement strand
ATTCTGCCCGGCATGTGAAGGGCACAGCACTCGGAAAGCATGAAGGTTTTGTCCGGGTATTTCTGTTTCATCAGCTCAACAGCCTCGAAGTGGTCGCCGGAATACCAGTGGAATGCGATACCGGCTACCATGTCCATGGTCTCCTCGTCAAGGACGGTCAGAACGTGTTCGATCATACGCTCTTTGTTGTGATCCCAGATGAAGATGCCGATCTTGTCCGTCAGGCCTGCTTTTTTCATCTCCGGATACAGATAATCTTTCAGGTAGGTTTTGGACTCTTCCGGTGTCCATACGCAGCTGTCCCAGGTGGTAGCCGCTACGGTCTCGTTCTGCAGGCTCAGCATCGTCACCGGGATTCCCTCATCGAGGTATGCCTGCAGATATTTTACGACGTATTTTGCCCAGCTTCCGTAATACTCCGGTTTCAGGCTGCCGCCGTGGTTTCTCTGCGGAATCTCTTCCGGAACCGGCATTCCCATTGCACCGTAAACAGCAGCATCATTCTTTGCGATCTTCGGTGCAGTTTTCCACTGATACGGCGGAGACCACGGGCTCATCAGAACACTGATCGGCTCTGCGGAAATTTCGATGGCTTTTTTCAGCATCGGAAGGACATATTTGCGGTCGCGGTCGATCGAGAAGGTTGCCAGATCCGGGTCTGCGATCGGGTCTGCGACTGCCTGATACTCCTCAAGGGAATAGTCACAGCTGTCGATCGGCACGCGGACAAATCTTGCATGAAGGCCGTCCGGTCCGAAAATATCCTGTAATGCCTGATTCTGTGTTTCCTCATCCATACGGGACAGCAGGTATGCGCTGCTCTCGGTCATGGCGCCGCCGAAGCCCTCGATGGTCTGGAACGCAAAGTCCGGATACAGGTTAATGACGTTCGACTCAATCATTTTTACGTTCTTGGACTCGTCTTCCGGTGCCAGCGCTTTTTCCCAGGTTTTTGCTTCCCCTTTTACATGGTACGTTGTAATCTGTTTTGCTTTCATCTTCCACACTCCATTTTTCACATGTTTTGCGGCATTTACTGAAAATCCGCTGTTTCATGCTTCCACTATACCATGCTCTCTTCTTCTTGTTTAGTGCCTTTTTCGGCAGAAAATTAGGGCATTTCCGCTTTTCTGATTCTTACCCACTGGCCCATCGGGCGGTCTCCTTTTTCCTTTTCATACCGCTTCTGCATTTCCTTCATGCTGCAGCCGTACCGCTCCTTAAACAGACGCGACACCGACTTGTAGTTTTCGCAGCCGTGTTTCGGCAGAAGTTCCATGATCCGCGCCTCGGGATGCTGCAGGTCGCGGCAGATCCGGTCGAGCCGGATTTCATACAGATACTGGTAGACCGTCAGACCGAGGTACCGTTTCAGAAGCTTCGACAGATAATTCGGCGTATAACCAAAGTGCTCCGCGACCTGCGCCACCGTCAGCTTTTCAGCGTAATGCTCCTCAATATACCGCATGACCTCGCGGATCTGCTGTACGGCCTTCTGATTCTGCGGAATGTGTTCTTTTCCGATCCGCACTGCATAGTCCACCTGTAAGCGGTACAGCGCTTCAAGAAGAAGGCTGTCGAATTTTAACTGATACCCTTCTTTCTGCGCACCGTACACCTCGTCCATCTCCCGGAGAACTGCTTTGAATTCTGCGAGTTTTTGTTTTTCCGCCTCACTGGCCGGTCTTTCATCCACAACAAAGTAAAGCTGATCGTAATGCTCCATGTACTGCAGCAGCATCTCGTACGGAACCTGCAGGACGATGGCCTGATTCGGATAGGCTGTCACGGCGTGGATCGTGCCGGAGTTGATGACAAGAAGTTCATCTGCCCCGATCTGCCGCTCGCCGCCGTCACCGAAACGCACTTTCAGACGGCCTTCCAGAAGATAAATGATCTCCAGATCGTTGTGCCAGTGCGGCGGGTTGCTGTAGCCGCCGTCGTCGATGCTGTGGAAAAAGCGGATGCCGATATCCCCGTTTGCCGTAATCCATTCGAAATTGCTCTCCATGGTGCCCTCCCGTTTCTTGTCTTTTCGTGTATACAGACGAAGCGCGTCTGAACTTTCTGTTCGTTCAGGCGCGCTCCTTCTATTATCTTTTCTGCTACAGGGACATGGTAATTTCCCGCCCTGTGCGGTGGTATTTCTGAAAAGTGACTCCGGACGCCTTCATCATCCGTTTCGATGCGATCACGGACGGGGTGTCCGCGTACTTGTCGCAGTCGTAGATCACCGTTTTGATTCCCGCCTGGATAATCGCCTTGCAGCACTCGTTGCATGGGAACAATGTCACATACAGCTTGGCTCCCTCGAGGCTTCCGCCGCGGTAATTCAGGATGGCGTTCAGTTCACTGTGCGTTGTGTAAAGATACTTGTTTTCCAGCGGATTTTCACTTGTCTTTCCCCACGGGAACTCGTCGTCCGAGCAGCCTCTCGGGAAACCGTTGTATCCCATGGACAGGATCTTGTTGTCCTCGCTCACAATGCAGGCTCCCACCTGGGTGTGCGGATCCTTCGAGCGCATACCGGCAAGCTGGGCAACTGCCATGAAATATTCATCCCAGGAAATATAATCCTCTCGTTTATCGCTCATACCCATTTCCCCTGTGTTTTCTTAACGTACTTTGCTTCCGCTCTTATTTCGTACCGAAGATACGGTCTCCGGCATCGCCGAGGCCTGGTACAATGTAGCCGTGCTCGTTCAGATGGTCATCCAGTGCTCCGACGAAAACATCGACATCCGGGTGAACCTCATGCATTTTCTCGATTCCTTCCGGAGATGCGATGATGCACATGAAGTGGATCTTCTTTGCGCCTTTTTCTTTCAGCATGGTGATGGCTGCCGTTGCAGAACCGCCGGTTGCCAGCATCGGGTCGGTTACAAATACTTCACGGCTTGCGATGTCTGACGGAAGTTTACAGTAATACTCAACCGGTGCCAGGGTTTCCGGATCACGGTACAGACCGATGTGTCCGATTTTTGCTGCCGGAATCATAGCCAGCATACCTTCTACCATACCAAGACCGGCACGGAGGATCGGCACAACTGCCATTTTCTTTCCTTCGAGCTCTTTTACGGTTGTTTTGCAGATCGGGGTTTCAATTTCAACGTCTGTGAGCGGCAGCTCTCTGGTTGCCTCGTAGCACATCAGCATTGCAATCTCGCTGATCATCTCGCGGAACTCCTTGGAGCTTGTGTCTTTCTTTCTGATAATACCGATTTTGTGCTGGATCAGCGGGTGATCCATGATGACTGTTCTTGCCATTTTCCCTTCTCCTTTGTTTTGTTTAAAATTTATTCATTTTCTCCTTCATGCTCAATCAAATGAATCCGGCGTTCGTGACGCTCTTCTCCGGAAAATGGAGTGTTCAGGAAGGTTTCTACGATTTTGATTGCAAGGCCAGGGCCTACAACGCGTCCTCCCATCGCCAGTACGTTGGCATCGTTGTGCAGGCGGGTTGCCTCTGCGCAGAAGCAGTCGGTGCAGAGTGCTGCACGGATTCCTTCCATTTTGTTTGCCGTGATAGAAATGCCGATTCCGGTTCCGCAGATCAGGATTCCCTTATCACACGTTCCGTTCTGGATCGCATGGCCTACTTTTCTGGCGTAAACCGGATAATCAACTGCCTCGTTGCTGTAGCATCCGAAGTCCTGATATTCCAGTCCCTGTTTATCCAGATATGCTTTTACCTCCTGCATCAGCTCATATCCGCCGTGGTCACATCCTAAAGCTATCATTGTTCTTCCTCCTCTTTCAGCCGCGCAAGAACACCTTCAATCAGGAATTCCAGCGCTTCATAACATTTTCCGTATTCGGTAAGCGGTTCCCCGTAAAGGGCGGGGATGTCTCCTGCCAGCCGCAGAAATCCGGCGATCGTCTGCAGATGGGGCGCATCCGGGAAGTCCTCACGGATCTTTTCCCTCTGACTGTCCTCCATCACAAGAAGCAGCGTGTCGTCGTTGATGTCCTCCGCGGTAAGCGGTGTGGTGGTGTGGTCTTTGGCCGAAAGCCCGTTGCGCGCAAGCACTGCCTCTACCTTCTGGTTGACCGGCTGCGGAAACAGAACGACAAGCCCGCGGGAACCAATTTCCATCGGCCACGGAAGCTCTTTGCTCTGCAGAATCGCCTTCGCCATCGGTGCGCGCGCGGTATCGTCCGCGTCCACAAATAAAATCCTGCTGTAATGTTTCACTGTTATACCTCTGCTACTTTGTGGCCTGCGGCTTTTAACAGGCGGTTCATGATCGCCTGCCCCATACGCGGGGTGTCGAAAGCCTCGGAATAAATCACTTCCACGCCGTCCTCATCGAAGTCGCGCAGAATCGCAAACAGGTGATGCGCGATCGTCTCATCTTCGGCGCGCAGCCCGATGCTCTTGATATCTCCTGTGGTGTACTGCTCCCGTGTCTCATCGGTGCAGATTACGCCCACTTTCTTTCCTGCCTTTTCCTGTTCTGCGGCAAGGCGGTTGATTTCCGGAATCACCCGTTCCATCTCGCCCTGGATAATCGTAAGGTCTGCCTTCGGCGCATAATGTTTGTAGCGCATGCCCGGTGCCTTCGGACGCACATGGCTGTCCTCCGCAAGGATTCCCGGATCGACACGCACGGTTCCAAGCACTTTTTCCAGCATCTCTTTGTTGTAATAGCCCGGGCGGAGAATCGTCGGAATCTCCTCTGTAAAATCGACGATAGTGGATTCGAGGCCGATCTCGGCGTCTCCTCCGTCGATGATACAGTCAATTTTGTCCCCAAGATCCTCGATCACATGCTCGGCTTTCGTCGGGCTCGGCCGGCCTGATGTATTGGCGCTCGGCGCTGCGATGAAGCCGCCTCCGGCTAAGATCAGTGCGTTTGCCACTTTGTTGCTCGGATAGCGCACGGCTACGGAGGTAAGGCCTCCCGTCGTTTCGAGCGGAACGGCATTTGTTTTCTCAAAAATCATCGTCAGCGGTCCCGGCCAGCATGCGGCTGCCAGTTTGCGTGCACTCTCCGGCACGTTTGCCGCTACGGTTTCGAGGTCCTCCATTCTTCCGATGTGGACGATCAGCGGGTTGTCCGACGGACGGCCCTTTGCCGCATAAATTTTCTCGGAAGCTTTGGCATCCAGCGCATTTCCGCCAAGACCATATACGGTCTCGGTCGGGAATGCCGCCAGACCGCCGTTTTTCAGAATCTCTCCTGCTTTTTCGATCGCGCTCTGATCTATGTTATCTTCTGTCATCCTGGCAATCCATGCCCTCATATGTTTCTTCCTTCTTTCCATCTGTTCCAGCGCACAGTGTTTCCATCTGCGCACACTGTTTTGATTATACCATTTTCCGGCGCAGTTGAAAACCCTTGATTTAAAGAAGCTCTTTTAACTGAGCCGTGCGGTACGCCTCGATCAGTTCCTTTAATTCACGGATGCGCTGCCGGATCTGCCGTCCCTGATCCGTATCGCCGACTAACTGGCGCTTCATGTTGTACCGCACCGCCACCTGGCGGGAGACAATATCCTTCTCCTCCCGGATTGCTTTTTCCGTCGATTCAAACGGCTCGTGCGCGGTGAGGCTGAGGCCGTACGAGTTGTAAATCAGCGTGTAACCCGCGATGCCGGTTTCTTTGTGGTACGCCCTGCAGAAGCCGCCGTCGATGATCAGCACCTTGCCGCCGCATTTGACCGGGCTTTCACCGGCACTCTGGTGTACCGGGACGTGGCCGTTGATAATATGTACATTTTCACCGGCAAGCCCGAACTCCTGTAAGATCCGGTCCGCCGTCTCCTCTTTCTCGATCAGGCGGTAATACGCGTTTTTCACCTCGGTCCAGGTCTCTTTTTCTGCGAGGAAATACCGCTCAAATGTTGTCATCTTGTCGCGGCCGTACAGCGGGGAATTCGGCGCGGTCCACAGATACCACAGCGTATTGCGGCCCTGCTCCCGTTTTTTCGGATCGCGGCTTACAAATGCGCGGCGCACGTTGTGCTCGAGGATATCGTACAGTGCTTTTCCCTTGTATTTCTTTCCGTCGACCTGTACCTCTTTTAAGGTGCCGTCCTCATTCATCGGCATGCAGCCGTGGTACAGCAGATTTCCATTGTAGACGCGGTAGAGGCTTCCTTTTTTGAGCAGGAAATCGACGTGCGCCTGCAGTTTTTCGCTGTTTCGGAAGGCGAAGATCAGCTTATCGAGCACTTCTGCCTCTTTTTCTGTCAGCTCGTCCGGATGCGCCGGGTCGATCGTCGGAAAGCTCTTGTCGCGCAGAGCATACGTTTTCTCCCCAATCGTCACCGTTCCGTTCTGGTAATCGATCTGTTCCAGCAGACGGCGGTTTTCCATGCCGTATTCCGGGTTTTCACGGATCAGACGGTTCTCGAGCTTTAACTGCATCACGGTGATGGCCTTGTGCATGCGGCGTTCCAGCATCTGCTGGGAATTTCCGCTGTCCTCGCCGCCTTTTGCGGCAAAGCATTCGCACGGATCATCGCCGTACGTCTCGAGAGCAAAGGTGGCAAGCGGAAGCATATTGATGCCGTAGCCGTCCTCCAGCACATCGAGATTGCCATAGTGGAGGCAGATGCGGATCGTGCTGGCCACGCACGCCGGCTGGCCGGTCGCAGCGCCCATCCAGAGCACATCGTGGTTGCCCCACTGGATATCGAGGGAATGGTAATTCATCAGGCAGTCCATGATTTTATACGGCTCCGGACCGCGGTCAAAGATGTCGCCGATGATGTGGAGATGATCAACAACGAGCCGCTGAATCAGCTCTGCCACGGCGATGATGAAGTTTTCGGCGCTGCCGATTTCGAGGATGGTCTGGATGATCGCCTCGTAGTATGCTTCTTTATCGAGCACCTCCGGCTTTTCGGTGATCAGCTCCTCGATGATATAGCCATAATCCGCCGGCAGGGCTTTCCGCACTTTGGCGCGGGTGTATTTGGAAGAAACGATTTTGCAGACGTCGATCAGGCGGTACAGCATGACCTTGTACCAGTCATCGATATCCTCCTGCTGCTTTTTCTCCATCTCCAGGCGCTCTCTCGGGTAATAGATAAGGGTTGCAAGCGCACGTTTTTCCGAAATACCGAGCGTGTGGCCGAAGACATCGTCAATCTTCTTTCGCACGGCACCGGAACCGTTGCGGAGTACATGAGAAAAGGCTTCGTATTCGCCATGAATATCCGAAAGGAAATGCTCCGTGCCTTTGGGAAGGTTGATAACGGACTGCAGATTGATGATTTCGGTCGCTGCTTTTTCGATGGTCGGGTACAATTCTGCGAGATATTCCAGATAATTTTTTTCGTTTTCCATGAGGACCTCCTGCCTGGGTTGTTTTTTCTTATTTTATAACGAACTCACCCTCGGCACAACCCTTTTTCTTCTTTCGATACATCGGGTGCGTCCCCTCGTGGAAAATATAATAGCTCACATAATCTGTGAGAAAAATTCCCACTGCCGAGAGCAGATACCAGATCCCGAAAAACCACGGGCAGATCAGCCCATCGCAGAAGGAAAACGGCAGCGCACTGTAGTCCCACATACGGTAATGCAGCACCCGCAGGGAAAACATTCCCGAATACAGTTCGATGGCCGTGATCAGAACCGCAGATACCATCATCTGAAACGCCAGCGGAAAGCGGCGCAGCCCGGCGTCTTCCAGCATTCCGATTCCTGCAAGGGACAGTCCTCCGGCAATGCCCATCAGGCGGAAGCTGTAACCGCGGTAAGTGACTTCGATGGCAATATAAATACAGTAGCCCAAGAGAAAAGACAGAGATACTGGAAGACGCCGGGCTGCGCCGCTTTCCGCTGGCGTTTCAGATGATGGTATCTGCGGTTCTGATCACGCCCATCGCAGAAGGAAAACGGCAGCGCACTGTAGTCCCACATACGGTAATGCAGCACCCGCAGGGAAAACATTCCCGAATACAGTTCGATGGCCGTGATCAGAACCGCAGATACCATCATCTGAAACGCCAGCGGAAAGCGGCGCAGCCCGGCGTCTTCCAGCATTCCGATTCCTGCAAGGGACAGTCCTCCGGCAATGCCCATCAGGCGGAAGCTGTAACCGCGGTAAGTGACTTCGATGGCAATATAAATACAGTAGCCCAAAAGAAAAAACAGCAGATACTTCTTCGCTTTCATTCGTTTTTCTCCCATTCTAATTGAGAATCTTTTCTCTTATTCCCAGTATCTCTGTCTTTTCTCTTTTTATCCGCTTGCATTTTTTCTTTTCCATGTTACAATACTTTCATGTTTCGAAAGAAGTTTCGAATAGAAAGGACAGAAAAAAGAATGGCATTTAACCCAATAAAGTTAATGGAATTAAAAAATCTGAGAAACCGTTTCGCCCAAAACCACCCGAAGTTCGTAAAATTCATGAGCGATCTCGCATCCTCGCAGATCGAGGAGGGAACGATTCTCGAAGTCACGGTGAAAAAACCGGACGGCCGAACGATGGTTTCCAATATCAAGGTGACTGCTTCGGATCTTGAAATGCTGCAGGCAATCAAACAGATGTAACATATTTTTCGTGGCAAAAAGCCGCTTTCGACGAGCGGCAGGCTTTTGGACACACGATATTCCTCGAGATACTGCGTCACCGTCTTTCCCGTCATTTTCCGGAAGCGGCGGCAGCAGACCTCGCGGGACAGATGCACCTGCTCACCAAGCTTTTCGAGCGAAATCACGGATTCTTACCATTACTCCGATGCATTCCTGACGATCGAAGCGCCGTTCTACTTCCTGCTCGGCCTTCTCGCCGTCTACCGCACCTCGATTCAGAGTATGCAGAACGGACGCGCACCGTTTGCCGCATGCATGATCGAGCTTGTGATGCGTCTTGCTGCTACCGTCTGGCTGTCACGCTTCTTAGGCTACACTGCCGTCTGCATCGCAAGCCCGCTTGCCTGGTTCGGTGCAATTGCACTGCTGATTCCAGTCTACTATCGGATGATGATAAAGCCTGTAAAAACAGTGTAATCAAAATTGGTCCACCGGATATTGATATGCCTGGCAACGCAAAACCCGGAATCCTTTCGCTCCTCTTCTGAGGTCTTGAAAAGATTCCGGGTTTTTTATTTTGCTGTTTTCTCTTCCCAGATTGTCTCCAGATTTTTTCCATCAATCCAGATACAGCGGTACACCCGCTTCATCTGCTCATCCAGTTCCGCTTCCCGGTCCGTCTTTACAATCACATGGCCGATCCGGTCAGTTCCATCTGCCATGGCAGAAACTTCATGCCCCTCCGGATAATCCAGGACAAGCTCCAGCCCTTCCTGACGCAGACGTTCGACCTGATCCCGGTCGATTTGTGTGATGGTTCCGCTTACCGGACTCAGCAGCAGTTTTGCCATGCACGGGCAGCTTTCCGTCTGCTGAAAATCCGTTTCTTCCCCGAGGGCGCTTTTGATCATCTGCTCATAAAAATCAAATCCGTAATACGTTGAAATCAGTTCCGGAATGCAGGTTGCCCCGGTTCTTCCGCCCATTTCAATGATCCAGACCTTCTCTCCGTCCACAAAGACATCCGCATTGACGGAGCACTGATCGGCACCGGATGCGGTGACGGCCAGCTGCATCTGGCGGGCAATTTCTTCCCGCAGTGCCCCGCTGCATCCATACGGAAATGCGTGGCCGACCGGAACGGTCGTGTGTGCACCGCGGTATACAAATTTCGTGTGCGGTGCCAGAAAGACCAGTTTGTGGTTCTGCACAAATCCATCCACGCCGATCTCCGTTCCGCGGAGGAATTTTTCAACCAGCACATAATCTCTTGCCGAACCGTTTCTCGCATTTTCATACGCTTCTTCGATCTGTCCGGAATGCTCCACCACGGTAATTCCGCGGCTTCCTGAACTGTCCACCCGTTTTACGACAACCGGGTATCCAAGCTGTTCTGCGGCTTTTTGTGCCTCCTCTGCGCTTCTTACCCGCATCCCGTCTGCCGCGGAAACGCCGCCCTGCCGGAATGCGTCTTTCATCTTTGCCTTATCGGTCAGAATTTCCGCCGCCTCATACGGAATGCCGGACAGATGCATCTTTTCACAGACATAGCCGATTGTGCTGACGGCCACATCGGTTCCCGATGTACAAATTCCGTCGATCTGTTCTTTTTCCGCCGCCGCAAGAATCGCTTCTTTATCCCGCGTATTCAGTTCATAAATTTTATCTGCAAGTGCAAAACCCGGATAATCGCCGGGAATACTCACTACGATCGTGTAAAGACCCATTCTGCGTGCAGTCCGGATCAGCGGCACCTGGTAAATACCGGCACCTAAAATCATGATTTTTTTCACTTTTTTTCTTCCTCATCAGATACGTTAATGGTTTCCCGCACAATATACTGCGGCGTGCGGTTCAGAATCAGAATCATCTTTCCGAGGTATTCTCCGATGATGCCGAGCACCATCAGAATCAATCCGGAAAAAACAACGATGGCGCAGATCGTCGAAGACCAGCCAACCATCACGGTCGGATTGATGAGCTTTCGGATGGCAATCATGATGGCTGCCAGAAAACCGCCGGCTGCAGAAACTCCGCCGAGAACGGACGATATGCGAAGCGGAATTACAGAATAGTTCCAGTAGGCAAGCCACAATTTGATCAATTTCTTTAACGTATAGTTGGAAGTTCCCACTGCACGTTTGAAATGCTCCACCTCTACATTTCCGATTTTGTGTGTCGTGCGGTAGAAAATGCCGTCAATATAGGGATTGAAGCTGTCGTATTTTACCACCTCGTCCTTGATCTGGCGGGTAATCATCCAGAAATTGCTGGAAACGATGTCTTTTGGCCGTCCGAGAAGAATCCGGGAGGAAACTTCGTTCAGTTTGCTGGTGACATTTTTCAGGAACGAATTTTTCCGTTTCGGATAGCAGCCGTAAACCAGATCGTATCCTTCTTCCATCTTGTGGATCAGTTTGCTGATCTGGGACGGATGTGTCTGCATGTCATCGTCCATGCCGAGAATAAAATCTCCTTCGGTGTAGTGGAGTGCCGCCATCAGCGCATTGTGCTGGCCGAAATTGCGCAGCAGGTTGATGCCCTTGACATTCTGATACTGCTCACCGAGCTTCTTGATCTCCCCATACGTATTGTCTTTCGGGGAACCGTCGTTCACCAGGACAAATTCGCAGTCATATCCGTCCATTTTCTTGAATTCTTCCATCACCATCTCTACAACTTTCCGGATCGTTGCCTCGGAATTGTAGCATGGGATGACTATTGAAATCAGTTTCATTTTTTTCCTCCATCGGTATCGTTCAGAATGCAGTCATAGAACAGCGGCGTGCCTCCGGTATGGATAAAAAGCACATCGCAGTCCTGTAACTGATGTTCTTCTATGTACTGCTTCATTCCCCAGAATGCCTTTCCGGTGTACGTCGGATCCAGCGGAAGGCCGTTCCGGCAGAACTCTTCCCGGATCACCTGTAAAATCCGCTCATCGTACTGGCCGTATCCGCCCTGGCGGTATCCCATTTCCAGATGAAGTTCACTCTCCCATCCTTCCGGCAGCACGAGATGATTCTTCGCAAAATAATCGGAAATGCCGCTCTCCATGATGCGGATGGCTCGGTCGTACTCGCGGGATGAAATCGAAAGGCCGATGATCTGCTCCGTTCCCTGCTCGAGCAGTTTTCCGC